>Ga0209383_1000403_pt1 | contig 31103 bp, 30 predicted proteins | sample CoawatmetaG02DNA_FD_187510 | JGI IMG/M metagenome (GOLD analysis project Ga0209383, IMG submission 187510) | Marine microbial communities from the West Antarctic Peninsula - Coastal water metaG029-DNA (SPAdes) (version 2) | ecosystem: Environmental > Aquatic > Marine > Coastal ... | reverse complement strand
CGAGTTCATAAATTTTATTCATATTCTAATCCTCAGAGTATAATTGCTCCCATGTTTAAAAATATAGGCATAGTTTTAAAAAAAAATGCATCCTTGCAAGAAATATCTGTGGTGCAAGATTTAATTGCAGTTCTTGCAAAGACCTCAACGCAAATTTTTTCTGAAGCAGGTTCGAATCTTCAATTGACCACAGAAAAGAACCACGATGACTTTCAAAATACAATTGATCTTCTGATTGTATTTGGAGGTGACGGTACTCTTCTTGGAGCGGCAAGAAAGTTTATTGCATCCGAGATTCCATTGCTTGGAATTAACCTCGGGACCTTAGGATTTTTAACTGATATCAATATTGAAAACTTCAAAAGTGTTATTCACGATATTTTAAAGGGTGAGTTTGTTGTTGAGGAGAGGAGCTTAGTTGAAGCTCATTTTGCGAATCAAGAGGTATTTGGTCTAAATGAGATACTTATTCACTCAGGTTCTTACGCTCAATTAATGAGATACAGGTTACTAATAGATGGTCAAATGGTTTATGAGCAACGCTCAGATGGCCTCATAGTTGCAACCCCTACAGGATCTACTGCATATGCCCTATCTGCTGGAGGCTCTATTATTCATCCAGAACTTGATTTGTGGAATATTATTCCCATGATGTCCCAAAGCCTCTCATCTCGCCCCCTAATCGTTTCAAATAAAAAATCACTAGAAATTCAATTAATTCAAGGACCTCTGGATCATGCGATGATCTGCGTAGATGGCCAGCAAGATATCCCCATCCAATATAATGAGTCGATTGTTATTAGAAAAAAAGAAACCTCTCTCAGGATTATCCATCCTGCTGATAATGATTTTTACGAGGCTTGCCGTGAAAAACTTGGTTGGAGTTTAGACATTACTGCTAATAAAGCCTAGCTTCTTTCAATACACAAGTGTATATTTTCAATCAATTTCAGTTTTAAAAATCTTGATGTCTTCTTAATTACTAAACTTAAATACAATAGGTATAAATAAAATGAAGTACAAAATTTCAATCATAGGCATGGGTTATGTTGGCTGTGGAAATGCATTAATGCTTTCCAAGCGTAACGAAGTTTCTATTATGGATATTGATGAAAATAAAATAAAAAATTTTAATAATGGCCAATTGCCAATCAACGATGCTTTTGCCCAACAATATTTTGAAAATGAAGATCTACATTTATCAGCAACATGTAATTTAAATGAATCTATTCAGGGCGCTTCTTTCATAATTTTATCTCTTCCAACGAATTTCGATGAAACAACCAAACAATATGATACTAAGATTATTGAGGAAGTTATTGCGCATATAATTATAGAAAATACTGATGCATTAATTGTTCTTAAATCAACAGTTAACATAGGTTATACAAAATCTTTAAATGAGAAGTTTGGAACTAAAAGAATTATTTTTAGCCCAGAATTTTTAAGAGAAGGGCATGCTCTCGAAGATAATTTATTCCCCTCTCGGGTTATAGTTGGGGGTGAAGATGAGGATTCTAAGTTATTTGGAAAAATCCTATGTGAATCTTCCAGCGCCGGAGCAGCTCAATTACTATTAATGGAATCAACGGCTGCAGAATCAGTAAAGCTCTTTTCTAATACTTATTTAGCAATGCGCGTTGCTTATTTTAATGAGTTGGATGGATTCTGCATGGACAATAATATTAATACTAAAGATGTGATCACCGGTGTTTCGTTAGATAAGAGAATTGGTGAGTTTTATAATAATCCTTCATTTGGATTTGGTGGCTATTGTCTGCCAAAAGATTCTAAGCAACTTTTAAATAGATTTAGCAATTCTCCTCATGATTTAGTAAATGCAATCCAGAGCTCCAATCACTCTAGAATAGAATTCTTATCACAAAAGATTATTGAGGCTTCGCCTAAGACCGTTGGCATATATAAGTTAGCTATGAAAGAGGGCTCAGATAATTCTAGAGATTCTTCAATCTTAAAAATCATCGATAGACTCTCATTGACAGACATAGAGATTATAGTGTTTGATGAATCAATTGTTGAGCTACATATAAAAAATATAACTCTTGTCCATGATTTCTATGAATTTGCCAATGCATCTGATTTAATTATTACGAACAGGCTGAATAATCAAATTAAACCCTTCTCAGGTAAAATATTTTCAAGAGATATTTTTTCTTCTGATGAGTAAAAAATAATAATATGAATATTTTAATTACTGGCGGAGCCGGCTTCTTGGGTGCTAATTTGTCTAGATCTCTTTTGGAGCAAGGTCATTCCGTTACATCAATAGATAACTTTCATAGTGGCCGCAAAGAAAACCTCATTTCTTATGAGGATTCATCTTCATTTCAATCAATTACTCATGACATACGTAAGCCATTAGATATATCAGATAATATAGATCAAATTTATCATCTCGCCTGCCCAGCTTCTCCAAAATTCTATCAATCTGATCCAATCTATACTACCGAGACATGTGTTATTGGCAGCCTCAATGTTCTGAACTTTGCTTTGAAAAAAAATGCAAAAATTTTATTTACCTCTACTAGTGAGGTCTATGGAGATCCAGAAGTTCATCCTCAGCCTGAGTCTTATAGAGGATCGGTTAATCCAATTGGCATTAGAGCTTGTTATGACGAGGGCAAAAGATGTGCAGAAAGCTTATTCTATGATTTCCAAAGAATGCATGGTTTAGAGATAAGGGTTGCAAGACTTTTCAATACCTATGGACCATTGATGAGATCAGATGACGGGCGAGTGGTTTCAAACTTTATTTGTCAAAGCATATTGGATCATCCCATAACTATGTATGGAGATGGTAGTCAAACTAGAAGCTTTTGCCATGTTGATGATTTGATTAGAGGCCTCCAACTTCTTATGAATACAGAATCTAGCATCTTGCATCCTATCAATTTAGGCAATCCTGGGGAATTTACTTTATTAGAGCTCGTCAATCAAATAGAATTATTCACAGAGAAAAAATTGCAAGTGCAATTCTTGCCACTCCCCCCGGATGATCCGAAAAAAAGAAAGCCTGATATCAGTATTGCGATGCAAGAATTGGAATGGACGCCATCAATATCTTTAAAAGAAGGCCTTAAAGATACCTATGAGTATTTTCAAAACCAGCTTCTATAGAATTTGTTATAACAGAAATTTTTTCTTTCATACCAGTGTTTAAAGTTTTGCAGTGAAATCTGCTTTCATAACGCTTTTTATCAATTGATTGTATGCAGTTTCTTCAGGTAAATTATTTTTAACTATTCCTGTTAACAGCAAAGTCATTAATGTAAGCGTGCCAGTTTGAAGAAACACTAAAACGAATACACCCATGACAACTGAAAACCAGCCTGGGGTCGCTATACCTAGAAACTTGAGAAGAATTGCTGTCAAACCACCAGCTACCGATAAAAATGCGATAAATGCACAAAATATACCAACCCTTACAAGCACTTCTTCAGAAAAAACCATTAGAGCCTTGAATCCATGCAGAGCGAAGCCTACAAAATTTAACTTTGATTTACCAAAATATCTTTGGCCTCTATCTAGCGGACATTCTGCCAACCGAAGCTTGGATGATAAAATGGTAGCTGCAAAGTGAGTCCAAATTTCTGGCATTTTTACAATTCTTTGAAGGCTTGAAGATTTTAATGCTGTAAAATTTCCGAAACCAAATGATCTTCCAGTGAGTGATGTAAAAATAACTTTATAAATTTTGTAAAAAAATTGAAACTGAAAAGCTTCAGATCTATTCCTTCTTTGCCCTACTGCAATATCAATATTATCTTGATCCAATTTTTTTAATAGTTCTATTATTGTATCTGGATCATCTTCTCCGTCAGAATCCATAACCACAACTCTATCCGCCCAATCTAGTTGATCAGCAACATATTGCAGACCAATTGCAATAGCTTTTTGATGACCAACATTTTTTACTAATTTTAGAACTACACCATCAGCGTTCACCTTATTTAAAATATCAATTTTGACTGGCTCAACTATAGACCCATCATCCACAGCTACTATATAGATCTTGTTTTTAAATTTATTTTTTAATTCAGATATCAGCTGTTCCGCTGACTGCGTGTCCTCGTATATTGGCGTAACAACAACTAATGTATCTTTCATCCAGTCACCTTTGATTTATTTAAAAATTTATAAGAAGCATAATAAACTATCGCACCCACTTCTAAAACACGTACAATGAAATTATACAATTGTTAGATTTTAGGCAGTGGAAAAAATTACCATCAAAGAAACTTCTAAATTTATTATTAACGGCATAATAGCAACTAGCGTTCATTTCTTATTTTTACTGGCTTTCTTATCTTTTACTAATTTTAACTATGGGGTGTCTAATTTTTTTGCATGTATTTTTGGCTCAACTTCTTCATTCTTGGGAAATAAGTACTTTGTTTTTATCTCGAATCATGCAGCGCATACTTCTTGGCAGCTCATTAAATTTATCTTGCTATACCTACTCTTATCTTTAAATCATGGTTTTGCATTATACTTTTGGAGCGATGTTTATAATTATAATTTTTTGCTGGGCTTTGTAGCGATTACTATTTTTAATACAATCTTTAGTTATTTGATTAATAAATTTATGATTTTTGGTGCGCATTCATGAAGAGTAAATTCAAGACATTCCTCTTAGCGATATCTTTATACCTTTTTATATATACATTAATTTATTTAGCCCATATTAATTTCTTCAAGGTAAATGTTATTTTTTACTCATCATTATTAGACTCTATTATCGCCTTACTCATTTTTTTACCATGCTATGTTTCAGCTAGAGCATTTAAAAAATTCAATAATTTTGAATCATGCATGTTATTTTTTATATTGCTCTTAATTGGATATTCTTTTTCTATTAGCTTGCCCACTGTTATAGATAGGTCTCTTTCTTTTTACTTTCTTGAAAAAATTAAACAACATGACGGCGCCATTAACAGAAATGCTATGAATGAAATTTTCATAAATGATTATATGATTGAGTATAAATTGGTAGAAATGAGACTCACTGAACAACTTAGCTCTGGTACTATTGAAATACTAGATGGCTGCATTTTTTTAACTGAAAGGGGATATCTAGTTACGAAATTTAGTAGTTACTTTAGAAAAAATTTCATCGCTAATAAACGCCTGATTTTAGATGAATATTCAGACCAGCTCACAGATCCTTTGCGGGATAGTCTTGTTAACGAAACATATCTGTGTGGTAATAATGAATAGGATTTTCTTACCTACGTTAAAAAATAGTGAAGTCTTTTTTCTTTTCTTCCTTGTATTCCTAACTAGATACTTATTCTCAATCTTATCAGTAAATAATAAGCTTCAATTCTTTATGAATCACAGCTCTGATAATAATCTTATATAGAGCTTGTTAAGAAAAGCTTTGCCGAAATATAGATAACATAGCCAATAAAACTTAACTCAAATGAATTTCAAAAGCGCATATTTGTATATTATAGTTACCGCTATTTCCTTGACCCTCTATACCAATTTTGGTAACTACGGGTCTCTTGAATTTTTTTTGATCATCAAACCAAGCTTTGGGTCAATATATTCATCCCTTGAGTCCACCTATTTAATAAGTAATGAATGGTGGAGATTGATAACTCCTACTTTCTTGCATTTTTCAATAACTCATCTAGCCTTTAATTGTCTTTGGATCTATGTCCTAGGTTCCAAAATAGAACACATGGATGGCATAGCATTATTTTTGATTATCTTTTTTTTAAGTAGCATTATTAGCAATGCTGGCCAACTCGTTTGGTCCCAACAATATTATTTTGGTGGTCTCAGTGGTGCGGTATATGGTCTGCTGGGCTATTGCTTTATTATTGAGTTAGATTACAAGGGATCGAGATATGATCTCCCTGAAGCCCTTTATTTATTCATGTTTATTTGGCTACTGCTAGGCTTTGCTGGCGTTTTAACTATTTTTGGATTTGGGAATATCGCTAACGCAGCGCATTTAATTGGTATGATTGCAGGATTTATAATAGGCTTGATTACAAAATACAGTTTAAAACTTTAAAAGCATGCCCAAAATTACAAAAGCTATTTTCCCCGTGGCAGGTTTAGGAACACGTTTCTTGCCTGCTACAAAAGCAATACCAAAAGAAATGCTACCTATTATTGACAGACCTCTGATTGAATATGCTGTTGAGGAAGCTGTCATGGCAGGCATTACAGAGATTATTTTTATTACCAGCCACACAAAACGAGCAATTGAAGATCATTTTGATCAAAATTTTGAGCTGGAGGCAAAGCTTATTAATTCTGGAAAGCAGGATTATATTAAAAAAATTAATCGTGAGATTTTTGAAAATATAAAATTTACGTATGTTCGACAGAAATCTCAAAAAGGATTGGGAGACGCTATTCTTCAAGCTCAGCACTTAATTCAAGACGAGGCTTTTGCTGTATTGCTGGCTGATGATTTAATTTTAAATGATCCATCATGCACTGCTCAGTTAATAGATATATATGCCCAGAAACATTGCAGTGTTCTTGGATTGAATGAAGTGCCTGAGCAAGATACTCATAAATATGGTGTTATTTCTAGTAATGAGATCACAGGCGTGGAGCGAACTTTTGCCATTAATGATATTGTAGAGAAACCTCAAAAAAATCCTCCTTCAAATCTTGCGGTAGTTGGCCGATACATTTTATCCTCTTCAATTTTTAACTATCTTGAGAATTTAGCTCCAAGTGTTGGTGGAGAAGTGCAATTAACTGATGCCATCAAGTTGATGCTAAGAGATGAGCTGATAGTTGGCCATCTTTATGAGGGCTTGAAGTTTGATTGTGGCTCTAGGCATGGATATGCACAGGCAATTACACATTTAGCAAAAGATATTCTAGCTAATTAGGTGGGATTGCTGATACTAAGAAAATGAAATTCTTAATTTTACTACTAAGATTATTGCCTCCAGAGATTGCTCATTCAGTTGCCCTCAACGCACTCAATATTTTATATATTATTGGTCTAAGCAAATTTTTATTTCCCGCGCCAACAAGAGAGAATTCTTTTGCTTATAAGAATTTAAAGTTTAAAAATAGACTGGGCATTGCTGCAGGGCTTGATAAGAACGGTGATTATATCGACTCCCTTGGATCTCTTGGCTTTGGTTTTCTTGAGATAGGGACGGTTACTCCATTGCCTCAAGCTGGCAATCCTAAGCCAAGAATATTTCGTTTTTTAAAACAGCACGCCATTGTGAATAGACTAGGTTTTAATAATAAAGGGCTGGACTATCTTATTTCAAAAGTTAAATCTAGAAAATATGCAGGTATTTTAGGTATTAATATTGGTGCCAATAAAGATTCGGAAGGTCAAAAACGTATTGATGACTACATAGAATGTTTTAATAAAGTATCCCCTTACGCTGACTATATTACAGTTAATATTTCATCTCCTAACACACCAAATTTAAGGGCTTTGCATGCACGAGAGAATTTTGAGCCACTTTTTTCTGCGCTTAATATTGCTCGGATAAAACTAGACTTTACAAAACCAGTGTTTATTAAATTATCACCAGATGAGAGCAAGGAGGCAATCGCTGATATTATTCAAGCAGTCAGAGAGTACAAATTTGATGGCGTTATTGCCTCTAATACCACCATTAATCACTCAGGATTGATGGAGCAAGACTCTAACAAAAGATTGGGCGGCCTATCAGGTAAGCCTCTATTTAAAAAATCTAATGCTCTCCTAGCTTCCATTCATGAAAACGATCATGACCTATTTAAGATAGGTGTTGGGGGGGTTTTTAGTCCAATAGATTTTAATAAGAAATTAGAATTAGGCGCTTCCCTGGTACAGATATATACAAGTTTTATATACGAAGGTCCTGGCATAGTATCTAAATTACTTAATTAATATGGCAGCCAATGAATTTCTAATTATTGTTTTGGTAATTTTATTTTTAACTGGAACCATCAGTTTTTTAAAACCATCTAAGAAAATGAAGACCTTGAGCGAAACTAGATTTCTTGCTAGCAAGGACGGCTTTAAAATAGGCTCTACGTCTCAGCTAAGAAAAAAATTTAAAAGTTGGACGCCTCAAGTCGCAATTTATCAAATAAAAAATGATTCTTCGTTTAAGGATATGCACTTTATTCGGGAAGGAAATGCATTAATATTGTATGCACCGATGTCTTTGAAATACGATGAGCAATTTACAGTCGTGCAAGAAAAAATTTTACTATTGCCAAATTCTGTACTTGAAATTATTTTTTTTCAGTCCAATATAGCAATCGTCTGGAACGAAATGCAGGGTCATGAAGAGATCCTGAAAATTAAGACAGCTATTTTAAACATATGCAATTGACCAAAATTATTAATTACTAAATAAAAAATGCCAAAGACTCTTGTCATAGTTGAATCACCCTCGAAGGCAAAAACGATATCTAAATATTTAGGTTCTGACTATATTGTTAAATCGAGCGTGGGTCATATCAGAGATCTACCCAAAGGAAAATCTAAGATACCAGCTCAAAGAAACACCATTCCCAAAGATTTACCTGAGGATGAAAAACGCCTGCTAAAAAAGATTAATGAGCGCAAAAGGCTAGTTCGACGAATGGGCATTGATCCAGATAATGGCTGGGCAGCAAATTATGAAATTATTCCTGAAAAAGAAAAAGTAATTAAAGAGCTAAAAACAGCTGCAAAGTCAGTGGATACAATTTTTCTTGCAACTGATTTAGATAGAGAGGGTGAGGCAATCGCATGGCATTTAAAAGAAGCTCTTGGGGCAGATAAATTCAATTACTCAAGAGTTAGATTTAATCAGATTACCAAAGATGCAATTTTAAAATCTTTTGAAGACCCCAAAGAGATAGATAAGAATTTAGTTGATGCTCAGCAGGCCAGAAGATTTTTAGATCGAGTGGTTGGTTTTGAATTGTCACCACTATTGTGGGCTAAGGTTGCTCGCAATCTATCTGCTGGAAGAGTGCAGTCAGTTGCCTTAAGACTATTGGTTGAGAGAGAGCACAGTATTCAGAAATTTAAACCAGACGAGTTTTGGGAAATTTCTTTTACTGCTTGTGATGATAGTAAAACAAGTATTGCCTTTAATTTAAATAGAAGGAAAAGCGATCCATTACTTCAATCCGATGAAGCTCATAAGATTGCAGAATTAATCTCCTCATCAGCTCTCTCAGTTCATGAGGTCACTCAAAAACCAGTTAAATCTAAGCCTAAAGCACCATTTATTACATCTACCTTGCAACAAGCGGCAAGTACAAAGCTTGGTTTCAACGTTAAGAGAACAATGAGAACCGCTCAAAAATTATATGAAAATGGATTGATTACATATATGAGAACAGATGCTCCATCCTTATCCGCAGAATCAATTGCAGATGCAAGGATGTACATAGAAACTAATTTAGGAGAAAAGTATCTTACAAATGCGCCACGCATATATTCAAGCAGCGAAAATGCGCAAGAAGCTCATGAGGCTGTTCGCCCAACTAATGCCTCAACCAAATCAGATTCATTGCTATCATCTTCCGATGAAGAAAAAAGACTTTACGAACTTATTTGGCAACAATTTATTGGCTCTCAGCTTCCCGATGCCGAATATTTAGCAACAAATGCAAAAATTCATTTAGAAGAATATATTTTTTCTGCCACGGGCAGAGAAGTTGTGTTTGATGGGTACACCAAAATTGTTAAGCCTAAGTCTGATGATCCAGATGCCCTTATTTTGCCTGCATTAATAAATGGACAAATTTTGTATCTAAATGAACTAGATAATAAGCAAAAATATACTAAGCCGCCTGCGCGTTTTTCAGAAGCAGCTTTAGTTAAAGAGCTTGAAAAAAAGGGAATAGGCAGGCCCTCAACCTACGCCAATATTATTTCAACTATCCAAGATCGTGGTTATGTTGATGTTGAGAATAGAAGGTTCTTTGTTAAAAAGATTGGAATGATCGTTTCAGATAGATTGGTTAGCTCATTCGACGATATTATGGATTATAGTTTTACAGCAAATTTTGAGAATGAATTAGATCGAGTTGCCAATGGTGAGTTGAAGTGGAAGGATGTCCTAGATTCATACTATGCAGCATTTCAACAGGATTTATTAAATGCCATGGATGAAGAGACTGGCATGTTGCCAAATCTTCCAACGCTAACTAATATTAATTGCCCAGATTGTAAGAAGAGCAAATTAACTATTAGAAATGCAAGCAATGGAGTTTTCCTGGGATGCGCAGGCTACAGCCTTCTAGGTGATGAGCAATGCAAAAAAACCCTTAATTTAATTTCTGGTGATGAGGCTGTAAGCATAGATGACCAAGAAGAGGCACAGAACTTAATTACAAAACATCGATGCTCCAAATGTGACTTGAGTATGGATAATTATCTTTTAGATGAGAGTCATAAGCTGCATGTTTGTTCTAATAATCCTGATTGCGATGGGTTTGAAGTGGAAGAGGGCGCGTTCAAGATTAGAGGATACGATGGCCCTACTCTTTCTTGTCATAAATGTGGCTCAGAAATGCAATTGAAAACTGGTCGCTTTGGCAAATATTTTGGCTGCATGAATGATAATTGCGGCACAACCAGAGCCTTGCAAAGAAATGGTGAGCCTAAACCCATTGTTATGGAGCCTATTGTTACTGAAATTACATGTACAAAATTTGAAGACTTTTATTTATTACGAGACAGCATGAAAGGTTTATTTTTGGCTGCTAGCAAGTATCCAAAAAATAGAGAGACAAGAGCGCCGTCTTCTAAGGAATTTCTTGGGGCCGTATCTAAAGAGGCACTGATAGATGCATGCCAATACCTAGAAGACCCTATGAAACATCTCCATCTGCTAGAAGCTCCAAAAAAAGATTCAGAAGGCCACCCCTATATTATTCGCTATAATAAAATTGAGGATACGCATTATCTAGCCTCAGAAAAAGAAGGTAAAAAGACAGGAAATACGGCTACCCATAATGGAACTAAGTGGGTTGAAATTATCAAATAGAACCCACTTGATTTAATGCATTTTATTCATATATAAGTAATGCAAGCATAAATCTTCATTATCGATTTGAAGAGTGTTAAAGTTTAGAGAATAAAGCTATGTCAAATTATTTAGAATTAATACAACTCCCCGACGGCACTATTGTTTTAAGGCGATCCGATGATCATGAAAATCCGATTGTAAAAATTGAATTTTCTGGAGAGTCTAAGGAATTCTTAAATGGTGAGGAACTGTCAGTTGCCAAAGAGATGATTCGGGCTGGTATTGAGAGTGTCAGTGGTAATTCTATTGATTTCGATGACTTTTTTGACAGTCAGAAAAAAAGCCTACGCAAAAAACCTGTAACGCTTCATTAATGAGTTCGAATTAATCCAACACTTTTCCCCTCAACAAAAGCTTCTTGCTCCCTCAGATCAATTTCAATCGTAGAAAAGTCCTTGTTAGCTGGTATTAATTCAAGCAAATGATCTTTTTTCTTGAAATACTTTAAAGTTACTTCATTTTCTAACCTGACAACAACAAGATCTCCATTCTTAACATCTGTTGTTTTTTTAATAGCAACTAAATCATCCTCGTGAATTCCTGCATCAATCATGCTTAAACCTTTGACTTTTAAAAAGTAATCAAAATTATCAGCGAACATCTCAGGATCACATGGAATTCTTTTTTCTATATTTTCTTCGGCAAGAGTGGGAGATCCTGCTGCAACTAGACCTATAACTGGGATTTGTAATCCAGATTGCTCATATTCTTGCTGACTTTTAATGATTGAGATGCCACGCGAGGAACCACTTTTGATATTTATGTACCCCTTTTTCTCTAAGGCTCTTAAATGCATTTCAGCAGCATTAGGAGATTTAAATCCTAGTTCTTTACAGATTTCTGCCCTAGTTGGTGGAAAACCTGTTTGATTAAGATAAACTTCTACACAAGCTAGAACTTTTGTTTGTTGTTTTGTTAATTCTTTCATAGTATTTATACTGTATATTTTTACAGTATATGAATATTATAGTTTAAGCGCAACCTTACTTATTTATTATGAATTCAAAATTAGTTGTTGGAATATCTTCGAGAGCACTCTTTGATTTAAATCAGAGCCATCAAATCTTTGAAAAAGAAGGTATTGAAGCTTATAGAGAGTATCAAATTGAAAATGAAGACCAAATTCTAGATCCTGGAGAAGCCTTTAATCTCGTCACTAAAATTTTAAAAATAAATAATTTATATGATAAGCAAGACAGAGTTGAAGTTATATTATTATCTCGCAATACAGCAGATACAGGCTTACGTGTTTTTAATTCAATTGAAGCTCATAAGCTAAATATTAGTCGGGCTGTTTTTTGTGGTGGAGAGAGTCCATACAAGTATGTGAAAGCTTTTGGGGTAGATCTATTTTTATCTAGCAGCAAAGATGACGTAAAAATGGCCATCGAAAATGGAGTCCCATCTGCAAGAATTATTCCATCAAAGATGAAGAAATCAGTTAAGTCGGACGAATTATTGAGGATAGCCTTTGATGGTGATTCTGTAATTTTTTCAGATGAATCTGAGAAAATTTATGCAGAAGAAGGCCTTAAGGCTTTTATGGATAATGAGCGCAAAAAAAAATCTATGCTGAAAGCTGGTCCATTTAAATCTTTTTTAGTTGAGCTTAATAAACTTCAATCTGAGTTGGACTCAGATGATTGCCCTATTCGAACCGCTCTTGTCACAGCAAGATCTGCACCTTCTCATAAAAGAGTTATTAAAACTTTAAGAAAATGGGGTGTTCGGATCGATGAGTCACTCTTTTTGGGTGGAATGAATAAAGCAGATTTTTTAAAATCCTTTAAAGCGGATATCTTCTTCGATGACCAGCAGCAAAATATTCAAGATGCGTCTGCAAAAGTAACTTCTGCTCATGTGCCATTCGGTATTAAAAATAGGAAATAAAATGGATTTAGTTTGTTTTGATATGGAGGGAACGCTTACCCCAGAAATATGGGAGCAAGTTGCAGCAGACTCTGGTTTGGAAGAACTGCAGAAAACAACCCGAGATATTCCATCATATTCGGATCTTATGGATTATCGTCTTGGGATAATGGCTAAGCATAATCTTAAGCTAGCAGATGTAATGACTGCAGCAAAAAAATTAGATTTACTTGAAGGTGCACTAGATTTCCTTAACGAGGTTCGAAAAAATTTTCAAATTGTTATTCTTTCCGATACTTTTCATGAAATTGCCTCACCCTTAATGGAAAAAATGGGCCATCCATTGCTTCTCTGCCATACTTTAACAGTTGATGCCGAAGACAATATCACTGGTTATCAATTAAGAGATAAAAAAGCTAAAAGACAGGCAATCTTGGGTTTTCAATCAATGGGCTATAGATGTTTGGCAGCCGGCGATTCATTTAATGATCTGCAAATGTTTGAAGTTGCTGATAAAGGATTCTTTATTAATGCTCCGCAGTCAATATCATCCTCTATGCCAAATATCCCTAGCTTTAATAATTACCCAGATCTTTTTGTAGCTTTAAATGAGGCTAGTTCATAAAAATGAGCAATCCATTCTCTATCGACAATTACTCAAGACCAAACCTTGAGTTGCCTAACGGTGAAAAGAGATTATTACTTCATAGCTGTTGTGCTCCTTGTGCTGGAGAGATTATGGAAGCTGTTGCAATATCCAAGATTGAAACAACAGTATTTTTTTATAATCCTAATATTCATCCTCAAGAGGAATATGAGATTCGCAAAGATGAGAATAAGCGTTTTTGTGACAAATTAGGCTTTGATTTTATTGACGCTGATTACGATAAAGATAATTGGTTTGAGAGGATTAAGGGCCTTGAGAATGAGCCTGAGAGAGGAGCAAGATGCACTCAATGCTTTGATATGAGATTTGAACGGTCTGCATTATTTGCCCATGAAAATAATTTTAAGGTTTATGCAACTACTCTTGGTATTTCTCGTTGGAAAGACATGGATCAGATTAATACGTCGGGTGAAAAAGCGGCTAATAGATATCATGAAATCAATTATTGGGATTTTAATTGGCGAAAAAAAGGCGGCGCTGCTCGAATGATTGAGATTTCTAAGCGAGAGCAATTCTACCAACAAGAATATTGCGGTTGCGTTTACAGCCTTAGAGACACAAATAAATGGCGTCAGGCTAATAACAAAGATAGGATTATTCGAGGAGTTAAATTCTATAATTAATTTGGGAAACACCATCACTGCAAAGTACAATACCAACGAATGAATACTCCAGGTAAAAAATTTAGACAGGCAATCGCAGACAGCAATCCTCTTATGGTTGTTGGTGCTGTAAATGCATATTGCGCTAAAATGGCTGAATCTGCTGGCCATAAGGCTCTTTATCTATCTGGTGCAGGAGTTGCTAATGCATCTTTTGGGTTACCTGATCTAGCCATAACTACTCTAAATGATGTTGCTGAAGATGCGCGAAGAATTACCCAGGCAACTGATCTTCCACTTTTATTAGATATAGATACAGGATTTGGTGGGGCATTCAGCATAGCTAGAACAATTAAAGAAATGATTGCGGCTGATGTTGCTGCCGTTCATATTGAAGATCAAGTCACTCAGAAGAGATGTGGGCACAGGCCAAATAAAAATCTTGTAGATAAAGTTGAAATGAGTGATCGCATTAAAGCTGCGGTAGATGGAAGAACAGATGAGAGCTTTTTTATCATGGCAAGAACAGATTCATTCGCAAATGAGGGCATGAGTGGCGCCATTGATAGATGTGAAGAATACATAGAGGCTGGAGCTGATGGACTGTTCCTTGAGGCAGTAACAAGCCTTGAAGATTACAGAAGCTTAAAAGATGCTCTAAAAGTTCCTGTGCTAGCAAATATTACTGAGTTTGGTAAAACTCCATTGTTCACCTCCGAAGAATTGGCATCTGCTGGTGTTGATATTATGTTGTTTCCACTCTCAGCGTTTAGAGCTATGAATAAAGCTGCTGAATCGGTTTATCAAGATATTGCGGAAAATGGTACTCAAAAAAAATCAATCGAGCTTATGCAAACCAGAGATGAACTGTATGAGTATTTAAACTATCATTCTTTCGAGCAAAAGCTCGATGAATTATTTAAGAGCAAGGAGAAGAAATAACATGGCAAAAAAATTAGAAGGTGCGGGTTTACGTGGTCAAGTAGCAGGAGAGACTTCTTTATGCACAGTTGGGCAGGAAGAAGGTTTAGCATATCGAGGTCATAAGATTGAAACTTTAGCGGAGAAGGGAACCTTTGAAGAGGTTGCTTATCTTTTGCTGTATGGCAAGTTGCCAAATATATCAGAATTAGCCGAGTATAAAACTGTATTAAAAAGTCAAAGAGATCTTCCAGATTCTTTGAAAAAGGTTCTTAGAGAGATTCCTGGAACAGCTCATCCTATGGCAGTTATGGCAACAGGTTGCTCTATGTTAGGCAATCTAGAGCCTGAAGATTCTATAGAGAATCAGATGCACTCAATTAACAGAATGGTCGCGACTATGCCATCTATAGTTGCTTACTGGTATAAATTTACTCATGACAATGAGGATATCAGTCTTGTGAATGACGAAGACACCATGGCAGGACACTTCTTGCATATTTTGCATGGTAAGACGCCTTCAAATCTTCATCGCAGAGTCATGGATGCTTCATTAGTTCTTTATGCAGAGCACGAATTTAATGCCTCTACTTTTACTGCAAGAGTTTGTGCATCAACTATGTCTGACATCTACTCTTGCGTTGTTGCAGCTATTGGATCTCTAAAGGGACCATTGCATGGAGGCGCTAATGAGGCCGCGATGGAAATGATAGAGAATTGGACGACTAGAGATGAAGCTAGAGAAAAGATATTAGATATGCTGGCTAATAAAGGCAAAATAATGGGATTTGGTCATGCTATATATTCTGAGCGTGATCCTCGAAATGCTGTTATCAAAGAGTTTTCAAAAGAGCTATCTCTTGAATATGGAGATGATTCTCTGTATCAAGTCTCAGAGGAAGTAGAGAAGGTAATGTGGGATGAAAAAAAATTATTCCCAAATGCTGATTTCTTCCATGCATCTGCATATTTTTATCTAGGTATTCCTACTAAACTATTTACCCCAATTTTTGTGATGTCACGTGTCACAGGCTGGACTGCACATTGCATGGAGCAGCGAGCTAACAATAGAATTATTAGACCAAGCGCAGACTATACAGGCCCTGAGAGTTCTGTCTGGGTGAACATAGAAGATAGGGAGTAAGACATGTCTAATAACGTAGAGGTCAATGTCAGACCAGATCCAGATACTTTGCTCGTTGAAATAGCGGATTATGTTTCAAAGCAAGAAATCAATTCTGAATTAGCCTTATCTACTGCAAGAAATTGCTTAATAGATACTATTGGTTGTGGGCTGTTAGCTTTAACATTTCCTGCTTGCACTAAAATGCTTGGGCCTATTGTTCCTGGTACTTCTGTTCCTCACGGAGTAAGAGTTCCCGGCACTAATTTCTTATTAGATCCTGTTAAGGGAGCATTTGATATTGGCTGCATTATAAGATGGTTGGACTATAACGATACCTGGCTGGCAGCAGAATGGGGCCATCCATCAGATAACCTAGGTGCAATTCTATCCATAGCAGATTACGTTTCCCAAGCTAACGTCGCCGAAGGAAAAGATCCTTTAACCATGAGAGATATTTTGGAATGCATGATCATGGCTCATGAAATTCAAGGAGTCTTGGCGTTAACCAATAGCTTTAATAGAGTTGGATTGGATCATGTTGTACTTGTAAAAGTAGCTTCCACAGCTGTGGTTACAAAATTACTGGATGGAACCACTGATCAAATTATTGATGCTGTAAGTCAAGCATGGGTTGATGGCCAGAGCCTGAGAACATATCGTCACTCACCCAATGCAGGGTCTAGAAAAAGCTGGGCAGCAGGCGATGCTACAAGTAGAGCAGTGCGATTAGCTTTAATTACACTCTCTGGTGAAATGGGTTATCCAGGTGCTCTTTCTGCTCCAACATGGGGATTTGAAGATGTATCATTTGGCGGTAAGAAACTTGCTTTAAGTCAGCCTCTTGGAAGTTACGTAATGGAGAACGTACTGTTTAAAATTAGTTTCCCAGCAGAATTTCATGCGCAAACTGCAGTGGAAGCAGCGGTTACCCTTCATCCTCAAATTATTAATAGGCTCGATGATATTTCCAATATTGAAGTTACCACTCACGAATCAGCCATTAGGATTATATCTAAGTCAGGGGCTTTAAATAATCCTGCAGACAGAGATCATTGCTTGCAATACATGATAGCCATTGGCCTGATTCACGGAGACCTTATTGCCGAGCATTATGAAGATGATGTTGCTTCTGACCCTAGAGTTGATGCATTGAGAGAAAAAATGACTATACAAGAGGATATAAGGTATACAGAAGAGTATCTCGAAGCAGACAAAAGATCTATTGCTAACAAGATTAAGATTCATTTTACGGATGGAACATCCACTGATGCCATTGAAGTTGAATATCCTATTGGACACAAGCGCAGAAGAGAAGAGGGTATCCCAGTGCTTGAAAAGAAATTTGCTACCAATCTATCAAGGATATTCGATCAAGCTCATGTTGAGTCAATCTTAGAGAAGTGCTTAGATCAGAAAGCTTTAGAGAATCTTAGCGTTCTTGAATTTCAAGAAATGCTTTCAGTAGATCATAATTCTTTTTAAAGATTATCTGGAATAAAGCGAAGAGCTTCTTTGCTAAATAGAAAGGTTTGATCCGAGTAATGGACTGATTCAGTATTTCTAGATGAACCAAAGTTATGCATGCCATAAATCATTCTGCCATCCAGGCTTTCCTCGATAATATAAAATAAACCATCTCCTCCTGACATATCAATGCTGTTTGTTTCTGCGTTTGGAGTTCCATAAACTGCTCTCAGAGTATCAACTGAGCCTTGGATTGGATAAGATCTTCCGAGCCTTGTGATTGTAGTAATTTTCTCCCACTCATCTGTTTGCTCTCTATTAATTTCAATAAACCAATTTTGGCATTTTGATAGCACATCTTCTGTTTTTGGGATTGGTTGGGCGTTCATTTCTGATAACCATTCATGGGCCATTAAACAAGAGTTATAGCCCGCATGTTTGTTTTTGAAATTAGTTTGTCTATTCCATGGTCTTACTTTTTCTGCAATATCTGAGTTATTTTCTGCAAGTTTCATAAGATATTTAAACTGACGAGAATTTTCTGAATAAGAATGATCAAACTTAATATCAATAAAATCATCAAGAGTAATTTTTACAGGTGTTGATAAAAGTTCATTGGCAACAAAAGATCTATTGGTCAGTCGTTGCTCAAAATATACGTTGGGATTCTTTGGATCCAGGGCCATTGAGTATTTCCCCATTACTGCATATGGATTCTGGTTAGTGCTTTGAATCCATCCATTAGGGGGATTAATAAAGGTTGGCAGTTTTTCAATGGGACGATTTAATGGCCAAATAGCGCTAGATGAAATACCTTGAACAACTTTCCTTGCAGCTTTTGGATTTTCTCTAGTTGGAATTCTCCCGTTATAAAAAAAACCAATATTTTGCGATGCATCCATGACAACAAAATTAAAGCTTGGTATCTTTCTCGAGCTTAATGCAGACTCAAATGCTTGAACGCTTTGCGCTTTATTTAATGCAAACCACCCATCAATCTCTTGAAAAGAATTTTGTGTTGCATGCCTCAAAGCAAAAGCTTTATTTTTTAGCTCAAGGACAGGACCAAATTCTGAGTACTTAAAATTTTGTTTGACTTTAATTTTCAAAAAACCAAGAAGTTTAATTTGTAGATAATCTTTTTCTATCTCAAATGGAGTCCATACACCATCCAGGAGGTATTCATTTGAATTATTTGGATTAATAGTTAATTCAAATATATCTAGAACATCCGGCTTATTTACGGTCGCCCCCCATCCAATACTCTCATTAAAACCAACATTTACCACAAAAGACCCTGGAAAATTTCCACCATGAGCGCTCCATCCTGATTCGCTTTTTACGTTTAACTCATACCATCCGACTGGGCCAGCAAGTGGTTGGTGAGAATTGATCAGCAGAAAAGAAGATTCCCCTTCACTTTTTGCGCCATTAACGGCAATAGCATTAGAGCCAGTTGGTATCGCAGTAGATACATGATTAGACATCACAGCTAAATCTCTATCAAGTCCTGCAAAAAATAGATGTTGTATATAAGATCCACCAATTACATCTTCTTTGGAAATAGGATGCAGCTTTAAATTCACTTTTTTTGGATTATCTCGAGCAAATTTATTGACGCCATCTGCATAGGCTTGAGCCATGTTAAGTGATTTTTCTGAAAGTTGATTTTTTGCAATTTTCTCTACATTTTGATGGACGCGCAGCAGCCTCACCAGATAGTCTGTCTCCAATCCTTTCAAACCATTGAAGAGAGCGCTTTCACCACGATACAAAGGCATTAGCTCAACCAAGTCATCGTATGAATCTTCTGCATGAGAGAGACCTATGCCATAAGCTACATCTAAGTCTGTTTCACCCCTAATATAAGGGATGCCCCAAAAATCTCTATGAATCACAACTTTATATGGGTTTGACTGCATATCCGTTTGCATTTCTATGCTAGAACAAGCACTTAAAAAGATAGCAATGCAACCAACAAGTAATTGATTTTGAAGGGTTGAATTAATTTGAATCATCACAACTTATTATTGTATTGGTTTTATAAGAAAAATTAGTATTAACATGCAAAAAAATATTTTAGTTATCGGTGGAGGATCCTCGATTGGCAAAGAGGTAATCTCATTAATTCAAAAAGCTGGCGATAATCCAATTATTACCTCTAGGTCAGAAATGGCGATTCAAAATGGAGATTTCTTTCGACTGGATCCCAACGAAGATCTTTCTCAATTAGACGCACTGCCTGAGTCCATTGATGGTTTGCTTTATTGCCCTGGCTCAATTTCTCTCAAATCACTTCAGCGAATGGATATTTCTGATGTTCAGGAGGATATGAGGATTAATTTTGAAGGAGCTTTCAATATCGTTAAAAAAGTTCTTCCGAACCTTAAAAAAGATGATGGAGCCTCTGTTGTGTTCATTTCTTCGGTTGCTGCAACTTCAGGCATGACATTTCACACATCTATTTCTGCTTCAAAATCAGCTTTAGAGGGTTTTGCTAGAAGTTTAGCTGCTGAATTAGCACCTAGAGTCGCTGTAAATTGCGTTGCACCTTCGTTAACTGATACACCATTGGCTGCCAACCTGCTAAGCGACGAAAAACGTATTAAAGCATCTGAGGAAAGACATCCATTAAATGCTATTGGCAATCCAAAGGCTTTAGCTGGAGTAATATATGGACTCTTATCAGCAAAAGAAAATTGGATTACTGGCCAAACTATCTCTGTGGATGGCGGTCTATCAACCCTAAGATAAGGCTCATTTAAGCTTTTTGGTCTATAATTCTGCGTATGTCAGGCAATACATACGGAAAATTATTTAAAGTTACTACTTATGGCGAAAGTCATGGCAAGGCACTTGGGTGCATTATTGATGGCTGTCCTCCTCAATTAGAGATTTCAACTGAAGAGATTCAAACAGAATTAGATCGCAGAAAGCCTGGGCAATCTGATGTTACAACACAACGCAAAGAGAGCGATAGAGTAGAAATTCTCTCAGGAGTTTTTGAAGGGAAAACAACAGGAACACCCATCAGTTTAATTATTTATAACGAAGATCAAAGATCTCAAGATTACTCTAATCTTCAAGATACATTTAGGCCGAATCATGCTGATATTACATATCAAGCAAAATATGGCCATAGAGACTTCAGGGGCGGCGGTCGATCAAGTGCCAGAGAGACAGCTATGAGGGTGGCGGCAGGAGCAGTAGCTAAAAAATATCTAAATGCTCTTGGTATTAAGGCAACTGGCTATGTAAGCCAGATTGGCTCTATTAAAGCAGATTTGATCAATCCTAGCGAAGCTCAAACAAACAAATATTTTTTTGCAGACAGCAAGAAAATTAAGGATCTCGATATATTATTTGCTGAATTAATTCAAGAAGGTAATTCTGTTGGTGCTAAATTAGGGGTCTGCATAGAAAACTGCCCAGTTGGTCTTGGAGAACCCGTATTTGATAAGTTAGATGCTGATTTAGCCAAAGCCATCATGAGCATCAATGCAGTTAAGTCAGTATCAATTGGTAATGTTGATGGGATATTAGATCTGAAAGGCTCAGAGATTAGAGATGAAATCCGTAAAGAGGGCTTTACCTCAAACAATGCAGGTGGAATTCTTGGTGGGATCTCTAATGGCGATTCTATAGATATAGAATTCCTTATTAAACCAACCAGCAGTATCAAAGCTAAAGGACAAAGCCTTAATACTCAAGGCGAAGAGGTAGAAATTGAGGTTACAGGCAGGCACGATCCTTGTGTTGGCCTTCGAGCAGTTCCAATAGCTGAGGCTATGGCCAATTTAGTCATCATGGATCACCTTCTTAGAAATCGGGCTCAGTGTTCTGAGGTAGATCAATCACTCCCATTTAATCAATCGTGAAGACTCTTTACGATAAACTTTGGGATGATCATTTAGTCCAGACCTATCAGTCTAAAGAGGCCTTAGTTTATATTGATCGTCATTACCTTCATGAAGTAACCTCTCCGCAAGCCTTTGAGGGCTTAAGGCATAAAAATCTATCTCCGTGGAGACTGAATGCAAATGTCGCTACCCCAGATCATAATGTTCCCACAATTAGAGGTGATTCATTTAAAGCAGAATCTATTGAAGATGAGATTTCAAAAATTCAAGTTATGGAGCTTGATAAAAACTGTAATGAATTTAAAATTTTACAGTTTGATATTGAGTCTAAGGAGCAGGGAATTGTTCATGTGATGGGCCCTGAGTTGGGCTATACCTTACCTGGAATGACAATTGTTTGTGGCGACTCTCATACTTCTACCCATGGAGCATTTGGTTGTTTGGCGATGGGCATTGGAACATCTGAAGTAGAGCATGTGCTAGCCACACAATGTTTAAAAACTTCTAAATTACAAAATATGCAAGTCATCTTTGAGGGGAAGCCTCAGGATGGGGTTACCTCAAAAGATATAGTGCTTCATTTAATTAAACTCATTGGAACAGCTGGTGGAACTGGTCATGCAATTGAATTTGCTGGCTCTTATATTGATTCAGCTTCAATGGAATCAAGAATGACTATCTGCAATATGGCTATAGAGGCTGGAGCTAAAGTTGGTTTAATCGCAGTTGATCAAACTACTTTAAACTATGTAAGAGATCATAGTGGTATGAGTCAACAAGATTTTGAGCAGGCTCAAAATTTTTGGACAACACTTCATTCTGATGAAGATGCTGTTTTTAATAAAAAAATAATTATAGATGTTGGAACACTGAAACCTCAGGTAACTTGGGGCACATCTCCAGAAATGACTGTTGACTTTGATGAGAACATTCCAAATGAATCTGATGTTCCTCAAGATCAGGTAGAAAATTTAAAACTAGCTAAAATGTATATGGGTCTAGAAAAAGCAACGACACTGAAAGATCTTAGCTTTGATCGGGTTTTTATTGGATCATGTACAAATTCTAGAATAGAGGATTTAAGGTCTGCAGCTAGCGTGATTAAAGGACAAAAAGTTTCTAGTAACATTATTGAAGCAATCGTTGTTCCAGGATCTGGTTTAGTCAAAGCACAAGCGGAGAGGGAGGGCCTAGACAAAATTTTTGAGGATGCAGGTTTTCTGTGGCGTGATCCAGGATGCTCTATGTGCTTAGGCATGAATCCAGATCAACTTAAACCATATGAACGTTGCGCTTCTACTTCAAATAGAAATTTTGAAGGCAGGCAAGGTAACTTAGGTAGAACTCATTTAATGAGCCCAATGATGGCAGCGTTAACTGCTATTAACGGCATCATCTCGGACCCCTCATGAGCAGTGAAATAATTCATGGTGTTGTTGCTCCATTTGATCGCGATAACATTGATACCGATCAAATTATTCCAACAGAATATTTAAAGTCTATTAAAAAATTTGGTTTTGGAGACTACCTCTTTGATGGCTGGAGATATCTTGATAAAGGTTTGCTTGGCATGACTTCTAGCCAAAGGGAAATAAATATAGATTTTATTCTTAATCAACCACCTTTTCAGGAGTCTCAGATTCTTCTTGCAAGAGATAATTTTGGATGTGGATCTAGTCGAGAGCATGCTGCTTGGGCTTTAAGAGACTTTGGATTTAAAGCAGTAATTGCTAGTTCCTTTGGAGATATCTTTTATAATAATTGTTTTAAAAATCAAGTTTTGCCTATTCAGCTATCCAAGGAAGATATAAATATTTTATTTAAATTATCAGCCCAATCCCCCCAAAATATTTCTATTAACTTGGTTTCTAAGGAGCTAACGGTTGGATCTGATATTTCAATACCATTTAATGTTGATGATAATTTATTAAATCGCATCATTCACAATCTTGATGATGTTGATATTACAATGAAAGACAAAGGCAGTATTAAAGCTTTTGAGTTGAGCTATAGCCAGAAAAGACCTTGGCTTTTTAAATAAATTCTTTACAAAACATGACTAAACAAATTTTAATTCTTCCCGGCGATGGTATTGGCAAAGAAGTTACCACTTCAGCAATTGAAGTCTTGGATTACCTGAAAGCATCTCATGATCTTGACTTTAACGTTTTGGAGCGAGATGTAGGCGGCACCTCTTATGATCTTTACGGAAAGCCATTGACAGAAGAAACCCTAGAAATAGCAAAAAATTCAGATGCAGTATTATTTGGAGCAGTAGGAGGCCCCCAATGGGAGCATCTTGGTTGGGATCTTCGGCCTGAGCAAGCATTATTGGGATTAAGAAAGTCACTTGGATTATTTGCAAATCTTAGACCCGCTTTTTTATTCAATGAATTAGCATCCGCATCACCATTAAAGAATCACATTATAGAAAATCTAGATATCTTAATAGTGAGAGAACTGACTGGGGGAGTGTATTTTGGTGAGCCTCGCGGCTTGGTTGAGGATTCGGATCCTAAATATGCATTTAATACGATGGTTTACAACGAAGACGAGATAAGACGAATTGCTAAAGTTGCATTTGAAGCTGCGATGAGAAGAAACAAAAAATTATGCTCAGTTGAAAAAGCAAACGTTCTAGAGGTATCAAAATTTTGGCGAGGCATTGTCACTGAAATGGGTCCAGATTATCCAGAGGTGGAATTATCACATCAGCTTGCAGACAATACTGCGATGCAGCTAGTGCTTAATCCTAATCAATATGATGTTATTGTTTCTAGCAATCTTTTTGGCGACATTTTATCTGATATTGCAGCCACTCTAACTGGCTCTATAGGAATGTTACCCTCAGCATCATTGAATAGTTCGGGGCAAGGAATGTATGAGCCTTGTCATGGAAGCGCACCTGATATTGCAGGGCAGGGTATAGCAAATCCACTTGCTATGATTTCTTCTTTGGCTATGGCGCTTGAATACTCCTTAGGCAGAAAAGATCTTGCTGTAAAAATTGAATCTGCTATTAAGCATTTTATACAGGAAGGTCATAGAACAAAGGACATATCAACAAGCTCAGATTTCATTAAAACTTCTGAAGTCGCACCAATCCTAATAAACTTTATGAAAAATGAGTAGTGCTTCTATAAATCTTGCGCTTATTGGAGCCACTGGAGTAGTGGGTGCCAAGATTATTAAATTACTAGAAAAAAAATCGTATCCTGTAAAAGATTTTATTCCATTGGGCAACTCAACGGTTGGAAGCAATATCAGCTTCAATGGCGTGGATTATGAAGTTCAATCTCTTAAATCATTTCAACCCGAATCTGTCGACTTAATCATTTTTGCAGCTGGTTCATCAATCGCAGCAAAATACGCAAGAGCTTTTGTTGAAGTTGGCACCTATGTTATAGACCTCTCTTCTCATTTTAGATATGAAGAAGATGTCCCGCTAATTATTCCCGAGATAAATGGTAGCCTTCTTGATGAGCTTAAAGGACCTGCGTTAATTGCAAATCCTAATTGCTCTACTGCGCAATTATTGATGGCCTTAAAACCTATTCACGATGAATTAAATATTGAGTTGATGAACGTAGCAACATATCAAGCGGTATCTGGTACTGGAAAAGCCGCACTAGAGGAGCTGCATAATCAAACCTATTTTTCAGATTCTTCAGGACCTCCAAGCATCTACCCCAAGCAAATTGCTTTTAATGTTATTCCTCAGTGCGATGTTTTTTTAGATAATAACTTTACAAAAGAAGAAATGAAACTGACTTGGGAAACTCACAAAATTCTTGATCCTAATATTTTTGTTCAAGCAACATGCGTTAGAGTACCGGTGTTTAATGGACATTCAGAAGCAGTATTTTGCAAGATATCTAAAAATACATCACGCGATCATCTGATTCAATTGCTCAAAAATTCAGAAGGCATTCAGGTGATTGATAATCCTAAAAAATTAGAATACCCAACCCCAGTTGAGCATGCAAATGATACTGAGGAAGTTTTTGTTGGAAGGATTAGAGTGCAAGAACTCGCTGAACAAAATTGGGTTTCACTATGGGTTGTAGCGGATAATGTTTATGGAAAAGGTGCTGCATTAAATGCAGTGCAAATTGCAGAAAGGCTGCTTGCAACAAATAAGTTTTAATGAAAAATTTTTTTATCCTCCTAACTTTATTTATTCCTATTGCTCAAGCCAAGGGAATTATTGGAAGCCCTGAAGTATCAATTAATACTAGTGGTAATTATTTAATTTCAATACAAATCAATAATCTTCCCTCATTGAATGAAAATGATATTAAGCTAAATGATTTCAAATCAAATGATCCTCTGCCAGAGACGGCCCTGGAATATCTTTTGTTCGAGGATATGGATGTTTTTAAGAGACTAACCCTTGCATTACCATTTAACTTTCAAGATACATACTTTTCTTTTAGGTTAAGAGCGGGGAATCAAACTTCCAAAGATATTTTTATCTTTTTGCCACAGAATACTCTTAAAGAGCAATCTCCTAGAGAGCTATCTTTTAAACTTCCAGCCAAAAAAATATATGGTAAACCTCAAAGATACGATATCGAGGCCGCTATAGCAGGCGAATCTGATACAGGTTTTATTGAGCCTGCTAAAAGTTCCCAGCTATCTTCTAAGCCAGATGAAACAATACCTTCTCCATTGCCTAGTTTAGAGCTGTCTCCTAAGGCAGTTAAGAGTGAAAATATTGAAACAATGTGGAGTGTCGCCCAATCTGTGAAAGATAATTATGACGCATCTATATATCAAATTATGTGGGCGTTTTATCTAGAAAATCCCAATGCTTTTATTGATGAGAATATTAATTTAGTTAGAAATGATGTTGATCTTGTGATGCCATCTTCAGATTTAGTTATGTCTACAGAAAACAACGATGCAAGACAATCAATTAATTTTATGTCTTCTCTTCCAACAAAATCAGCAACTATTTCTGGTAGACAGTTAATACTGACTGCTCCAGAAAAGCCACAAATTACATTAGAAGAGATTGGTAAAAGCGATGCTTTAAATCTAGATGACAAGGCTTCAGAGATTTCAGATACCAGCATGAATAAAAATTCTAATTTATCTGGTTCAGAAATAATTGAAAAAAATACTTCAATTATTTCATTAAGTGCTTCTCAGGCTAATTTAACTGAAGTATCAACTGGTTCTTCGAGAGCATTTCAATTAAAAGATCTTATATGGGTTGCTTTGCTGTCTTTAATTCTAGGTTTTGTAATTGCTTTCGTTTTGATTCGCTTAAATCGAAAACCTTCGTTTACTAAAACTGCGGTTGAAGAAGAATTTCAGCAAGATGATTCCGCTATATTTCAATCTAATTTAAGTATTACCAATGATATCGAAACGCAGGAGCTAGATCTTGTTAGAACATACATTGATATGAATGATTGGAAAAATGCGGAAATGATTCTTGAAAAGTTACTTTCCAGCTCAACTAACCCATCTATCCTTTCGGCTGCAAAGGAACTTTTAGATCAAAAAAAATAAATCGTGAAATTTGTTGGAGCATGTGAATATGATGGCTCTAGCTTTTCAGGATTTCAATCTCAAAAAAATGCTCAATCTGTTCAAGGTACCCTTGAAAAAGCCATCTCATCTGTAGGTCGGCTAACCAATACAATAAATTATTCAGGGAGAACAGATGCTGGTGTTCATTCTTTTGGACAAGTATTTGATTTTGAATCAGTTGATAGCAGAACCCTTGAGCAATGGTTGAGGGGCATAAACTCTGCCTTGCCTGACTCCGTATCTGTAACTTCATTGCAAGAAGCACCCAAAGATTTTCATTCTAGGTTTGATGCTATTAAAAGAACCTATGCATACATTATTTATACTGGCTCTACTAGACCAATTTTTTTAAAAGATTATGTATTTTGGGAGAAAAATAATATAGACATTGATTTGATGAAAAATGAATCAAATTTTTTAATAGGAACTCACAACTTTAGTTCATTTAGAGGCTCTAAATGCACTTCAAACAATCCTGTTAGGACGATTGATAGTATTGAGATAACTAAAAAAGACGATTTTATTATAGTTACAATCACCGCTAATGCTTATTTGTATAATATGGTGAGGATAATTGTTGGTACTTTATTGGAGAAGTCTGCAGGAAGATTGCAGAAAAGCATGCAAGATATTTTAGAATCTGAGAATAGAATTAATGCTGGTAAAACAGCTCAAGCTCAAGGCTTATTTTTTTTAGGAGCCGAATATAAGAATTTTTCTTTCATAAAACCTGCTCGTTCAAATTCTTTTTTAAGTCTTTTATTACCTTTAGATAAATGAAAATTAAATTTTGCGGACTAAATAACTTAGATTCTTTAAGGCATGCATGTGATCTTAATGCTGACTTCGCAGGATTTATCTTTGCTGAGCAAAGCCCTAGAAAAGTTGAGCCCAACTTTATAGCCCAACTTGTAGATTTTAATTTTTGTCAGACTGTTCCTGTAAGTGTTTTTGTCAATCCATCAATTCAAGAGGTGCAGCAGACTATAGAAATTTTACCAAATACTATTTTACAGTTTCACGGTGATGAGTCTGATGACTTCTGCAGACAGTTTCATCAGCCATTTTGGAAAAGTATTCCAGTTAAAGATAAACAGTCTTTACTCATGAGTGATAAATTTCCATCTGCGCAAGCTATTTTGCTAGAAACATTTTCTCAGAATTTATCCGGTGGAACTGGCAAATCCTTTGATTGGACTTTGTTAGAAAACATGGATTTAAGCAAGAAATTTATATTGGCTGGCGGCATCAATCCTAATAATATTCAATCTGCAATTTCTCTGAACTCTTGGTGTATTGATATTAACTCTGGGGTAGAATCAGAGCTCGCAATCAAAGATAACAAATTAATGGCAGAGATAATGACAGCATTCAATCATGGATAATTTAAGGGATTTACCTAATTCAGACGGCTTCTTTGGTGATTATGGAGGGAAATTTGTTCCAGAAACTCTCATGTTTGCCTTAAAAGAACTAGAAGATACTTACGATCAATTAAAAAGTGATCCCGATTTTTTAAAACAAATTGATCAAGATTTATGCCACTTTGTTGGACGACCGTCTCCATTGTATTTTGCAGACAGGCTTACCAAGCATTACGATGGCCCCAATATCTGGTTAAAACGCGAAGATTTAAATCATACAGGCGCTCATAAAATTAATAATACTGTAGGTCAAATCCTTTTAGCTAAGGCGATGGGCAAAAAACGGATTATTGCAGAAACTGGGGCTGGTCAACATGGCGTAGCCACTGCAACAGTAGCAGCAAGGTTGGGTTTAGAATGCCATATTTATATGGGTGCTGCAGATGTTCAAAGGCAATCCTTAAACGTTTATCGTATAAAGCTGCTCGGCGCAGAAGTGCATGCGGTTGATTCTGGAACAGCCACATTAAAAGATGCTCTAAATGAAGCCATGAGAGATTGGGTCACTAATATAGATGATACCTATTATATTATCGGGAGTGTTACGGGCCCACATCCATATCCAATGATTGTGAGAGACTTCAATTCTATTGTAGGCAGAGAGTTGCGTGATCAATCTATAGAGCGCTTTAATGCTTTTCCTGAAGCCATTATTGCTTGTGTTGGAGGAGGATCTAATGCAATGGGTATTTTTTACCCTTTTGTTTCCGATCCTGAGGTTCAATTGATCGGAGTTGAGGCTGCAGGAAGTGGCATTGAAACTGGTAAGCATGCCGCACCATTGAACGATGGACATCCAGGTATTTTGCATGGTGCAAAAAGTTACTTGATGCAGGATGAAAATGGTCAAGTGATAGACACCCATTCTGTTTCAGCTGGACTAGATTATCCCGGAGTGGGTCCAGAGCACTCAAACTTAAAAGATTCAGGGAGAGCTATCTATTTGGCGGTGAATGATAAGGAGGCGCTCGATGCATTCCATATGGTTACTCGATTAGAGGGAATTATGCCTGCACTAGAAACAGCTCACGCTTTTGCTGCATTGGATCATCTTTCAGGCAAATTTAATAAAAAGGATAATATTGTTATCAATGTCTCTGGAAGAGGGGACAAAGATATTAATACTGTTGCTACTATGGACGGAATTTCTCTTGATTAGACTGGAAAGAAAGTTTGCTTATCTAAAAGAAAACTCAAAAAAAGCATTGGTTGCATATTTAGTAGCTGGAGATCCAGATATAAGTACAACCCTAGAGTTGATGCATCAATTTGTATTATCTGGAGTTGATATTATTGAGCTGGGAGTTCCGTTTACTGATCCAATAGCAGAGGGCCCAATTATTCAGGCAGCTCATGACCGATCATTGCAGGCTAATACATCTCTAGATATGATTTTTTCTCTTGTTGAAGAGTTTAGAAGCAAGGACTCTGAGACACCCGTAATATTAATGGGGTATATCAATACCTTTCTAGCTAACTCAAAAGCGCTGGAATCTATTCATGAAAGAGGAACAGATGCTGTTTTGATTGTTGATGTTCCTGGAGAAAGCAGTCTGGAAGATATTGGAATCCAGAATAAAAATATTGCGTCAATTTCATTAATTTCGCCCACCACAGATAATGATCGCATTCAAAAGATTTGCATGAGCAGCTCAGGTTTTATCTATTATGTAACTCTTAGAGGGGTCACGGGAGCCTCTAACCTCAATGAGAATGAAATTCAAACAAACATACTGAACATTAAAAACAGTACTAATTTGCCTGTATTGGCTGGATTTGGAATTAAAACGGCATCTGATGCTCGAGCGTTAAGTCAAATATCTGATGGAGTGGTAATTGGCTCTGTTTTAGTGGAAATGATTCAAGAGCTATCTGAAAACAAAGATTATAAAAAAATATACAATTACCTAAATGAAATTTCAGCAGCTATAAATCCATGAATTGGCTAACAAGATTAATCCCTTCTATTGGAGCAAACAGCGAACCCAAGTCTCCCAAAAGTAAAGTCCCAGATGGTCTTTGGAATAACTGCCCTGCCTGCGAGGCAATTCTTTATCAGCCTGAGCTAGAAAAATCTCTATTTGTTTGCCCCAAGTGCGATCATCATCTTAGAGTGGGAGCTCGAACAAGAATGTCATTCTTCTTTGATGGGGGAGTTTTTGAGGATCTTGCGACTAATATTACTACGAAGGATATTTTAAAATTTAAAGACACAAAGGCATATTCTCAAAGGATTAAAGAGGCAGTTGCCTTGACTGGAGAAGAGGAAGCCATTCTGATTGGGAAGGGTAGATTAGAGGGAAGAAGTATTGTTGTTGCTGCTTTTGAATTTAGATACATGGGTGGATCAATGGGGGGAGTAGTTGGCACAAAATTTGTGCAAGGTGTCGATGCTGCAATAGCAAGCAAAACACCTTTTATATGCTTTGCAACTAGTGGTGGAGCGCGAATGCAAGAATCTATGATCTCTTTGATGCAGATGGCAAAAACAGCCGCAGCTCTAGAAAAATTAAAAGCAGCTAAACTGCCATATATTTCAGTAATGGTTGATCCAATTTATGGTGGAGTCTCTGCTAGCTTAGCAATG
>Ga0209383_1000402_pt1 | contig 31103 bp, 30 predicted proteins | sample CoawatmetaG02DNA_FD_187510 | JGI IMG/M metagenome (GOLD analysis project Ga0209383, IMG submission 187510) | Marine microbial communities from the West Antarctic Peninsula - Coastal water metaG029-DNA (SPAdes) (version 2) | ecosystem: Environmental > Aquatic > Marine > Coastal ... | reverse complement strand
CTGGATGGTCTTCATAAAAACCTGTGTTTCACAACTTTGAATGTTTATTATTCAAAGTTGTGAGGCTTAAACATTGCGTGTTTTCTTCGCTCCCAGATATAGGATATCCAAGTATTCTTTATTAACTTTATTTCTTGCTGCAGCAGTAAAAGCTTCTAGTTATTTTTTTCTAACTCTTATAACTGGTTTTTAATCTTTGAGCAGTTTTTATTGAAAATTCATTTATTGGCGACAAAACCCTTCAGTATTAAATGCATCAATTTTGTTTTGACTTAAATATTTCCCCACATTTCAGGCTGCTCCAATATACAACCAACAAATACGTATAAAAAATGTTGATAAATTGACCAGCCTCAAATACGGTATTTATCTTTTCAAGAAAAGTCAGCTTAATTACTTGCCAGACAGACAGAAATTTGAATATACCAAGTTATCGAAAAGGTTCATTTTATGAAAATTTATTTAAATTTAAAACAATATTCCATTATGATATTGTTTTTGCTTTGCTCTGCTTGCTCAATTTCAAACTATTCAAAAGAGATCCCAACCATTCCAAATATTGGAAACTTTAAGTTAGGCCACTTAGTGGTAAAAGCGGAAAATGCCCAAAAAGGGTTTTTCAGTCGGAATGCTTCCAAGCAAACACTAGAAAAAACGTTAAAAGAAAAGTTATCAAAATTATTAAGTAACCAAAATGGAGATCATTTTTTCCATATTTCTGCAATAGTAAGCGGTTATGTTTTAGCTCAACCTGGGATACCAGTTCTATTATCACCAAAATCAGTACTTATAATAGATGTTTTTATTTTTGATGATCAAACCCAACAAAAGGTCTTCGAAAAACCCAGGCGCTTTGCCATATTTGAGTCTTTCAGTACTGATACCATCATCGGAACTGGCTTAACATTAACAGCAGAACAGCAATTGGATGATCTAACTACAATAGCGGTAAACAAAATCGGTAATTGGTTAATTGATAATAAAGAAATATTCGAAAAATAATAATGATATAATAGCTTGATTTTTTCAAATAAAATATTCACTTTTAGCCAAAAAAACTAAAAGCATAATTGACCTTTGGGTAAGATTTAATCCATAAGAAAAATATGGCAAAACTATACTTTCATTATTCCACTATGAATGCAGGGAAATCTACGGTTCTCCTTCAAGCTTCACACAACTATCATGAGCGGGGGATGCTCACATACCTTTTGACTGCAGAAATTGATAAACGGGCAGGAGATGCAAGAATAGCATCTAGAATTGGCATTAGTGAACCAGCTGAAACATTTAAGCAAAACGAAGACTTATTTGATAAAATTAGCTCGCACTTAGCCAACTCATCTTGTGCGTGCATATTTATTGATGAATCTCATTTCTTAACACCAAAACAGGTATGGCAATTAACAGATGTAGTTGACAACCTTTCAATACCTGTAATGTGTTTTGGATTAAGAGTAGATTTTAGAGGTGAGCTTTTTCCAGGTTCTGCCAGCTTATTAGCCCTTGCTGACGAAATGCGTGAAGTCCGAACGATCTGTCATTGTGGGAAGAAGGCAACCATGGTGATAAGGTCAGATGAAAATGGTAAAGTCATTAAAGATGGTAAGCAAATTCAAATAGGTGGTAATGAAACATACACATCATTATGCCGTCGCCATTGGCGCCAAGAAATCGAAAAGTAAATAAAAACCTTTAATTAATTAAATTTGGAGTGGTTTTTTTTTCTAATAAAATTGTAATAATATTTTGTAATGCGATAAAACCCATTTCCTCCCTAACGGACAATGCTGCAGTTCCTAAATGCGGCAACAGCACAACATTTTCCAGATCAATCAATTTACTTGAAACTAATGGTTCAAATTCATAAACGTCCAAACCGGCTCCACTTATATTCTTATCTCGCAGTGCAGTGATTAGATCAGACTCTTTTACAATTTCTCCACGAGCAATATTAATTAAAATCGATCCAGATTTCATTTGATCAAACGCTTTTTTATCAATTAAATGGTATGTATCAGGACCACCTGGTATAGAAATTACAACCACATCTGATACTGAAAGCAATTCGTTCAAACTACTTGCCTGGTAACTATTCTTTAAATCAACACTATCTACTTTAGAGCGGTTATAATACACAACCGGCATTCCAAATCCCATATTACATCGTAGCGCTATTGCTTTACCAATTCGCCCCATCCCTATTATTCCTACAGTACTACCGGTAACATGTGTACCCAACATCTGCATTGGGTTCCATCCCTTCCAATTACCACTGCGAACCAACTTATCTCCTTCAATAGCCCGTCGCGCTGTCATTAAAATTAAAGTCATAGCAATATCAGCTGTAGCATCTGTAACTACATCAGGTGTATTTGTTACTCGTATTTTTGATTTACTCGCAGCATTTAAATCTAAATGATCATAGCCAACACCAAAATTTGATATTATCTTTGTGCGTGGAGATCTTATTTTAAAAAATATCTCTTCATCGAATTTATCACCAATCGCAGTAATTATAGCATCGTAATTTTGTAAAGCATTTATAAGCTCAGTCTTAGACGTCGGTAGAACTGAATTGCGCACCTCTACATCAAAAAACTCTCTAGCCTTCTCAATAACTTTATCTGGAATGGGCCTAGTAATTAATAATTTATATTTCAATGTAATTTAGCCCCAACGGGAACAGCACTATCAGGAGTAATTAAAACGATATTTCCGTTATCATCTGATAATCCCAAGACTAACACTTCTGACATAAATTTACCAATTTGTCGTGGTGAAAAATTAACAACTGCCAAAACACTTTTTCCCAATAAGTCATTAGGAGTGTAGTGATAATTAATTTGAGCAGAACTCTTTTTAATACCTAGCTCATCCCCAAAATCAATCTTCAGTTTTAATGCTGGCTTACGTGCTTCTGGGAAGTCCATGGCCTCAACCACTAAACCAACCCTTATATCTATCTTGGTAAAATCATCAAATGAAACAATATCCATTACTGTTTTCCCAGGTGTTTGCTTCTTAATGTTGCCGCATTAACCACCTGATTAATTAATGGGGCAAGTCCAATTTTATCATCCATCAAAATATCTAATGCAGCTTGAGTTGTTCCTCCAGGTGATGTCACATTGACACGTAATTGAGATGGCAACTCCAAAGTTAATTCAGTTAAGGCTCCAGCTCCAACAATGGTGGCTCTTGATAATTCCATAGACAACTCTGGCGAAAGGCCTTGGGCCTCTCCAGCTTTGGCCAGCGATTCAATTAAGTAGAAAACATAAGCTGGACCTGACCCTGAAATTGCTGTTACAGCATCCATTTGCTCCTCGTTGTTCAAACGGAGTGTTTTACCAACAGCATTCAGTAGATTTTCGGAAAGAACTAAATCATCTTCTGTAGTTAGTTTATTTCCAATAATTGCAGTAATTCCCTTATTTACTGAAGCTGGCGTATTAGGCATTGCTCTAATAATTATAGAACTTTGCCCCAATTCTTTTTCAAACATTTTAATTGTTGAACCTGCTGCAATGGATAGAAAAATTGTCTCAGTATTTGCAAACTTTAATATTTTATTAAGAGCAACTTTCATCATTTGAGGTTTGACCGCCAATACTACTACTGCTGCTTTATCAGGCAGATTCTTGTTCAAAGAGATTTCAGGGAGATTCAAAAGCCATTTTGATGGATTCGGCTCAACTATATTAATAGCTTCAGGGCAGACGCCATCAGCCAACCAACCTTTAAGAAGTGCTGAACCCATTTTCCCACACCCAAGCAATAACAACCCATTCTTATTAATTAGATTGATAGACATATTATCTCCTGATATTAAGCCTCACCCTGAGGCATCATCATCGCAATACCGACAGCATCGGAAGGGCTTTGCCCACCCCATATGACCTTTTGTAATGTTGGGTAAAAACAGTCACAAGAGTTTATGGCATCAGATAGTATTTGATCAATTTGACCGTCAGTCACTTCAGCATCATCATTTAATACCAATCCATATCGATAGACGATCAAATTTTGGGAAGAGGTATAAGTAAAAGTGCCTGTCCATATGCTATCATTTATAACATTTAGAGTTTCATAAATTTTTTCTACCGAATTTTCTAAAGGGGCAATTTCAAATGAACATGCCAATTTCAACATTTCTTCTTTGTTTGATAACGCCAGTGTTATTGCATAAGTGCGCCACAAGGCATCAATACTCATAACAATCTGATCATCTGCTAGCCTATCAAAATTCCAAGCATTCTGTGATGCTAATTCCTCAACCATATCTATAGGATTTGGGCCTTCATAATGCCGAACATAATCTGTACTAAACAATCTTCATTCCTTCATTTATTTCTCGAACCAACATTACCATATTTTGTGTTATTTGCGATATATAGTAATTATAAAAAATATTATACAACATATAGTGTTACATAAGAAAGCAATCGTAAAGATGCTTTCTTAAGTTATCCACAGAAATCTTCATTAAAAGTTGTAGTTTTTATTATGCTTGTTTAAGAATTAAATTTTCTTTTTTAATTTTTTTTCAAGACTGTCTATTCGTGACTTAAGGACATCATTTTCAGCAATCACTTTTTGCACCATTATTTGAGTAACCTCAAATTCCTCACGCCCAACTAGGTTTTTTTCGGACACCCAACGATCTATAAAGCTTTTCATTGCTGTATCCGCCTCATCTTTTGCGCCTTGCGCCACTCCCATGGCATTAGTCATTAATTCAGATAAATCATCAAAAAGCTTGTTCCGTGTTTGCATTCTTAACTCCATTTGAAGTAATATCTATCCATATGGGGATTAAATCACTATTTGCCAAGAGGCTATTGAAACTGATGTGCCAAGAAACTGAATACTATTTATGTTAAGTGCAATCAATTTCCCAAATATTTCTCCAGATATTTTTAAAATAAATATTGGTTTCTTATCTTTTGCACTCAAATGGTATGCTTTATCTTACATTATTGGTCTTCTTTTAGCTTGGAGAATAATTGTAAAAATGATGGTAAACTCATCTCTTTGGCTCAATCAACAGCCACCGATGACAAAAAACAAACCAGAGGAGTTATTAACCTGGATGATAATAGGTGTGATTTTAGGTGGCCGTCTAGGATTTGTTCTATTTTACCAAGCAGAATATTATCTGCAAAACCCCACTGAAATTTTTATGGTGTGGAGAGGCGGTATGTCATTTCATGGCGGGTTCATTGGGGTAATAATTAGTGGAATTATATTTTGCTATAAAAATAAGTTATCTATTTTTTCAGTAGGCGATTCAATCGCGATAACAGCTCCTATCGGTCTCTTTCTTGGGCGTATTGCAAATTTTATTAATGGCGAGCTTTTTGGTAGACCATCGATCATGCCTTGGGCAATCATATTTCCCAACGAAGATAGTAAAAACTGCTTACTCAGTATTGTTGAAATATGTGGGCGACATCCTTCACAGATATATGAAGCCATTTTAGAGGGACTCCTATTAGGGTTAATATTATTTTGGGGAGCATACTTCAAATCGTGGTTAAAGACCCCTGGGTTTTCAATTGGCATTTTTTTTATTGGCTATGGAATAGCAAGGTTTTTTGTAGAAATATTTCGACAACCAGACACCTACTATATCACCCATAACAACCCAGTTGGTTATATGATTCAAATACTTAATTTTGGACTAACTACGGGGCAAGTACTATCAATTCCAATGGTTCTAATTGGTATTCTAGTCATGATTAGGGCCCTAAAAATACTATGAGTAAACTTTTAAACATTTTATTAAGGCAAATAAGGCAGACAGGACCATTAACTATCGCTGATTATATGAAAACGTGCCTGTTGCACCCAAATTATGGGTACTATTCAAAACAAGACCCTTTTGGAACCAATGGAGATTTTATAACATCACCTGAAATCAGTCAAATGTTTGGGGAACTATTGGGTTTATGCTTAGCACAAAATTGGATTGATCAAGGAAAAAAACCATTTGCTCTCGTGGAAGCTGGACCAGGAAGAGGGACCCTTATGGTCGATATTCTACGGGCAACCAAATCAGTGCCTGAATTCCATCAAAAGATGACAATTCATTTAATTGAAGAAAGTACGGAATTACAAAAGATTCAAAAAGAAAATTTATCAAATTTTTATGTACAATGGCATACATCAGTTCACACTATACCTGAGAAAGCACTATTCTTTATTGCAAATGAGTTTTTTGATGCTCTACCAATAAGGCAATTCAAGAGAGCAAATACATGTTGGGAAGAGGTTCTTATTGGAGAAAAAAATAACAAGTTAATTTATTATCTAGGGAATAAAATACCCTTAAATACAATTCCTTATCATATTGAAAATACTAAAATTGGTGATGTGATAGAAATGTGCATGGCAGCAAAACCTATAATCACAGCATTATCGACCCGAATAAAGAGTTATGGCGGCTGTGCAATTATTATCGATTATGGAGATGATAATTTGATAGGCAATACTTTTCAGGCCGTTAAGAATCATAAAAAAATTGATGCTTTAAAATTACCTGGAGATTCTGACCTAACAGCACACGTAGATTTTAAAGAATTAACAAGAGATATTTCAGAAATAATGGTAACCAAAACAACCTCCCAAGGAATACTTTTAGAGCGATTAGGAATTAATGATAGAAGTAAGAAATTAATATCAAACATTCCAGATAATCAAAAAAATATCCACACCACCGCTATGAGACGCTTAACACACCCCAGTGAAATGGGAAGTTTATTTAAAGCTATCGCATTATACCCGTCCAAATCGTTCCCTCCAGCTGGGTTTGATTTATGAAACTCAAAATACTAAAAAATGATAACCTCTTCGGTGCAAAACACGGGTTTTTTACCCGATTAGGAGGAGAATCAACAGGAATTTATAAGGGTTTGAACTGTGGTTTGGGCTCCATGGACGATAAAAAAATTATTAATAGAAATCGTGTGTTAGTTGCAAACTCAATGGGCATTAGCCAATCGAGGCTTGTTTTTGTTCATCAGATTCATTCTCCTGATGTAATTACAATTAAAAAAAATCCCACATCCCTAGTAAAAGGTGACGCACTTGTAACTGCAAATAAAAAGATTGCTTTGAGCATTTTGACAGCTGACTGTCAGCCAGTTCTTTTTTTAGATAAAAAAAATGGCATAATTGGGGCAGCTCATGCAGGATGGAAAGGGGCATTCACTGGTATTCTACAAAATACAATAAAAAGTATGAAAGAAATTGGCGGTGAACCAGATCATATCTCAGCTACAATTGGACCCAGTATAAGTCAAAAAAATTATGAGGTAGGACCAGAATTCTTTTATACTTTATGTAAAAATAATAAATATAATGAAAAATTTTTTTACAAAGGGAATAAAGATAGATTTCATTTTGATTTAGTTGGTTATAGTATTTATCAAATTAAAAAATCAGGCGTGCGCAAGGTAAATTGTATCAATAGTTGCACTTATGAGAACCCTGATTTGTATTTTTCTTATCGTAGATCTGTTCATAAATCAGAACCAGATTATGGACGAATGATTTCAACAATCATGTTAGAAGATTAAAATCCTTTCAATAACCTTTCTTCCAAAATCTCAAAAGGTACACCTGGTTCGTCTTTAGCACATCGAATAACTAGTGACGTTTTCACACTTGCAACGTTTTCGGCAGATGTTAAATGCCCCGTTAAAAAACTTTGAAACGTACTTAAATCAGGCGCAACACATTTTAAAATAAAATCGATTTCTCCATTCAGCATATGACATTCTCTAACCAACGGCCAATTTCGACACTGCGTCTCAAATGCTGCTAAGTCTGTCTCCGCTTGTGAATGTAAGCCCACCATGGCAAAAACTTGCACTTCAAAGCCTAATTGTCTTGAATTTACATCAGCATGGTATCCGTTTATGTAACCCTTCTCTTCAAGTGTTCGCACTCTACGCAAGCAAGGGGGAGCCGAGATTCCAACTTTTCCCGCTAAATCAACATTAGTCATTCTGCCGTCATTCTGCAATTCTGACAAGATTTTTCTGTCAACCGCATCTAATTTTGAAATTCCCATATCGATTCCTTAATAATAATATTCTAACATTACAAATTAGTACTCAAATAAGCAATAATATTTCAAACCTTTATAATAAATTTCCAAGCCTTTCTAACAAATCATTTGCAAGTAACCCTCACTTGGCCTTTTACTTATTCCAGCCGCAAGTTATATCGATATAAATAAAATTAAGAGGGTTTTAATGACAAAAGAAATAAGTACTCGTTTACTGATAATTGGTTCGGGGCCAGCTGGTTATACGGCTGCTGTTTATGCGAGTAGAGCTATGTTGAACCCAATACTAATTCAAGGTTTTCAACCTGGTGGACAATTAACAATTACTACTGAGGTGGAAAACTGGCCTGGAGAGAAGGAAATCCAAGGACCAGACCTTATGACCAATATGGAAGAACATGCAAAAGCAGTTGGCACAGAAATCATATTTGATCATATCGAAAGTATTGACCTGTCTAAAAGACCATTCAAAGCAGTCGGGCAATCTGGTGATATTTACATTGCAGAATCTGTTGTCTTAGCCACTGGCGCTCAGGCAAAATGGTTAGGATTGAAATCTGAAGAAAAGTTCAAAGGCTTTGGAGTCTCTGCTTGCGCAACTTGTGATGGATTTTTCTATAAAGAACAAGAAATTGTTGTAATTGGTGGTGGGAACACAGCAGTAGAAGAGGCATTATTTTTAACAAAATTTGCAAGTAAGGTAACTTTGATACATCGCAGAGATCACCTTAGATCAGAAAAAATATTACAAGATAGATTATTTAAAAATAATAAAATCAAAACCCTTTGGTTTCATGAGGTTGAGGAAATATTGGGAGATGAAAATCCCCTAGGCGTCACTGGCATTAAAGTTAAGCACACAAAAACTAACGAAATAAGCCACATAGATTGTAAGGGGGTATTTGTCGCCATAGGTCATGCCCCTGAAAATGCGTTGGTCAAAGATCAACTAGAAACACATATGGGGGGATATGTTATAACGAAACCAAATAGCACCTCCACATCAATACCAGGAATTTTTGTGGCAGGTGATTTAACTGATTATATTTATAGACAGGCTGTGACTTCTGCTGGAATGGGATGCATGGCTGCTTTAGAAGCAGAAAAGTTTTTAGCGGAAGAGGAATAAAGAATGCTGACACAAAACGCTACACTTGTACCTGAATTATATGTTCCAATGGCTGAAATTTCAAAATTACGAAATGATGTGAATAGCTTAACTCGTTGGGATTTAACAGCAAGGCAAATATGTGATTTAGAACTATTAATGAATGGAGCATTTAATCCATTGAAAGGTTTTTTAGGTAGAGACGATTATAACAATGTATTAGATCATTTGAGGCTTAAAGATGGTACATTATGGCCTATCCCAATTACATTAGATGTTTCAGAATTATTTGCAGAAACTATAGGAATTGGAGACAGCATAGCGCTTTGTGACCAAGAAGGTGTTATTCTTGCAAAGATGGAAATCAGCGATAAATGGAAGCCTGACAAATCTTACGAAGCTAAAAAAGTTTTTGGTACAGTTGATGACTTTCATCCAGGTGTTGATTATTTAATCAACAATTCTGGTAACATTTATTTGGGTGGCGCAATCAAAGGGATTGAGTCTCCTAATCATTACGATTTTAGAGATCGCAGAAACACTCCAAACGAATTACGTTCTCATTTTGCAAAAATCGGGTGGAAAAAAATTGTAGCTTTTCAAACTAGAAATCCACTACATCGTGCTCATCAAGAATTGACCTTCCTAGCAGCTAAAGAGGTCGAAGCTAATTTATTAATCCATCCTGTGGTTGGTTTAACCAAGCCAGGAGACATTGACCACTTCACAAGAGTAAGATGCTACGAAGCCGTACTAAACCATTATCCAACGTCAACCACGTCACTCTCTTTATTAAACCTTGCAATGCGAATGGCTGGCCCAAGAGAAGCAGTATGGCATGGATTGATTAGAAAAAATTATGGCTGCACACATTTTATTGTGGGTCGTGACCACGCTGGACCTGGTAAAAATAAAGTTGGTGAAGATTTTTATGGTCCTTATGAAGCTCAAGAATTATTTAATCTCTATGCTAAAGAAATGGGCATAGAAATGGTAGATTTCAAACATATGGTATATGTTGAAAACAGGGCTCAATATGAGCAAATAGATATTATAAACAAGGACGATAAAATTTTAACAATTTCTGGAACTGAAATGCGTAGAAGGCTTCGGGAAGGGCTCGACATACCAGATTGGTTTAGTTATCCGGAAGTTGTTAAAGAACTCCGAAAATCTCATCCACCCAGAAACAAACAAGGTTTTACAGTATTTTTTACTGGCTTATCAGGATCGGGAAAGTCAACAATTGCAAATGCTTTAATGATTAAATTAATGGAGCTGGGTGGTAGGCCCGTAACCTTACTAGACGGTGATGTTGTTAGGCAAAATTTATCCTCAGAATTGGGCTTCTCAAAAGAACATCGGGATATTAATATTAGGCGTATCGGTTATGTTGCATCAGAAATAACAAAAAATGGTGGAATCGCTTTGTGCGCACCAATAGCCCCATACGAGAAAACGAGAAGATCAGTAAGAAATGAAATCGAACATTATGGTGCATTTATCGAAGTATATGTGGCTACAACGGTAGAAGAATGTGAGAGAAGAGATAGAAAAGGTCTCTACAAGCTAGCGCGAGAAGGAAAAATTAGGGAATTTACCGGAATTTCGGATCCTTATAATGTCCCAGTTAATCCAGAATTAGTGTTAGAAACTGAGCAATTTGAGGTCGATGAATGTGCACAAAAGATTATATTAAAACTTGAAAGTATGGGATTAATTAAAGGATAAAAAATTTAAAACAAACTATGAATGAACAAACTTACGTTTCACTAACAACGGTTCCACCAAGATTCTCAAATGTTGGTAAAACATTAGAGTCATTACTTTTTCAAAAAGCAGAAATTTTTGAAATTAGGTTAGTGATTCCAAGACATTATTTGCGCTTTCCAGACTGGAATGGTGATCTACCAAAAGTGCCAAAAGGTGTTAAGATTCAAAGATGCAAAAAAGATTTGGGACCAGCATGTAAAATATTCTCCACATTACAAAATATTCCTGACCCTAATTCCTATATACTTTATTGTGACGATGATTGTGAATATCTACCCCAATGGGCGCAGAGTTTTAAATCTCACCCTGAACAAAAAAATTCTGCAATTGCAGGAAGTATTTTTAATGTAGAGCGGTTGGGGAAAAAAAATGGATCTATTCTGCAAGGATTTGGAGGAGTCCTAGTTAGAAAAAAATACTTTAAAATACAGGACTTCAGGATTCCAAAACCCTATCACTGGGTAGATGATATCTGGATTTCCACATGTTTAGAAAAAAACAAAATACCTATTGTTGAAAATAGGGATGCTAAACACCTTATTAAGAATAGTTATCAGGATCAGTATGGATTACAAAATACCACTTTCTCTAAAAAGAACCGTGCCGAACTTAATCAAATAGCAGTTAACTATTCTTCAGAAAATTTCAAAATCTGGACTTAATTATAAATCAAAATAGATAAGTTAAAAAATACTAACTCTGATTTTTGGAATTTCTACTGACTAACTCAGCCATAAAACGATGTCTAATTACTACTGGATCAAGTTCGATCACAGGGACTTTAACATTTCCACTTTGACATTTTGAAACAATAATAGTCATCTTATCAGAATTTATAGCTTGCTCGAGTACGCTTGCAGTATCTTCTGCACTACACTCTACAACATTCTCACACCCACATGCCTTAGCCACCTCAGAAAGGGATGTTTTTTTACCTGCATAAGTCGGTTGATCACCAGTCGATCCGTAACTTCCATTATCTATGATTAGTAATATAAAATTATCGGCATTATTATTAGCAATTGTTGGAAGAGTTCCAAAGTTAGTTAATACAGAACCATCTCCATCGATGGAAATAATTTTTTGTTCCTGCGCTATTGCCAAACCAAGCCCAATAGAGGAGGCCAAGCCCATGGTGCCTAGCATATAAAAATTTGTTGGTTGATCGTCTAAATAATGTAATTCTTGGCTAGGAAGGCCGATATTACAGACTACAAAATGGTTTTTGATAATTGGTATTATTTTTTTTAAAACATCATAACGTCTCATTTCTAATATCCATTCCAAAAACTAGCATCCGTCAAAATAGCAACTGGTTTTTTACTCATAAAAGTATGTTTTAGAATTCCATCAAACTCTTTAACATCACTTTCTCTGTGAAAATGGTAAGTTGGTATTTTTAATTGTTCCAAAAGTGCCTTGGTATGTACAGCCATCTCAACTTGACAAGCTACAGGCTCTCCAACTTCTCCCCGGTAGCTAATTAACATCGGAAGAGGCATTCGGTAAAACTGTGTTAATGTAACCAATGTATTTATCGTCACACCTATTGCAGTATTTTGCATGATTATTGCAGACCGCTTTCCACCCATGAATGCACCGGCACACAATCCCATGCCTTCATCTTCTTTATTCGATGGGATATGATAGATTTCTGCGCATTTTTCAATTTTATCAATAACGTCAGCTAACTGCTTACATGGTACTGTGGTAATAAACTCTACTTTATTTTTCACAAAATCAGACACAATTGTATCACTTACAGACATTATAAATTTCCCAAATTATTATAAACAATGCGCCACCTTAACTACAATTCTTCAAAGTTGTTAATCAATAATAGTTAGATTAATATTTTTTATGATTAATTAAGTATATTAAAAACTTACCTTCTGATAACAAACAGGTAAGTTAATTTTGATTTGATCTTTAAGTCAGTTGCTCAAACTCAAGAATACTCAAAATTCTAATTTTTATTTTCCCTATTTTCAATTAAGCTTTTAACAACCATTGGATCAGCAAGTGTTGAAGTATCACCCAAAGACTCAAAATCATTTTCAGCTATTTTACGTAATATTCTGCGCATAATCTTTCCTGATCGCGTCTTGGGCAATCCAGGCGCCCACTGAATTGAATCAGGTGTGGCTATAGGACCTATTTCTTTTCTAACCCAATTTCGTAATTCCAATCTTAGATCCTCACTTGGTGTCTCATCAGCCATCAAAGTTACGTAACAATAAATTCCCTGCCCCTTCACATCGTGGGGGAAACCTACAACTGCGGCTTCACTAACTTTTCTATGAGCTACCAGTGCACTTTCAATCTCGGCAGTTCCCATTCTATGGCCAGAAACATTTATTACGTCATCCACCCTGCCAGTAATCCAATAATACCCATCAGAGTCTCTCTTGCACCCATCACCTGTAAAATAATACCCTTTGTAATCTGAAAAATAAGCCGAAACGAACCTGTCATGGTCTCCAAAAACCGTACGCATTTGTCCAGGCCAACTATCCTTTATGCAAAGCACACCTTCGGCTTCTACTGTATCAATTTTAAGACCACTTGCTGGATCAACAATAATTGGTTCAATCCCAAAAAATGGCAACGTACAAGATCCAGGTTTTGTCGCTATTGCACCCGGTATTGGAGTCAAAAGATGACCACCAGTTTCAGTTTGCCACCAAGTATCAACAATTGGTGTCTTACCTTTTCCAACTATATCATTATACCAATTCCATGCCTCAGGATTTATTGGCTCCCCAACTGTCCCTAAAACTTTAATCTTATCCAAATTATATTTTTCAACTGGAGCGTTACCGTGTGCCATCAATGCTCTTATAGCAGTAGGCGCCGTATAAAACTGATTTACACCATGCTTCTCACAAACAGCCCAAAATCTACCTATATCAGGATACGTTGGAACACCTTCAAACATTAAAGTGGTAGCTCCATTAGCGAGTGGACCATATACAATATAGCTATGACCGGTAATCCAACCCACGTCAGCAGTACACCAAAAAATATCACCATCATGATAATCAAATGTATATTGGTGTGTCATAGAAGCGTAAACTAAATATCCACCACTCGTATGCTGAACCCCTTTTGGTTTTCCTGTTGAGCCAGAGGTGTACAAAATAAACAAAGGATCTTCAGCATTCATCGGCTCTGGCTCACAAATCGCTGACACACTTTTCATTAATTCTGTATAAGAATAATCTCGCCCTGATTTCATATTAACAATTGAATTAGTCCTTTCAACCATCAAAACGTTTACATCCCCAGAGATTTCCAACGCCTTATCAACATTTTCCTTAAGATCTATTGCGGAACCACCTCTTGGCCCTTGGTCAGCAGTTATTACTAACGACGCGGCACAATCCGTAATTCTTGATGCTAACGCATCTGGAGAAAAACCACCAAAAACGATTGAATGAACTGCGCCTATTCGCGCGCAAGCAAGCATTGCATATGCAGCTTCAGGTATCATAGGCATATACAAAACCACCCTGTCACCTTTGCCAATTCCTAATGACTTATAAACATTTGCTAATCTGCTAACTTTTTCATGCAATTCAATGTAACTAATATGTTTCTCATCTGAAGGATTATCACCTTCCCAAATAATTGCTGTCTGATTTCCTCGCGTTGCTAAATGTCTGTCTATACAATTTGCACTCACATTTAATATGCCATCTTCATACCATTTAATTGATACATTCGGATGAGAATAAGATACGTTTTTCACTTTTGTAAAACGTTTGATCCAATCCAGCCTGTCACCTTGCTCTGACCAGAATTTTTCAGGTTCTCTTATTGATTGACTATACATCTCATCATACTGAATTTTGTTTAAATGCGCAGTTCTAGTGAAATTTGAAGAAGGTGGGTGTAAAATATTTGACATTAGATCCTCTATTTAAAATTTAACACGATAATATCAGAACAACATTTCATTAAAAGAGTTAAGATTTTTAAATTATAATTTAATTTTTTTAGCCGCGAACAGATTATTGCATTTCTTTTAAAAGTGACTTCGTTGCAAAACCGTCAGGTATTTTTCCTAATTTTCTTTGATAAACCCTAATAGCAGAAATTGTCTTTGGGCCAATCATGCCATCAATTTTTCCAATTTCATAACCATCCTCCAATAAGTATCTTTGTAACATTTTCTTTTCATTTGATGATAAAGCGTTTTCATCTATCGGCCAACTTTTATGGAACTTTCTACCGCCCATTATGCGATCACCTAAATGTCCAACACCCATAACATAAGCTAACGATGCATTATATTTTTCTAACACATGAAAATTACTGAAAATAACAAAGGCTGCTCCTCTATGACCTGCAGGTAAAATGATTGAAGAGTTGCCATAATCTTTTACATAATTGCCATTTACCTGCCTGACACCTAATGAATTCCAATAAGAAACTTTATTTTTATTTTCTTTTCCTAATAAAATGTAATCGAAATCGTTTGGTAGTATAATCTCTAAGCCCCAGGGTTGTCCTTTTATCCAACCGTGTTGATTTAAATAATTTGCTGTCGAAGCCAACGCGTCTGTCGGATCATCTGACCAAACTTCTACTAGCCCATCACCATTAAAATCTTCAGCATATGTTAGATATGAAGTAGGTATGAATTGCGTATGACCCATAGCACCAGCCCAACTTCCCTGCATCTTATTTAAGGTTGTATCACCACGTTCCAGAATTCTTAATGAGGCTATTAATTGTTCTTCAAAGAATTTTCTTCTCCTACCATCAAAAGCTAATGTAGCTAAAGCCTCTATAGTATTCGTGCTACCTCGTCTAAATCCATAAGCACTTTCTAATCCCCAAATACCCAGAATTATTTTTAAATCAACATTATAATGATTTTGTATTTTGTTTAGTAAGTCTGCATTTTTAAGGTATGCACTTTGTCCGTTCTTAATTCTTTGGTTAGAAACCGCTATTTCTAAATATTCCCAAATTTGCTTGGTAAACTCAGATTGCCTTCTGTCTAATTTAATTAACTTTTCATTATAAGTAATATTTTTCATTGCTTTGTCATAAAGCGTAGCTGAAATACCCTTTTCTAATGCAGTTTCTTTAAATGATAAGATCCAAGCTTCAAAAGCTAAACCAACATTATTTTTATTTACCTGAGAAGAAACTTGAATGTACGGCTTTGGTCTTAAACTTTTATCCACTGATTTTGAGAAAAGGAGTGTTGGTATACTTATTAAAATCATAAATAGTGGTAAATAAAAATAAAACTTGATTTTAGTTATATTCAAATCAGTCAAATCTATTATTCCCAAAGATTGTCGGTTATGCTGAATGATCACGTGCAAACATCATTTTACCGTCTGAAGATTCTTTGTTCTGGAATTTATAACCACCAGTATCAAAATCTTTTAAGCCATCAGGGCTAGTTACTTTTTGTTCAATTATAAACCTGGCCATAGCTCCTCGCGCCTTCTTTGCAAAAAAACTTATAACTTTACTTTGCCCATTTTTGTTTTCTAAAAAAACGGGAGTCACTACCTTTAAACTTAATACTGATGCATCAACTGCGTTAAAATACTCATTCGAGGCACAATTTACCAAGAATTTTGAATTCACTTTTGATGCATGATCATTTAATTCCTTAGATAATAGATCACCCCAAAATTCATAAAGAGATTTACCTTTTTTTGTTTTGAGTCTGCTACCCATTTCCAACCTGTAAGGTTGAATTTGATCTAAGGGTCTTAGTAAGCCATAAAGGCCCGATAATATTCGTAAATGCGTCTGAGCATATTGCATGGATTCCTGATCCAGTGTCCTTGCTTCTAAACCAACATAAGTATCACCAGCAAAGGCTAAAGCGGCTGGTTTGGAATTTTTTATAGTAGGTTCAGATTCAAACGAATTAAATCTATCAAAATTTAACTGTGCAAGATTAGAGCTTATTTTCATTAAATCACTTAATTTCTTTGGACTTAAATTCTTAGCTATCCCAGTAAGTTCTAATGCTTCTTTTTGAAAAATTGGAGACGTTACATCAGTTAAACTGACTGGATCCCAGTTTAATTTTTTTGCAGGTGATATAATTACTAACACTGAAATCTCCTTTAAATTACGTTTTAAAATAATAGAATATAATCTTTAGTCTAGTAGTTTAAATAATTTTAACTAAAGTTTCCATGACAAAACCAACCACCAGACATTAAAGCACCATGAGCTTGGTATAACCAGAGGGCCTCACCTGTAACTGTAATAACTTTCCAATAATCTCTAACTCCTGTTCTCCAGTTTGGATCATCCAACCACCATTCAGGTGCAATCCGTTCTGGCCCACGAGAATATACTATTATAAAATCACGAGATCTCCACCGAAACATCTTTGGGGGTCGCTCAAAACAATTTAAAACAATATGTTCAGGTTTAAAAAGATGGATTGGACGTTCTAAAAAAATATCAGGCCATTCCATTATGGGCTTTGACCATGCTACTGCAAAAAAATTTGCAGTCTTCTCTGGAATATTACTTTCAGCTGGGCCTAAACAAGTAATATTCTGAAGGCCAATTCTAGCTCCTATACGCGCTATTAAATCATGAAAATTCACATCAGTTTTTATATTTTGGGTTATAGCTTTTTCTGTGATAAAATGAATGTCCTTTTGTTTTAAATATAAAAATTCTATTTCATTCGCATAAATTCTAATGCAGTCAATTTCAAAAATTAAATTTATCTTCTCAAGTTTTAATTTCAATAGCCCAATAATAATCTTCATATTTGAAGTTGTTTGAGCAAGGCCAATTTCTATTGATTTTATAGTATGATCGCACAAATAAAATTGTAATTTCAGTCTTTTAATACCACTCCCATTTTTTATTAATTTTTCTTCTAAAGCACTTAACAACCGCCTGATAGCAATCATAATGTCTTCTTCTAATCCAATTGGTTCTGGAAAAGTCATCCTCACACCAAAATGTATATTTGGAATCGAAGGGGATATTGGCTCTGACTGCCTACCAATAGCCTGATCTAATCGTTTTAAAATATTAAAACCAAAACGACGCTCTATTGATCCTCGAGGTAAGGTTTCTAAATCTTTTATAATACAAATCCCAAGGCGTGTTAATTCAGAATTCTCTTTTTTTGAAAGGCGCAATGCAGATATTGGTAAAAGGTTCAAAATGGTCTTTGTTTGGCCAGGTGGTGCTATTCTTATATTTGATGACAATGCAGTATTTACTGGCCTATAATGTAAACAGTTTTCAAGACTTCGCTTATATGATCGTGATCTAGTTGCCCTTGCTTCCTGATCAATTGAGTCTCCAGTACGATATATCAAATTAGTCGAAGCTTCATAACGAGCTAATGCCCAAGCAGCACCTATTGTATCAGCCAATCCTATTTTCACTGTTAATTTCATCTGAATGCAGTCTTGTTCAATTTTGTTAAGCAAATTTATCTCACCACCAAATAAATTAATACAACCCGTTATATCCAAAATTAAAGCTTTTTTGCTCTCTATAGCAACCAAAGGTGAAAATTTTCCTGCCCAACACTGCAAGGCCTCTAAGAAACAATTTTCTGCAAGACTATCTCTTTCTCTGGTTTTTAAATTTGGGCATAAAACCTGAGCATCCGTAAGTAATTGTCCAATATACAGCCCTTCCTTTTCAGCAAAATAAGAAAGACTATTAAGAGTAAAAATATTATTATTTTTAATAATAATTGCAAAAGGAATATCATTTGACACACTTTTTAGGCGAAAAATGCTCTCAATCCCTAAACGAGGAAACCACAAAGATACAATACGTTTTTTTAACATTTTAATATGCTTTTTGTTCACTATATGTTCTTATAATATTTCACATCAAATATTCTTAGTCTAGGTTTATTTTGAATAAAATATCTCTTTGATTTAATTAAAGTTTCACAAAAATTAATTTAGGGTAAATAATTTTACTATTTAATATAAAATAACTATTTAGGCTTTTAACTAGGGTTGTACAAAACTCAAACTCGTGACAGACAAATATATGGAAAATATTAAATTAATGTCATGGGCAGACGCAGCTTCTAGCTTAATATCCGTTGCATCAGGTCGAGAGCCTGCAGATCTTGTTATACGAAACTGCAGCTGGGTAAATGTTCACACACGTGAAATTTTGCCAAACACAAATATCGCAATTAAAAATGGTAGATTTGCATACTGTGGGCCTGAAATAACACACTGTATTGGGGAAAACACTGAAATTATAGAAGGTGATGGGCGGTTTGCTATCCCAGGGCTTTGTGATGCACATATGCATATTGAAAGTGGGATGCTGACCCCCGGCCAATTCGCACATGCAGTAATGGCACATGGAACCACCACAATGTTCACAGATCCCCATGAAATTGCGAACGTTTTAGGGTTAAAAGGTGTTAGATTAATGCACGATGAAGCCATTATTCAACCAATAAACATTTTCACACAAATGCCATCATGCGCTCCATCCGCACCTGGCTTGGAAACAACTGGTTTCGAAATAACTCCAAAAGATGTTGAGGAAGCCATGAAGTGGCCTGGTATAATAGGACTAGGCGAAATGATGAACTTTCCTGGTGTCATCAATGGCGATGAGAAACTCTTATCTGAAATTGCTGCCACTCAAAATGCTAAAAAAATAGTTGGGGGGCATTATGCAAGCCCTGATTTAGGAAAGAATTTTCACGCTTATGTTGCTAGTGGCGTCTCTGATGACCATGAGGGAACTTGTGAGAAAGATGCAATAGCGCGTGCAAGGCAAGGCATGAGATCAATGATGCGTCTAGGCTCTGCCTGGTATGATGTTGAAAGCCAAATAACAGCCATTACAGAAAAAAAACTAGATTCAAGAAACTTTATTCTTTGCACTGACGATTCCCATTCAGGTACCATCGTTAATGATGGCCATATGAACCGAGTAGTTAGGCACGCAATAAAATGTGGGTGTGAGCCAGTTGAAGCATTACAAATGGCTACTATTAATACTGCTACTCATTTTGGTTTAGAACGGGAGCTTGGTTCAATATCACCAGGAAGGCGGGCAGACGTTATTTTAACAAGTGATTTGGAAAATCTTCCAATTGAGCTCGTTATTGCACGAGGCATAAAAGTTGCTAAAAATGGCAATACAATAATAGATCCAGTACTTTTAAAATGGCCACACTTCGTCAGAAATACAGTTAAACTATCTAGAAATTTAATCGCTACTGACTTTCTTATTTCCGCCCCAAAGATGAAGAATTCAGTGAAAGTAAAAATTATCGGTGTAATAGAAAATCAGGCACCAACAAAGTTACTTACTGATATCTTACCAGTTGAAAATGGTTTCGTTCGTGGGGATATTGATAGAGATATATGTCAGGTGGCTCTAGTTGAAAGGCATCGAGGCACAGGAAAAATCACAAATGGATTTGTTTCAGGATTTGGTTACAATGGTAAATGTGCTGTCGCTTCTACTGTGGCTCACGATAGTCATCACATGCTTGTTGTAGGAACAGATCAACAAAATATGGCTTTAGCAGGAAATCACTTAGCTAAGATTGGTGGTGGTATCACAGTATTCAAAGATGGTCTTGAACTTGCCACAGTCCCTTTAAACATCGCTGGCTTGATGTCAGATTCTCCCGCAAAAATTGTTGCAGAATCAGCCAATGGTATGGTGTCTGCAATGAAAGAGTGTGGGTGTGGTATTAATAATGGATATATGCAACACTCTCTGCTAGCGCTTGCCGTAATCCCAGAACTTAGAATTTCTGATTTGGGTTTAGTTGATGTGGAAAAATTTGAACTTACAGAATTGTTTGATGATATATGATTTTTGAGAAAAATGAAAAAATCTTTAACAATGCTACAGAAGCAGTAGAGCAACTACAATTTTTATATAACAATTCTATAAATAACCTTCAGAAAGCTTTTAAGTTAGCAATAAATGGATCCAAGCCTGATAGAAAAATACAAGAATTCTACCCCCAAATTTCAATAAAAATTGATAGTTTTGTTGAAATTAATAGCAGGCTGGCATTCGGTCATGTAAATAATCCTGGCACTTACAAAACTACAATAACAAGGCCAAAGCTATTCAAAGGCTATCTCATACAACAACTTTCTCTTTTGATAAAAAATCATAATGTCCCAATTCAGATAGACTATTCAGAAACGCCAATTCCAATCCATTTTGCGATGAAAGAGGAGATAGCTCCTGATCTTCAATTAAATAACTTTGATTTCACTCTAAGAGATTACTTCGATGTTCCAAATTTATCCAACACAAATGATGACATTGTTAATGGAACATTAGAAAAATCCCAAATAAAGCCGTTAGCGCCCTTCACAGCTCAAAGGATTGATTACTCTTTAGCTAGGATATCACACTATACAGCAACTGAGCCCGAGCATTTTCAAAACCATATACTATTTACAAATTATCAGTTTTACGTTGATGAGTTTATTTCCTATGCACATTTAGTAATTAAAGACAAAGAAAGTGGCTATGAAGAATTAGTGGGGCCCGGAAATCAGGTCCTTACTGCTAAAAATAATAGTAAATTGAATAACAAAAACTTACCACAAATGCCAGCTTATCATCTAAAACGCAAAGATGGCACAGGCATAACGTTAGTGAATATTGGTGTAGGTCCTTCGAATGCAAAAACTGCCACTGACCATGTCGCAGTCTTAAGGCCACATGCCTGGATAATGCTAGGTCACTGTGCTGGATTAAGAGCATCACAAAGATTAGGGGATTATGTCCTTGCACATGCTTATGTAAGAGAAGATCACGTTTTAGATGATGATATTCCAGTTTGGATACCTATCCCAGCCTTAGCAGAAATACAGATTGCGATAGAAAATGCTGTTGCTAATGTGACAAAATTATCTGGGTTTGAATTAAAAAATATAATGCGGACAGGAACTGTGGCCACAATTGATAATCGAAATTGGGAGTTAAGAAACCAATCAGGTCCAGTAAAACGTCTTTCTCAGAGTAGAGCAATTGCCCTGGATATGGAAAGCGCTACGATAGCTGCGAATGGATTTCGGTTTCGCGTACCCTATGGAACACTCCTTTGCATTTCCGATAGACCATTACACGGAGAATTAAAACTTCCCGGGATGGCAAGTGAGTTTTATAATACTCAGGTAAAAAGACATCTGAATATAGGAATAAAAGCAATGGAATCTCTGAGAAACATGCCTTTAGAGCGGTTACACTCGAGAAAACTGCGCAGTTTCGAGGAAACAGCCTTCCTTTAGCAAAATAACTCTTTATTTAATTGACATCTAAGCATACAAATTGTTGTACAAGACAACTAATTCGGTTTTAATATATTTTAACGGCCCTTGTTTCAGGGCAAAATTTTTAAGGAGCAGCTATATGGCACAGAAGCCTATGACAAAATCACAGTTAATCGCCGCATTGGCGGAAGCAACAGGTTCAGATAAGAAATCAGCAGGAACATCATTAGAGGGCCTATGTGCACTAATAACTAGTGAAGTATCCGGTGGAGGCGCAGTTACGCTTCCTGGCGTTGGTAAAATCTATTGTCGCGAGCGTCCAGCAAGAATGGTACGAAACCCTGCTACTGGTGAACAAATGCATAAAGACGCAGACAAAGTTGTTAAAATGACGATAGCCAAAGCACTAAAAGATAGTGTAAACAGCTAATTCTTTATCTATTAAGTCAGAATTTAATGATTTTCTAAAAAGGTCGCTAAAAAAGCGACCTTTTTTATTTTGAAGGATCTATATCCATTGCGTGTACTCATATTGGGAATAGCTTTTGCATTAATGTGGTCAAGCGCGTTCACTTCTGCAAGAATTATTGTCAGTGCGGCCCCTCCACTTTCTGCTCTATCCCTTAGGTTTATGATATCGGGCTTATTAGCTATTTTAATAGGATGGCTATTAGGACAATCGTTAAATCTCACTAGATCCCAATGGAAAGCCACATTAATTTTTGGGGTATGTCAAAATTCCATATATTTAGGATTAAACTTCATTGCCATGCAAAAGGTTGAAGCTTCAGTCGCTGCTATAATTGCAAGTACAATGCCATTAATAGTTGCGTTTTTAGGGTGGATTGTATTTAGGGATAAATTAAAACTATTTAGTATTATTGGTTTGATTTTAGGTTTTTGTGGTGTTTTAATAATTATGAACACTCGTATACAAAATATTACTGATCTTGGTGCAATTAGTTTGTGTATTTTAGGTTCCATATCACTCGCAATAGCTACTCTTTCTGTAAAAAATGCCACGTCAGGAGGAAACTTATGGATTATTGTTGGTTTTCAAATGATAATTGGTAGCATTGCATTGCTCCCATTTGCTGTTTTATTTGAGGAAATACATATAGTCTGGTCTTACAGGCTTGTCATCGCATTCCTTTATACTACGTTAGTACCAGGTCTATTAGCCACTTGGATCTGGTTTGTTTTGGTTTCCAAAGTAGGCGCAATAAAAGGTGCGACCTATCATTTCTTAAATCCATTTTTTGGTGTTTTAATTGCATACATAATATTAAGAGAAAGCATAGGGCTATCTGATTACATCGGAGTAATAGTAGTCTCAGTTGGAATAATAATTGTTCAACTATCTAGAAACATTAAAAGTTAAAAAATATCATTTCTAAATTGACATTAAAAATTTTTATTTTAATTACCTAAGTAATGTAAAATATAACCTCAGATCAAATTAAGAGAACCTATTAATGAAAAATAAATTTGAAATCAGTCCTACCACACGCCTAAGAAGGTCACCTTTTTTTGAAGCCACAGTAAGCGAAGGTGTAACAGGCTTTTATCCATATAATAATATGTTGATGCCAACTGGCTTTGGACATCCTGAAGAGGAGTATTGGAGGATAATAAACGGGGTGTCGATGTGGGACGTTGCTGTTGAACGTCAGGTTGAGTTAAATGGTCCAGATGCAAGTAAATTAGCACAAATTCTTTGTCCCCGCGACTTAACTAAATGCCGGGAGGGGCAAGGAAAATATGTTGCTCTATGCAATCACGATGGCGTAATTATCAATGATCCTATATTATTAAAACTTTCAGAAACCCGTTTTTGGCTATCAATAGCCGACAACAACATAGTATTATTTTCAAGAGCTATTGCAGCTGAGAGAGGCTTAAATGTAAATGTGTTTGAGCCTGATGTTTCTCCCTTGGCCGTACAGGGTCCAAAAGCAGAAGATGTTATAGCCAGTATTTTTGGTGATTGGATCCGAGATCTTAAATACTTTTGGTTTAAAGAAACAGAAATTGAGGGAATTCCTTTGCAGGTAGCAAGATCAGGTTGGTCTAAGCAAGGAGGTTTTGAGTTATATCTCATGGACAATACTAAAGCATTGGCGCTTTGGAATATTGTTAAAGAAGCAGGAAAGCCTTGGGATATTGGACCAGGAAACCCAAATATGAGCGAACGTATTGAAAGTGGTTTGTTATCGTATGGCTCAGATACTGATGATCAGACTAACCCTTTTGAAATTCGTATGGGTAATTATATTAATTTAGAAGTTCCAAATGATACTATTGGGATTAAAGCACTTAGAAAAATTGCTGCTGAGGGGCCAAAACGTCATCAGATTGGGGTAATATTAGATGGTGATACACCATCAGGTGTTGTGGCAGAATGGTTAGATATCACGCAGAATGATAAAACAGTAGGGTCGATGACAAGTGGCGTATGGTCTCGTCGATTGAAAAAAAATATCGGACTGGGGTTAATTAATATTGATATCAAAATTGGCGAAAATGCTATAGTAAAAACTAATAATGGTGATATTAATTGTGAATTTGTAGATTTACCATTTTTATAAAAAATCGAGGATCAATTAAATGCAATATGGTTTAAATGAAGAACAAGAAATGATTGCATCAACAGTAAGATCATTTGTTGAAAATGAAATATACCCTCATGAAGAGTTGGTTGAGAAAACTGGTTCAGTCCCCAAAGAAATTGCGCAGGACATAAAGAGAAAAACACTCGAATTAGGGTTTTATGCATGCAATTTTCCAGAAGAAGTTGGCGGAGCTGGTTTAAATCACAAGGAGTTCACATTGGTTGAGCGAGAGCTTGGTCGAGGCTCTATGGCACTATGTCATTTTTTTGGACGACCTCAAAACATTTTAATGGCATGCAATTCAGAGCAAAAAGAACGTTACCTTCTTCCCGCTGTGAGGGGTGAAAAAATGGATGCACTCGCCATGACAGAACCAAATGCAGGTTCAGATGTCCGTGGAATGAAATGCTATGCGACAAAGAATGGAGGCGACTGGGTCATAAATGGCACCAAACATTTTATAAGTGGCGCTGAACATGCAGATTTTGTTATCGTCTTTGTGGCCACTGGAGAAGACCAAACACCAAAAGGCCCTAAAAAGCGTATAACAACCTTTTTAGTCGACCGTGGGACTAAGGGCTTCACCATAAGAGATGGATACAAATCTGTGAGCCACAGAGGTTACAAAAACATGATATTAGAATTTGATGACTGTAGAATTCCTGAGTCACAAGTTCTAGGCGAGATTGACGGTGGTTTTGCTGTCATGAATACTTGGCTATACGCAACACGCTTAACGGTAGCTACAAATTGTGTGGGTCGAGCGAGAAGAGTTTTTGATTATGCATTAAATTATTCGGCTGAAAGAGAGCAATTTGGGCAAAAAATTGGAAAATTTCAAGGTGTTAGCTTTCAAATTGCAGATATGATAACTGAGATTGATGCAGCAGACCTTTTAACGTTAGCCGCAGCAGAGCGATTAGATAAAAATCTACCGTCAAATCGTGAAATAGCTAGCGCTAAACTTTATGCGACCGAAATGCTTGCACGAATAACAGATACTACTATTCAAATTCATGGTGGAATGGGGCTCATGGATGATTATCCTCTTGAAAGATTCTGGAGAGATGCAAGAGTTGAAAGGATTTGGGATGGTACATCAGAAATTCAAAGACATATCATAAGCCGAGATCTTTTAAGACCTTTAGGTGCTTAACAATTTTTTTAAGGTAAAAAAATGAAAGACCTTAACCGACTATTCAAACCAAATTCGATTACTGTCATAGGCGGCGGCACTTGGTGTGAATCCGTTATAGAACAACTTAAAAAAATTAAATTTGATGGACCAATTTGGCCAATTCATCCAAAAAAAAAGATAATGTGTGGGATAAAATCATTCTCTGCTGTTAAAGACTTACCAAACCCACCTGATGCTGCATTTATTGGAGTAAATAGATTTCAGACAGTTGAGATAGTAGCTCAGCTTTCTAAAATTGGTTCTGGTGGAGCTGTTTGTTTTGCAAGTGGGTTTCTAGAGGCAAAAGCTGAAGATTCTGATGGAGAAAATTTACAAAGAAGGCTGCTAGATGCTGCTGGTACAATGCCAATATTGGGACCAAATTGTTATGGGTTTATTAATTATTTAGATGGTGCGCTACTTTGGCCTGATCAACACGGTGGAATAAAAGTAACCAGTGGTGTCGCTATAATAACTCAATCATCAAATATCGCTATCAATATAACTATGCAAAAAAGAGCTGTTCCAATTGCCGCAATCGTTACAGCAGGAAATCAAGCTCAAATAAGTTTAGCTGAAATAGGCACTACATTACTAAAAGATAATCGCATTACAGCACTTGGCGTCCACATTGAAGGCATCAAAGATCTTCTAGCTTTTGAGACACTAGCCAAAACAGCACTTGAATTAGGTAAAAGGATAGTGGCTTTGAAAGTTGGGAAATCAACTCAAGCCCAAGCAGCAACTATTTCTCATACTGCTTCTTTGACTGGAAATGACGCTGGAGCAAGTGCACTTTTTGAGCGGCTTGGGATAGCTCGAGTTAAAAGCCTCCCCATTTTCTTAGAGACATTAAAACTTTTACATGTCGTTGGCTCATTATCTTCAAATAACTTAGCATCAGTTAGCTGCTCAGGTGGTGAGGCTTCGCTGGTTGCTGACTTGGCAATTGAACCTAATGTAAATTTTCCTGATTTAAATAAACGCCAGAAAAAAGACCTTAGGACCGCATTGGGGCCAATGGTTGCTTTAGCAAATCCATTAGATTATCACACTTACATTTGGCGTGATACAGAAGCAATGACTTTAGCTTGGAGCGCAATAATGGACACTAATATTGCTCTGACCTTACTTATTGTTGATTTTCCAAGAACAGATCGATGTGATGCAAGTGACTGGAGATGCGCTGTAGACGCTGCCATTTTATCAAAAAAAAATACAGGTACAAATGTAGCAATTGTGGCCACATTGCCAGAACTGCTGCCTGAAGAGTTCTCCAAAGAGCTTATTTTGGGTGGAGTTATACCATTATTTGGCATTGAGGAAGCAATTTATGCTGCTGAAGCGGCATCAATAAAATTACCAAAAAATATTATCCCAATATTAAAACCTTCAACTTTAGTCAAAACTAGATTGATACCAGAAGGGGAAGCAAAAAAATGCATATCTGAGTTTGGGTTATTAGTACCTAGATCAATTCAAGTGAATTCCGCCCAACAGGCTGCTAAAGAAGCAGATAATATTGGTTTTCCCATAGTATTAAAAGGAGAGGGGTTTGCTCACAAAACAGAAGAAAATGCGGTAATCTTGAATCTATCATCAACACAAGATGTCTTTGATGCAGCCTTACATATGAAAGCAAATTCCTTTTTAATTGAAGAAATGATAAATGATAATATTGTTGAATTACTGGTAGGGGTAATACGTGATCCTGCGCATGGTTTTATTTTAAGTATTGCAGCTGGTGGAACCTTAACTGAGTTAATCAGAGATAGTTCTTCAATCATTATACCAGCACAACAATGCGAAATAATAAATGCACTAGAGAAATTAAAAGTATTTAAATTAATTTCTGGTTATCGAGGTAAAATGAAGGCAAACTTAGACGCAATCATCCAATCAATAATTTCTATACAAAATTTTGTGATTAATTATGCAGATTCTATTGAAGAAATTGAAGTAAATCCATTAATTTGTGGTAGCAGAAAAGCAATTGCCGCAGATGTTTTATTAAGGAAATCTTAAATGCTCAACACACCAATAAACACCCACCAAGAAGACGGTATTCTTGAAGTTACAATAAATAGGCCAAAAGCAAATGCAATTGATTTAAAAACAAGTCAATTGATGGGAGAGGTTTTTAAAAATTTTAGAGATGACCCAAATTTGCGTGTAGCGATTATTACTGGAGCTGGAAAAAAATTCTTTTGTCCAGGTTGGGACCTAAAAGCAGCCGCTGGTGGTGATGCGGTGGACGGTAATTATGGTGTTGGCGGCTTTGGTGGCATTCAGGAAATGCGTGACATGAACAAACCAATCATTGCAGCAGTAAATGGTATTTGTTGTGGTGGTGGTTTGGAGGTTGCGATTAGTGCCGATATAATCATTGCGGCTGAACATGCCACTTTTGCGCTTCCCGAGATTCGATCTGGGACAATTGCAGATGCAGCAAGTGTAAGAGTCCCTAAACGAATTCCTTATCACATAGCCATGGAATTATTATTAACAGGACGGTGGTTTGACACAAATGAAGCAAAAAACTGGGGTCTTTTAAATAAAATTGTAAAAGCCGATGATTTGTTAAATGAAGCATGGGAGATGGCTAGATTATTAGTTAGTGGTCCACCACTGGTCTATGCGGCTATAAAAGAAGTAGTACGTGACGCAGAAGATAAAAAATTCCAAGACGTAATGAATAAAATAACTAAGAGACAGTATAAAACGATTGATCAGTTATATTCTTCTGAAGATCAATTAGAAGGAGCAAAAGCTTTTACTGAAAAACGTGACCCTGTCTGGAAAGGTTATTAAAATTAACAATATAAATGGTAAAATTTAATTTCAAATACACATCTTTTCATAAAATGGTAGTGCTTTATCACAAAGAGCTTGCATCCTAGGTGTTAGACTAGGCAATGGCCCTTCTTGAGGCAAAAAGCCTGTTGAATTCCACACAGAGTTATACCAATGAGATGCCCATATACCATCGTTTTTATGCCCTCCAGAAGGCCAATGTAACATTTTAGGATCATAATTTAATCCTATTGCAGAACATAATATCCTAAGTTCTTTTTCAGGATTTTTGCGAACATTATAACTATCAATAATTGGTGGTTTTTTACCAGTTTTTTGACAAACAAAATCCAAAATTTCCGCTTGCTGTTTAAACCCAATATCCTCCAGAGTTGGATCTTCCCTTTTTTTCTCATAACTTGATATAACTCGTGCAGGATGCCTTAATAAAAAAACATTGGTAACATCAGTTATCCAACTTCTATCAAAATCAGCAAGCATATGGTGAGTTTGATGCTTTTGATAAAAATTTGGCCTACCATCCCCATTTTTACCAATACAAGCAGATTGAACAGTTTCATGATCTTGAATACCAGTCTCCAAGATTTCTTTCCGCATTGGATGATTAAGTCCCGTTTTCTTCAGATAAGCAGCATAGTAAGGCTCATCCCAAATAGAGAAATCAGTTCTAGAACCAAAACTATACATCAATGTTGTGGAAAGATTACGAGGGCCAGACCAAACTGCTAAGATCATTTTAAATTTTCGCATTCTATTAGTTCTTTATAAAGAAATCGAATTTTTTCTGTTATTGGACCCAAATCCGTATCTCCAATTATTCGTCCATCTATTTCTCGTACAGGCGTCTGAGCACCAAATGTACCAGTAACAAAGGCTTCACTTGCACCATATGTTTCAACTAACGAAAAGTTTTTTTCTTTGACAGGAATATTATTTGCCCAGCACACGTCTATAACCTTTTGACGGGTTATCCCATTCATACAATAATCCCCCGTAGATGTCCAAACTGTTCCATTTCTGACAATAAAAAAATTGCAAGCGTTTGTTGTATTAACAAATCCATTTATGTCCAACATCAAAGCTTCATCAGCACCCGCTTTTTCTGCCGCTATACAAGCCAAAACACAATTCAATTTTGAATGTGAGTTGAGCTTTGGATCCTGAGTCATTGGTAACCCTCTCATATGAGGAACTGTAGAAAGTCTTATGGGTCGCACAGAAAGTACTTTTGAGTGCTCCATTATAATAACAATTGTTGGACCCGATAGAGACAAACTTGGATGCTGAAAAGGTTTAACCTTCGTTCCACGCGTTATCATGAGGCGTGCATGTGCATCTGTATGCATGTCATTCGCCAGTCGCGTATCTTCTAATGCCCCTCTAACTTCATTTCGATCCAAACCGATGTTTAAATCTATTGCTAGGGCTGCCTCAAACAATCGATCCAAATGCTCTTCTAAAAAAATCCATTTACCATTATAAAGTCTAAGGCCCTCCCATATCCCATCCCCTAACATAAAGCCGCTATCATAAACGCTAATAGTCGCTTTATCTCGTGGTACTATTTCTCCATTCACATAAATCAAAATATCTTTATTCCGAAAATCTTCTTCAGACTGGTGAGTGGTAATTTTTTCCACCATAGACGTGATCCTTTTTACTTTTAGAAAACTATAAATAGCAAAGAACTTTGTCTTTATCATTTTAAAGTCTAATTTTAAACTCATAATTCAAATAAACATTTAGAAAGTTTCCAATGAAAAATGCTGCCTTTATAATTACATTCTATTTCTTACAATAAATATCCCAAGTCAGGTCGTTTCAAAAAAACTGACTAGGCTGGTGGATGTTTTTGGTCTGTCGAGGCCGACTTTGAACAAATCCCAGGTGTTGTTGAGGCAATATCTGGTTTCACACGTGGAGTAACAGAAAATCCAACGTATAAGGATGTGACAAAAGGTGAAACAAGGTATTTTAAAGTTATTAAAATAATTTATAACTGAGAAATTATAAGTTATAAACAACTGTTAGACATATTTTAGAGAACAATTGATCCTACGGATAAGAAGGGTAATTTTTTGACCATGGCCAAAGCTATCAAACTGCAATTTTTTGTGAAGAGGAAGTTAGAGGAAGAAATTGCATCTAATTCAAAATTGGCAGCTCAACATATTTTAAATAAAGCATAGTGGCTCCTATTATTTAATTTTCAAACCCTCACTCCACTAGTAAATCGCACCAAGACTATTCCAAAAGAGAGAGTTTCTCTATAACTCGATATGGATTGGTC
>Ga0209383_1000397_pt1 | contig 31233 bp, 38 predicted proteins | sample CoawatmetaG02DNA_FD_187510 | JGI IMG/M metagenome (GOLD analysis project Ga0209383, IMG submission 187510) | Marine microbial communities from the West Antarctic Peninsula - Coastal water metaG029-DNA (SPAdes) (version 2) | ecosystem: Environmental > Aquatic > Marine > Coastal ... | reverse complement strand
TGGGTGTTCCACAAATGGTAGTACATGCTCTGACGTTGACGGATTATATGACAAGCTCATCTGCTCTCCCGCTAGTGGTGCTGCTGGGTACTACGTCGACACTCAAGGTACTGCCACAATATGTGCTGTGGATACGTACAGCGAGGCTGGTGAGGACAGCACTACTGGCTGTGATGCGTGTGCATCGGGCACATCCAGTGATGGCACGGCGACGTGCTCTCCAAATTCATGCAGTAAACCGACCACACCAGTGGTTGGCTACGATCTAAGCACTATGCAGTGCTCTTCGTTGACGACACCCATCGTTTGCGAAACCGGTCCAACATGTGTCACGGGCTACACGGGCAATCCGACGAACGAGGACTACAGCTGCGATACAGATGGCACCGATCTGACTCTTGGGGGATGCTCTCCAAATTCATGCAGTATACCGACCACACCGGTGGTTGGCTACGATCTAAGCACTATGCGGTGCTCTTCGTTGACGACACCCATCGTTTGCGAAACCGGTCCAACATGTGTCACGGGCTACACGGGCACTCCGATGAACGATGACTACAGCTGCATTACACATGAATCCGAACTGACGATTGGTGGTTGCACGATCCAGACGTGCGATGTGAGTGAAGTGACGGCGCCCACGAATGGCCAGTTTGGTACGAACTGTGCTGAAGACTCAACGACGATCAATCATGACACGAGCTGTGATCTGACGTGCGATACGGGCTACACGCTGGCTGGTCAGCCGCCAAGCTGTGACGAGGGCAATCTGACATCGTCGACGGCGACGTGCACGATCCAGACGTGCGATGTGAGTGAAGTGACGGCGCCCACGAATGGCCAGTTTGGTACGAACTGTGCTGAAGACTCAACGACGATCAATCATGGCACGAGCTGTGATCTGACGTGCGATACGGGCTACACGCTGTCTGGTCAGCCGACTTGCACTGGCGAGGCTCTCTCATCGACGACGGCGACGTGCACGATCCAGACATGCGTTGTGAGTGCAGTGACGGCGCCCACGAATGGCCAGTTTGGTACGAACTGCGCCGGCTGGTCCTCGACGACGATCAATCACGGCGAGACATGTGATCTGACGTGTGATGAAAATTTCATATTAATAGATCAACCCAGTTGCACTGAAACAAAACTATCGTCGTCTACAGCGGTTTGTATTAGCGATCAACATTGTATAAAACCTATATCATTAAATTATATTGATAATAACCATTCAAGTGTGCTATTTAACGATATAAATAGCGAAACCATAAGAAACAATCTTAAGTGCTCTCCAAATACATACACCAAAGGAGAAAGATATCTTGTTTCATTAGCAAAACTAACGGATAATTTTTATAATGATGCAGATGGATTTGATTCAGTGAAAATATATATTAAAAGGATAAATGGAATACCCAAAATAATTGATAATGTAACAGAAAAATATGGTGGGATGTTCTATAAGGTAAAAATACCAGAAAATATTAACGAAAATGATTATTTCTCAACTGTATTACCAATATTACTTATTGAAAATGAAGGATTTATTGATAATAATATTCCTGAATATAATTTTGTAAGGCACGTTGAATTATTTCCAGAACAATTATATAAGATAGAATTGATAAATGGTCCAATTGTAATATGTAATAATCCACAAACATACTATGAATTGGATGGGTGTACTTCAGAAAGGAACACATGTAATGATTGGGTAAATGAAGCAGATAATGATTTAGTAAGAAGAGAAACAGATACAGAAATATACTGTAATACAAATGATAATCTAATTGATCTTTCAAGGGTTATAAATAATTATAGTGAATTAAGAGGATATAATGAAACACTCCAAGAATTATGTTGTAATGAGCGTGTATGTAGCGCTTATAATTGTCCTGAAAATTATATTCAAAATGATGAAAATAACAATGAACCTATTTATAATGATTCAGGGATACCAATCCCATTACAAAAATGTTGTATAAGGAAAACATGCGATGATTGGAAACAAGAAGGTAATGGTTGTGGAGAAGCAGAATTTATAACTGATAAACTTGGATTTAGCAAAAATGAATGTTGTTTTGAATTGTGTGAGTCATGGAATAAACGGACTATCACAGATAATATTATAGCGCGTTTCCCAAATATTAGTGAAGAAGATATTACAAATATATTTGATAGTAATAATGTATCTTCGTGGAGTACGGGTGATTATTTAGATAAATTAAGTAATATCGATAATATAATTGATAATGGATCACCTGTAATACTTACAAATTGTTATGAGGGAGATTTATTGATTTCGGAAAAACAGGGAGATGATGTTTTACATTGTTGTGCAAATAAAAATACATGTATCAGTAAAGAGTGGGAATGCCCGACTAATATGTTTGCGGAAAATGATAGTTTTTTCGAAAGTTGTTATATAGATAATATTCAGGATGTTTGTCCCGAGACATCTGAAAACATAGAATTATGTTGTTCAGAGGATGAGAAATGTTCTGATTTAAATTGTCCCATAAATTATACCAATAAAATATCAGAAAAAGATAATTTTTGTAAAGGGAATGTATGTAACATACAAGATGATATGAATTGTTGTGTAGAAAAAGATAATTGTTCTAACCTTTATTGTGGTTATGGATATGATGAAAAACCAAACCGTGAAAATTATAATTGTTCAGGTGAGTCATGTAATTTAGAAAATGACCGTGATACCTGTTGTATAAAAAATGAAAAATGTATGGATATGACTTGTCCTTTGGGTTACTATAATAAACCTACGAATTTAGACAAATTATGTAATAGTGGATCTTGTAAATCCTCTAATAAACTCGATATGTTAAAATGTTGCAAAGAATGTCCAAAAATACAAAACGCAAAAACGTCTATTTGTAATAGTGGTGATAAGAGCATTGTATTAAAATGCGAAGACGGTTTTGTAATAGAGGGTGGGTTGTGTGTAAAACAACTTGGGGTTTATGATATTACATTAACTTTAGACGGTGATTACGAAGATTTTATTGGTTCTGAAAATGCAGATACAAAGATGAAAAATGTTATTTGTGACCTTCTAAAAGATAAAATTAGCAAAGAAGAATGTCTTGATTTATTATCAATAAATGAATATAACCCCGGGTCAATAATCATGAATATTAAATTAAGAGAATTAGAAGGGGTTGATATAACTGAAGAAAATCTTGATAATATTTTTTCAAAAGGGACTTTTATTGAAGAATTGAATATGAATATTAAAGAGAAACCAATTATAAAAAATAACCCAGTCGAATCAAGTGAGTTATTAAAATGTTATGGAAGCCTTTACAAACACGAATGTCAATATGGCATGAAATTAAAAGCGAATGCATTTCAAATATATGGAAATTCAGATGATAAATGTTGTGAAGTAGATTGGGATATATTTAAAATAATTGGTCCTTTAATTTTATTTTGTTTTATATTTATTTTAATTTTTTTCAAAGAGACACTCGGAAGTATTAACTAATTTTATTCATTTGTTATAAATCTAGGTGCAATACTCATACATTGGAGTTCTTGCATTAAAAGCTTACAAGAATAAGGGATATTAATTTTCTTAAATTTTTTATAATTATTACAGTTTTTACATTCATATGTATTTGTTTGAGGATTTGCAATTGCAGGTAGGTTACATTCACTACATATGAATATTGAATATTTATCAGAAACATCCATCATCCTTTCTCTTAAGAAGTTGGATGTACCATGTGCAATCATACAATCTCTTTCCATTTCACCAAACCTCAATCCACCATGAGAAGAACGTCCTTCGGCAGGTTGTCTTGTCATAGTTACTATAGGTCCACTTGAACGACTATGTATTTTATCTCCTGACATATGTTTAAGGCGTTGGTAATATGTTGGCCCCATAAAAATTTGCGTATGCATTTGTTCTCCAGAAAATCCATTATATAAGATTTCATTGCCCATTTTCTCATGTCCAACCTTTGATAGTAGTTCTGAAATGTTATCTACATTAATATTATTGAAAGCCGTCGCATCACCAATATTACCTGTTTCACAACAAACTTTACCAAGGATACATTCTACAAGTTGTGCAATTGTCATTCGGCTTGGGATAGCATGTGGATTAATAATAATATCTGGGACAATTCCATTTGATGAAAATGGCATATCTTCTTGATTGTAAACCATACCAACGGTACCTTTTTGCCCATGTCGCGAAGAAAACTTATCTCCTATTTCAGGCTTTCTAAAACTTCTAATGCGAGTCTTACATATTTTATATCCATCTCCATTTGTTGTAACGAAATTATCATCAATAAATCCATTTTCGCTCTTTTTAAGATTAATACTATTATCTCGATAATTATATTCAATATTATTTTTAATTGGGACAACTTTACCAATAAGAATATCTTCATCTGATACGTATGTATCTTTATTTACAAAGCCTTTTTCATTTAATTTTTCATAATTGCATGGTTTTGGAAATAGTAATTTACTTTTATCTGGTCTACAGAATTTTTCTTCTTCCCCAGATAATTGATTTTTCCTTTCTTCTTCTTTATAAGTCCTATAAAATGTAGAAGAGAATAATCCTCTATCAATTGATGCTTTATTAAATAAAATCGAATCTTCTTGATTATAGCCACCATACGTTGCAATCGCAACAACCACATTAATCCCGTTAGGCAGATTTGTGGCATTTAAATATTTCATCATTTTGGTCTCTACAAGAGGCCTTTGTGGGTAAGAAAGGACATGACTAAATGTATCGTAACGCTTATTATAGTTTGTACAGGGGATACCAACCGCTTGTTTCCCCATTGCAGATTGATATGTATTCCTTGGTGCTTGATTATGGTGTGGGAAAGGGATACACGATGCTAGAGCACCTAGTATTAAGCATGGATGGATTTCACAATGTGTAAATTTATTCATTCCTTTTTGATATTCATCTATATTAACGGAAATAAGAGAATTGGTTGATTCATATGGGTCGAGGTATTCAATACAATATGTTTTTTCGCTATAAATTTTAGTTGTAAACATATCCCAACTACATTTTTTCTCCATAATGTAAGATAACATTTTATCATCATATAACAGCTTATTATTTTCAATAATCAATAGAGGGCGTATCGGTCTTCCACCATCAGTAAATATCTGAATGTGATAATTCATATGATCCCAATAAATAGAATTATAGATATTAATAAGACCCTCCTTACGAAATTTTTTAAATGTTTTTATCAATTCACATGGTTTATTTGTAAATCCTATCCAATCACCATTAATTAAAACCTTACATTGACATAGCTTATTAAAAGTATAGATATCAATATCTTCAAATCCATGAATAAACTCTTTGATGTAAAATAAGGATGTTTCGGAAGTACAGCTGGTTGTTATTTCACAATTCATTGATAAATTTTTAACCACTCCAACGGCTTGACCTTCGGGTGTTTCACTGGGACAAACATATCCCCACGAAGTACTGTGCAGTTTACGTGGTGGGATAAGTTTGCCGGTATTGTCAGTTGGTGTTTGTATCCTTCTTAAATGTGAAACCATACTTGGATAGGTTAAACGGTTAAGGACTTGCGAAACACCTTGCTTACTTGCATTCATCTTCATACCCCAATTTCCAGTAGCCATCGCACCTTTGAGGATATTTTCTAGATACGATGATTTAATAATTTTATGAATATTAATTTCATTAATAATATCTCCATAATTTTTATTAAGGTTCCAAATACCTGAATTAATTTCTTTTGTAATATAATTTTTTACATCTTTAACAAGTTTGTGAAAACATTGGAATGTTAGATTTCCAAGTAAGTATCCAGTAGTTTCAAACCTTTTATTGATATGGCTATCTCTGTCATCGAGTGGTGTTGTACCAAGATAAGCTTTGAGAAGTTTATTCACCATAAATCCAGTAAAATATATTTTCTTTTGTTCATTATCTCCGAGGTGATTTAGATATTCTTTTAAAATCACACCCTTTACATAACTGCGTTTTTTTTCATCACTTTGTGTGTAATTATAGGTGTTATTAATATACTTACAGAGATACTGAATTGCTTCTTCTTCTGTATAAACACAACGTCCTTCGTCAATTGTAGATTTTAACATTTTTAGAATTGATTTGTCTATTTCTGAACCATTATTATCAATTATATGATATATTATATCTTTATCAGAAATACATCCAAGAGCTCTAAATAATACAAATAAAGGGACTTCTTGTTTCATATGGGGCAGAATAATTTTAAGAGTATTATCATACATATCTGATTTATTTGTGATTTTTATAGAAGATACCTTTGGGATACCATATATATTTTCATTTAGAGAACGTGTTTCGCAAATGTGTGAAAATTTAGAACTATTTTTAGGATTTTTAAATACTTGAATCATATTATTTGCGACTTTTTCTTGACAAATGATAACTTTTTCATTCCCATTAATGATAAAATAACCACCAAGGTCATATATACATTCATCTTCTTTATTTTTTTCGTTAAGGACACAATATTTTGAACCTACCATAATAGGGACTTTCCCAATCACGATATTATTTATTTTGGTGCTTTCAAGTTCAATAATAGTATCATCTTGTTTAATCCTAATTTTTGAAATAAAATCGACGATAATAGATGATAAATAAGTGCTATTCCTTTCTCTAGCTATATTTGGTGTCATAAGCCTTGAGCATCCATTGTTTTCAACAAGAAGGGGTTCTCCCATTCTAATTTTTGCAATCGACAATTCAATATCTTCAATATCACAGGATTCATTATCTGAAACATTGATATAAACAGGAAAATATTGATGAATTATTTTTGGTATGATTATATCCATAAAATGATTATAAGAGTTCACTTGATGACCAATTAAAATATTTTTCCGTTTAAAATATTCATGTATCAATTTATCAGTATCTAGGACCATAACTAATAATGTTTTTAATTAATAATCTTAAATAATTTTCAAATTTAGATGAAAAAAAATCATTTAAATAATAAATACAATATATTTGAAAATGAGTTATTATGGATATGTTATTCTATTTATATTTTCAGGTATTGGTATTAGCATGATAAAGGATTACATAGAAGTGAACCATGAATACAAAATTAAAAAAATTAATTAATTATCTTTTGGGATGCACATTGCTTTTATTTTACTATTATTTTCAAGTGTTTCATTAAGTAAAAATAATGAATCTGTCTTTATATTTCTCATTTGCTTTTCTATTCTTACTTCATTTTTAAGATAATCTACATAATCTATAAAGATATTATTTGTTTCGCAAAAATTGATTAAATCGTCAAAATATTGAGAATAAACAAACTTTTCATTTAATTTTTTATTATCATATTCAAAATTATCCTCGAAAACTATTTTATATAAATTAGACATTTGATTGTGTCCGATGATGCAACCTAAAACATACGAATCAAGTGTTATATTTCCCTTTCTAGTACATGTCAACATTAATTTTAAAAAGAAGAATGGGTCTGTTGGCGATATTTTATCAATTTCTAATATTTTGTTTATTTCTGGTTTAATAGAATCAACCGATATTTTATTATCTGTGAAAATGCTACATACTTTTGCCAAATCATTTTTCAGAGAATCAGGTATAGGACCAACACTATTAAATACTTGTAACTCCATAAATGTGTGATTAAGGAATACCAGATTTTTCGTGATACATTCGGGAATATTCCAACAAAACCCAAAATCATAAATAATTATTTTAACCTCGCTTTTAATAATGCGAACTTTCCAATTCGCTTTATGAAGGTCCCCGTGCATGAAATTGAAAATTGTTTCGTTATTTTTATTAAAAAGCTTTATTAAAGAAATAGTTTTCCAAGAAATATATTCTGAAAATTTTGAATTGACGAAAATTTCCCCTTCTTCGTAATCCATAATTAAAATGTTTTTTGATACTTTCATTAATTTTGGAATAATTACATATGGATTATTATCGTATATTTTTGAAAAAACTAAATTATTATTTGCTTCATTGATAAAGTTTGTTTGCGAACGAAAGTCTTTAATAAATGTTTCAAGGTCAATTGGAAAGTAATAATTTAATTTATTATGGATTGGTTTTAGTATTTTTACGAGTTTAAATAACAAATTAAAAAATAATATTTGTGTTTCTGTATCGGGATGTAATATTTTCAATGCATATTCGTTATCTTTTTCATCGGTTACTTTGTAGACTTGACCGATACTTCCCGATGCTATTTCTTGAATATCTTTATATTTGTCAGATAATTCTTCTTCAAATTCTTGTTGATACATTTTTTTAGTATATTCTAAACTATGGAATTGACAATTTTCATATAATTCTTCTAATTTAGTGAGTTTTTTTTTTTGAATCTCATTTTTATCAAGGTTATAAAATGATTCGATTTTTGGTAATACCCATTGTATTAATTTAATGAGTACAGGCCCCGATTTTTTGATATTGTTTATTATGATATCAAATGTAATATCATTCGGATTAAAATAATATATAGTCGCCCACAACCCAATTTTTAAATATTGGAACAAGAATAACATGTATTTAATTATATATTTATTAAATGTATATTTTTTTAAATGATTAAACTTATTTAAGTTTAAATTATATTTTTAATAATAATAATTATATTATTATGAGCGACAATAATACTACAGGAAAACTTATTAAAGACCTTATATTATTCTATGTAAAAGAAAATTATAATCATCATTTATCTAAAAATAATCTTAAAAAAATACAAGAAGATAAAATAAGAGAAGTTGTTGTAAGTATTTATCAAGATAAAAAAGACCATCTTAAAGAATTTTTAAAAGGGAGTTTAAAAGAACTTATGACTGAACGATATATTGGAGATTTAGCACTGTTAAATATTTGCAATGAAATATTTGATGATGATGAGTTATGTATAAATAGATTAACAAAAGAGATCGAAAATTATCAAAATGAAAATTAATTATATACGTATATTATATACTTATATACTTATATAGTATGGATACATCATTAAGCGATAATATACTCAAAAAAAAGAAAAAAAAAAGATCCCCTTTATCTGAAACATATTCAAAATTTTTAAAAAAAGAAGATATTAAATTACCTTCTACAAAAAAATCAAATCCAGTAGATTTTGATGAGATAAAAATAAATGTTATCAAAAGCCCGGAAATATATAAAGAAAAACCTGAAAAACCTGGAAAACCTGGAAAACCTGAAAAACCTGGAAAAAAATGTAAAAGGAAAAGGGTAAGGTTAAAGAAAGATGGGACACCCAACACCCGCGATATTGAACACAATAAAGAGTGTGAAAAAACAGAAGGTTCGCCTAAAAAAAATAAGATTCAAAAAAAAAATAAGATGAAAGGGATATCTAAAAATAAAGAAACACCTAAAAAAATGAAAAAATCCAAGAGAATAAGAAAAGTAACGAAAAAGAAAAAACTTTCATCAAAAAATAATCTGAAAAAAGAAATGCAAAAAGCAAAAACTATGTCTAATAATCAAATTAAGCAAGAATTAAGAAAAGATGGTATTGAAATAAAAGGCGACAATACAAAATTATTAAGAGATATATACGTATTTTCTAATTTGGGCGGTATTAAAATACACAAAGAATAATTATTATATTATATTATTTTCTCTTATGTACTACTAGTACTATCTTCATCGGTTTTATAGTTTTCACGTTTCCGGATAACCTTAATCATGTAAGTAGGGTTGTCTACTAGTAATGGACTGCCATATAAACCCGATACATCTTTGCTAATAAAATCTTTACCACTATTTTCTTCTTTATTCTTTTCTACATTAAGAGATATATTTTCTCCAGGGAATAATTTCTTAAAATGGCTTTCAGTGTTAATTGATGTATAATGTACAAAAATTTCCTTACCTAAATGTTCAGAATCAGGGGTAATGATTTTCACAAAACCAAACCCCTTCTTTTGATCGAACCATACTACGTTTCCAACTTCACTACCATAACAGTCATTATTACTTGTTTCTTCGGTCATTATGTAATTTATATTTATAAATTACCTTTATATATGTTTAAAATCATTATTCAGATTTTATTATTAATTTATATTGCAATTGTTTTACAAATGAATATTGATATTCAAAAATATAATGCCAATGGATTTATTATTGAAACATCTGAAAATAGAGTACTACAAGATAATTATAATAAATTAAATCCTATCCATACAAAACATATTATAAATATTGACCTTGAGGATAATAATTTAAATTACCTACAAGATATTATTAATTATAGATCAAATAAAGAATCCTATGTTTTTAAAAATTTAGAATTATTACCACGATTAATAAATGAAAATGATCTTTTTAATGTGAGTTTTTTCGAGGATTCACATTATTATTTCCCGATATCAAAAACAATCACTATTATTTCCGGCATTAACAGTATACCTCTTAAAAAATGCATACATAATCACAATATTATCGGTGTTTTAGATGGTTCATCTATCTTTTATTTATTTAATCCTAAACACAAAGATGAAATTATAAATAAAGAAAATGATAAAATAAAAAAATGGGGTCATAAAATAAATCTTTCTAAAAACGACGTACTAATTATCCCTCCGAATTGGTCGTATATCCAAGAAATTGAAAAAAAAACGATACAATATCACATCGATGTTGACACTTATTTTACATTCATACCTAATTATATAAAGGGTATTATTAGAGATTATTAAGGTTAGCGATTATTACAGGTTAGAAGGTTAAAAGATTATTAAATAATTTTAATCTTTAAAAACACTGTGTACTAACTTGTTTGCATTTTGTAGTAAATAGCCCGCAAAAGCTAGATAAAAGTTTATCTGATATTTCTGAATATGATAATTTATATTCGTAAATGCAACACACCATAGATTTCCACGAAATACATTTGTCAAACTCATTTCAAGGCATCCAAAAAATGGATAAAAGTAATGAATCATTATATTAATCAAAATAATCGTTGAAAATCCGAATAGTATATGCTTCATTTCTTGAAGCATATTTTTTATCATTACAATCTCCAAATAACATTTTCAAATTTATTTAAAAAAATTAATTCTATATATAGAATTATATCATGTTTATTAAAAAAAGAATACCATTCCCATTTATTGATATTTACTTATTCAAATGGAATCAATTAAAACCAACCGGAATACATGATCATGCTGAAAAAGGTTGTTATATTTGGTTATTAAAGGGTGTATTAAAAGAAGATATTTATAATCAAAACATACGAAGAATTAAATCACGCGTCCATAAAGCTCCATCTCTTTCTTTTTTGAATAATCAAATTGGATACCATTGTGTGCAGCCTTTGAAAAAATCGGTTTCATTACATTTTTATTATCCAAAAGGACATAAGACTAACTATTATAAAATAACTAAATAATGAACCTTAATTTTATGAATCTTAAATTTATTAGTTATATTTTTTTTATTACGATACTATTTATCGCGTATATAGAGTATAGCGTGGGTAGTATTATATTTCGGGATGGTGCAAAAGGCGTTAAAGAATTTGTACCATTAAATATAATTCATTATTTAGTTAATCCCTTACATAATCATTTCTTATGGAGATATCATTTGTTGGATGTTAATTATATATTTACTATAACCATTGCAACTATATTATATTATAATATACCTCTTATAAATAATATTGATAATTAATATAATGAGTCAATTATTTTTCTTTATCTTAAGGGATGCCAGAGAATCTAGTATAGCTAGATATACTGGTTTATTACCCAAATTATCCCCGGAATTTTTAGATAAACAGGTACAGGACGATGCTGATGAACAACTTGAAGATATTATCGACGCCCTTGCAGAAGAGCAGAAAGCGGAAGAGCAGGGGAGGTCGTTGGGGATTACGTCGTATCCCCAACGACCCCCCCTGGCAGAAGGGAAACCGAGACCGAATGCTGCTCGTTTGAGCTCGACTCTCGGTCCCAGGCAGTCGGGTGCCGGACGTACCACGTCACCCGATAAACAGACATATGGCGATGCCGATGAACATCTAGAAGGTATTATCGGTAAAGATTATCAAGAAATAGTTTCCAAGAAGGATCAAAAAGAATCTTTTAGAAAAATGTTAGAATCTCCGAATAATAGTCTCAAAAGCTCAAGATATTTACTAAAAAGAGATATTGATAAAATTATCCAATTAAATCTTGAATTATTTGATCAAACCAATATGACAAAAGGAGAATATAAACGTTTTTTAGACCATCTACATATGGCTCATTCTGATATGGAATATGGTATTTATATGGGGGCAAGGAAAGCCAATTCAGAAAAAGAATTTTTAGAATCGGTTAACAGATCAAATTTAACGGATAAAAATCAAATCCTCGTATTTTACATAAATGCTGAAAATCTCATTGATTACGTCGATAAAGTAAAAGATAAACATCAAATTCAATCATCATTAATTTATTTTAATAGAGGCTGGCAATATGGTATTATTGAAGAAGGTAGTAAAAGGTATTTTGGGGATAATTTTTACGATTTCATGTGTTATCTAAGAGGGCTTACAAACGAACAATTACTCTTTTCAGAAACGATTGTCCAGATACCTCTGCCGGTTGATATATTCAAACATACGTTCCAAAAAGAAGGAGATACATTTTTAACCGGTGGTAAGAAAAAAACAAACAAAAAAAAATATTCTGTCAAAAAGAAAAAATCACTCAAGCAAAAACAACTCCAAAGAAAAAAAGAAACCGAAGCCAAAAAATATGTTGATCTTCTCAATCTTGCCCTACAAAATATTCATAGCGATAGTAGTTTGGTGGTTTTTGATAAAGATGATTATCTATTATTTACATCCGGTTTCATAAATACCAATATCAATAAAGGATACAAATATCTCAATGATAAAAATAAAATAAAAGATACATATTGCAATAGTTTATGTATGACAGTATCCATGCTAAACTTTGGATTGTTAGATAAACCTCTTAAGAAATTGAATATGTTAGAAAAATTATATTTATTTTTTATTTCTTACCTTCAACAAGAACGACAAAGCAACCCCCTTCCACATGAATATGCATTACGGAAAGCGGATATTATAATAAATAATGAAACTAAAAAATATCAAACATCATTATTAAATGATGGCCCCGATCATAGAAGAACCAAACAATATATGAAAAATATTAAGCGATTAGAAAAAAAGAAACAAAGCATAATCGGTCAAAATGACATCAATATAAGAGATCCAGGATTATATAGATTCTATGGCATCGATAAATGTAATAATATTGATTGTGAATATTTACATAGTTATCATATGGAAAAATCAGAAAAACATAGACGTTCTTATGAAAAATTTTGTAATCATATTCCCTTTTTATTCAAGGGTATTGTGTGGTTAAATATGAATGAACAATTTGGTGGTAATCCATTTGGTCCTAATCATGGAAAAAAATTTAATCCTTATTTCATTAAAAAAAATAAAGAAATACTACCTCTTAATATTAACATTCGGAATACAATGGCTGGACCCTTGAAAGGAAAAATTATTATGATACCAACCCCCGATATGTGCAAAATGGATCTGTTTTATCCAGAGGGTGAAAAAAAAGAAGACTATTTTGATAAATATGGGAATCAAACAGATTATTGGGTGTTTACAGATTTGAATATAAAACAAAAAACAATTGAGATGATAAATATTAAAAAATTAAAAAATGAACATTTCATTGCCCCCGTCCTTTGGGGGGATAGTTCAAAAGAAATAATTGAATTAATGAACAATTTTGTTTTAGGTAAATCTCCATTACCGAAATTAAAAAATATTCACAAGAAAACATCCGTTTTAGGAGGGGTGCTCAAAAAAGATCTTCACGAAGAAATTGAAAATACAATCACATTACACTGGGTGGTGGTTCATAAAACAATGCTTAAAACACATATTCAGAATATGTATGAGCAATTTTAAAAGAAAGAAGACGAATCATTATCACAATTATTGGACGTGTAACCAACGTAAAGTCCAAGAGAGAAAAAGGCCCCCGAAAATAAAAGCCCCAAACACGTATTACACAAATACTTTTGCCTAATCTTATATTCTGTGGTAAAGGGGTCTAGAAGAAGTTCTGATTGTTCCATATCAACCGCGGTTTGTCTCATCATTTTTATTTTATTTTATTTTATTTTATTTTATTTTATTTTATTTTATTTTAGATTTATTCTTTTAATATTGTTTCAAATTTAAAGGTTTTAACCTATTTTTAGTAAATTATGAAACTTTTATATTTATTCTTATTCTTTACAGGAATATTTGGTAGTTTTCAAAATTACCACCATCCATCATATCAAGATAATCACAATCAATTATCAAATGGATTAAAAAAAGAATCACGAGAAACATTTATCACTCTCTCAAATGCAATCTATGAATCAAGAATTATCAAAGAAAAATTATCTAATCAAACATTCGAAACAAAAATATATTTGAAAAGTAAAAAAATGAATCAGAGAAGAAAAATGGATCGTTTATTTGCTAGTTATCAACATATGATTCAAAAGGTACAATTACAGACCCAAAAGAATCTATTCAAATTAGAAAAAATAAGAAAGTTTGCATCAGACCATCTTTCGATTCTCAAAGAAGAACATTTATCAATGAAAGAAAGATTAGAACAAAATGATATCGAAATAAATAAGATGTTTTTTGATAAAACGGAACATCATTATGACAAAGTAACCGATAATTATCATACATGGAAACGTAAACACGGAGAAATTGAAGATATCATTAAAAACATCCAAATGTAGATTTCTTTTCTCTTCTCCTTCTCACTTCCTCTTTTTTTCTTAATTCTTCGAATATTAATTCAAGATCTTTTTTTTTCCTATATTCTTTTATTACGCGTTTGAATCCATAAATAACACTTTTTAATTCGTCATTTTCTAGTTGAACTTTTTCTAATTCATTATTTAATTCATCGATAACATTAACACCGTATGGATATTCATTATATGTATCTATGATTTGCGGTTCCATATTTTATAAATTTGATATATATTATTTTCGTTTGATAAAACTCTATCAATTATGAAAAAAAGTAAAGTATCCCCTTTACCACTCTATCATACACAAGTAGTAAAACAAGAAGATCTTTATTATGAACAAATGATGTGGTGTATTTATGTTTTGATATGTTGCATATGTTTGTGTACCGTATTAATTATGATCCTTTTACTATTTATTGAGAAAGATATTAAATATGGTAATAATGATTATAGTATATCTGGATAAAAATACCGAACCATCTACTTCTATTATTTCGTTTTCATCTCCTTTTATATTATATTTTTTCTAGAGTTTTCATATTTATAATATTTATAATATTATAATGAATGAAGTATACATCAGAGATACAGTGAATCATAAATTATATATTTACGATAATGTACCATCAATAACTCCATTAAATAGTCTGAATGAACACCTAAATACTATGGTTGGTCAAGAAAAAAATCTAAGGACAGGTGTCGTAGTTAACATTAATTCATATCCAGGGATAGATCACAATCTACGCTTTGCGGGCAACGTTATTTATATGGATGGGCGTGGGATGGGAGATACCCGTATATTAAATGATTTAGATCCTGGAGAAGAGTTATTTGTTTTCTATCTTGCGGATTATTTTGGGGATGGTTCGGATGATGAAATGGGGGGGGGTGGGAAGAAAACAAAGAAGAAAACAAAGAAGAAAACAAAGAAGAAAAAAGGAGGTGGGAAATCCAAATCCAAATCCAAATCCAAATCCAAATCTAAATCCAAATCCAAATCTAAATCCAAATCCAAATCTAAATCCAAATCCAAATCTAAATCCAAATCTAAATCCAAATCTAAAACGAAATCCAAGAAACAATACATGCCTGGTAGTACTATCCCAAGACAAAATCAATATGTTAAAACGTTATTACAACAAGAGGGACCTATTGCAAAGGGTAAAGTATGTGACGGCTTACCAAACGAAATGGTACATACTATGGTTGAAAACCAAATTGAATACGATCAATATAATGTCACAAGTTGTGAGGGCGTGAAAACTCTATGTCAAAATCCATCGTGTGAAAAACATTGTTGGAATGCCCCCCCTAAAACCAAACAAGTTATCGATACATGCAAAGAAGTTATGAAAACAAACCGATGCCTTAGCGTCCTCGATGAATACCTTTTAGTAAGAAAATCTTATAAATCGGTTATTACAGATGATCCATATGAAGATGAATTATCCTATTTTCATCGCCTTTTAAAAGCAAAATTTAAGAGTAGTCCATTCGGAATCTATAAAATTATGATTGGAGATTATAAAGACCAAGAATTAGAAGGAGAAATACAAGAAACACGAGATAAACTTAAATCTGCGGACGATCCCACTGTAAAAGGGTTTCTTAAAAATGATCTTTTTTATTCGTTAAAAGAAAAAAACACAAATTATCTCCCCAAAGCAGCACGACCATATGAACTTACAGAGAATGAAAAAACAATGTTAGAAAAAATGTTTCGCGAACAACACGTGGTTGAACAAGATACAGGTCAATGGGCGAAGTATACAATTAAATCATGTTTAGAATTTTTATTTGGATCTTACCCCGGTGTATTTGATGATTTATGTATGCTTTTTATTGATGATGAATTGGATGAAGATGGAGACCCTATTTTTACTGAAGAAGAATTAAGAGTAAAACCGGGGTATCCAGATGGACCAGACTTTTACAAAGGGAATATCATGTATGATATTAATGAAGGACTAGATGCATTTTTTTCTGTGTCATCAAAGACATGGAATGAGATGTTGTATGCTTTTGATAATGCAAACGTATCTCAACTTGATAAACAACGATTAAAACAAAAATTTTTAGTAATGTTAGGATTTTTAGATGCATTGTATCTTGATTATCTATATGAAACGGAAATGAATAGCTGGTAATAATTATTTAAACTTATTTTGAAATGTTACCGCAAACTGATTTGGTTTTTGGATACCTAGATAAAAATTATCTTTATGTGCACCAAACCATAATTTATCTTTCTTATCACTTTTACGTTTGCTTCTAAATATATCTTCGTATGACATATTTGAGATTTCAATATTCAATTCAACAAGCTTTTCAAAAAGATAATCTTCTGAATTTTTCTCATCTAGAAAAGTATCATTATATTGAAGTGTATTATACATTTCCTTTATATCCATTCTATGGAGGTTTGCTTTACCACTTTTATTTTTTGTAATAGCATTTGGGTATCTATCCATCATCCGACTACAAATATTTTTGAGTTTCTTTTGAGGTCTATCTCTCATTTCAACATTTTGGATATTGTTTGTTGCAAGAAATATTTCTTCCGCTTCATCTGAATCAAATGAAATTACCGGGTGAACATTTACAATAAGAGTTTGAGTAAACACTTCGTCCGTTGTTGATATTTCCTTGATAGATTCAACACGATGCTGACCGTTTACAACACTTAATTCTCCATCCTCTGATTCTAGAATATCGATAACACCTTCTAAACACTTTTTATTCAAACTAACATCTACAAGGGATTTAACATGGTCAGTATTCAATGGACGGTTATAATACCAATGAATAAGATTAGGGATCAATTGTTTTGAATTAGAAGCGTAAATCTTAACTCCATCGGGACGCACAAAAATGAGTTTACCAAGGAAACGATGAATATTTTCATTTTCATCCTTTTCCGAAAGGAGAAATGTTAGATATTCATTTTCTCCTTGGAGACGGTAGTTAAGAGATTGAAGTTTCTGAAAATTTTCATCGGTATCCATTTTTATATTGTTATTGTTTAATAAAACAATAATATTCAATTTCAAATTTATTTAAACAAAAAACAACTATAATTAATAGTATAAATGGATATGACTTCTAATAATTTTATTATTTTTGGAAAGACAAAGGGAAAGAGTGCACTTATTGAAACATTTGTAAAGTCCGACAATGGAAAAAAAATTATTTTATTTCAAGGTAATAGGGATTCTTTTAGATGTAGACAAAGAAGTCGTATGATGGATGGAAACAAAATTAAACCTCTTAAATTTGTTAGTTGCAAGGAAACCATGAAACAAGTAAAGCGAGGAAATACAGAAAAGGTAATTGGCCCTCTTGAATTCAATACGGTTGCTAAACTTTAAAATTCATTGTATTCGTGGCCATTGCAGACATATATATCATAAACTCTTCTATTTTTAGAATTAGGAGCATCTAAAGAACAATTACAACAATATTCATCGTGTTTGGATGTTGTGATTGGCCACTTTTTAACATTTGTGTCGTCGGTCCGTTCAAAGAAACGATGGTTTGATTCAGGTTTCAGAATTGAATATTTTTCGCTCTCTGTTATAATGATACCATGATAATATTTTCCATTTTCTTTTACTCTTATTTCTCCCTTTCCAAAATTATATTCAACCTCGGACGGAATATTGGTTTCAATTTCTTTTTCTTTTAGTAGTTTTTCATATGCTTTTTGTTTTTCTTCTCGTTGTAAAAGAAGAATCGCTTTTTGCATTTCGAGTAAATCTTTTTTAATTTTTTCAAGTGAGTGACCTTCTTTGACAGATAATTTAAGATATGTTTTTTCATCCGAATAATCTTCATATAGAGCCCCATCGACTGGTTCGGTTTTAATAGGGACCTTTTCTTTATATTTAGAGACCATTCCAACACAAGAATATATACCTAACAACCATAATGAGGAAGCGAAAATATTTTCGCTACTTACATAGTTTTCAGGTGGTCCGAAATCTTCATGGATAAGATCTGATTTAACGGTTTTGATGAAATTAACGAAAAGAATGAATAAAAGCATCGTGGTTGATTTTTACGTTTCTTTTAAATAAAACCTTCAAATTTGAATATGGTTTGTTTAAAAGAAAACAAACCATTAGAAGAATTATACATTGGAGACATGACTACTCTTCAAAGAAAAAAACATCCTCGTTTCAGAAAAAAAGAACCCGATAAAATGAAACGTAAAAAAGACGTCATTAAAAATACGAAAAACAAAGACTTCTTGGAGTTGATCCCACATCTTCCACAGGATGTAAAAAATATAATTTATACGATGGTGATGAAAGATAGAATACCATCGTGGAGAATTGAACATGAGAAACGATTTTATCCATCTTCTGTATTCCTTTCTTCTGGTATTGATATATTTTATCATTATGGTTATCGGTTGTTGGCTGGCCGCGATATGTTTCCGATTAGTTCAAAAAAGGAAAAAATATATAATCTTAATTCAAAATGCAGTTGGAGTATGAGTAATCTAATGTTGGAACTACCTCCGCATGATTGGTCTTTAAATCCTGTTGTTCCTAAATTTCATCTAAGACCAATATGTTTAAGACAAGCTGATCGTAAATCTCAATCAGGAATCAAAAGTGTATTTATCAAGGACAATACATGCAAACATATTGTGTATCGTGAATGGAGTAATAAACCATGGTATTACTGGTACCACGAAAAATGCCGTTGTATCTTTTGTGACCTTGTAAAATATCATGGACGATCAAATCTATCCATCAAAGAAGCCGAAAAATATAAAGATATCACGTGGAAAGATAGTTCCATTCAGTGGAAGACAAAAAGTGTTCTTGAAAGGAAATATGAAAATAATTTTGCAAAGATAATGGTATGGTCTCTTCTCGTCGATTTCTGGAACGAATATTAAACGCTAAAAAAAGAGTTCAGATAAAAAGTTTTATTTTTTGATTACATAAAATCATCTCCGTCATATTCTTCTTCATCATATTCTTCTTCGTCATCATCACCATCATAAATATTATTCACAAATGGACAGATATAAATCATACATCTGAATAATATAATACTGAAGAAAATGATAATATACCACATCACAAATCCTAGTAGAGGCAAGAGTATTAGTGAACAAATCATATCATTTATTTTAAAAGATTTAATAGTTTGAACGACGACATCCATATCCATATTCTTTTGAATAAATAGAACGATAACAATCATACAAGATCCGATTGAATAAAAGGTCAGATATAAAACAATATGGGTGATTATTCTTTTTATCATTGAACGAAAGTCCAATAGCTGTTGAGAAAGAGTAAACTGGATTGGTTCCCGACACATGGGACACACATCTATGTTATTTTTATGTAGATCAGCCCAGCATTTTTTACAGATGTACCCGGTACAGTCTTCATTTATACAGGACGTGTTTTTTTTGTTGACATATGTTTTTTCGTCTAAACAGATATGACATTGGTCCTTGTAAACGTTCATATTGTATGGTTTGTGAATTATGATTTGTAAATTATTACTTAAATATTTCAAATTTAATTTAAAAGGATATTACGATAGAAATATAAAATCAAAAATGAAAGAAAAAGAAATTGATATGTCTTTAAAGGAAGATGTAGTTAATGAAGAAATAAGACTCCCTCTTACGATTTTAGGATGTAAATCACATATATCCACACAAGTGATATCTGTATTAATTATCCTTGATTCTTTTTTATTCTTCGTTCAAACATTTTTCCGTTGGGGTGCACCTTGTTTCTTATGGTGGAACCATGTTTCGACGACAATTACATTTTTAATTGGCCATACAACGCGTATAATATCGTTGCCAATTAGTATATTTGCGATTAAGTCTATTAAAAAAGAACAAATTGACGGGATATCTTATTTGTTTTACTATTTATTAGTAGCTTCTTTTCTTTCTCTATTAGATCTGGGATTTTCTTCTATAGAAGTCCATGATGTTTGTCATAGCGACGAAATTAAAGAATGGAACAGTTGTAGTCATGGATGGGGAAAACAAGAATATAAATGTATTATAGATGATGAAAATCTATATTGTAATGTAAATCTTATTTATAATGATTTTGAAAGAGACAAACAAATATGTTCTGCAAATACCAATTGTAGTTATGTGAAAAACACAGATTATATAAAACCAGAATGTTGTTCAGATCCAACGTGGAAATATCATAATCCTTGCAATGAAGATCCGATTATAACAGAAACACCATTTGACACTTCTTGGTGTGAAAAGTTTTCTGATATTTACGATGTTGGGATTCAACTAGCTACAACATTAGTATTATTGGGATTTTCATATGTTGTTCATTTTCATAAAAAAATATTAATAGAAGATCAAAATGAAAATTTTATATCAAACCCATTTGAAGAATACTCTGACAGTGATAATGAAGATTAAATAATATAAAGATATTTTCATTAAATTAAGTAAATGGGTTATATAGAATTAATAGATCTGATAAAAAATGAACGTATTAAAAGAGTGAAAGAATTAGAAAGGATTTACAAAATGTATTATCCCTATTAAAATAAATCGTGAGGGACAAGATTGTTTTCTTTACACAATCCCATATATTTTTGATTTGCAAAACCTGCAAAAACCGGTTCGTTTTCAATGAGAGCAACCCTTGAATATTCTCGTAGACCTTCCAATCCTGCTTCAGATAAATATGGATCTTCAGTAATACCCAGAGTTTTCCAGTATGCTTTTTCTTTGTATTTTTGATGTAGATACAAAAGAATATTTTTATATGCAATAAATTGTATCGTACGATACTTCGCGTCAATGATTGATTGTTCAGTCGGTACACGGGACCCTTGTTCTATGATGGGATTTCTTACACCGTAATGATTATCTTTGTCAAGCCACCCACCATCCTCCATTGTAATAAACTGTGATGTTTTCACAGCTTGTTTAAAAGGAATCGGTTCGTAAGATGCCGTGTGTGACATATTACAGTTATATTATCGTTATATTATTATCGTTATATTATTATCGTTATATTATCGTTATATTACATTTTTATCTTTTTTTCAAATTTGATTTTTTATTTTATTAAATATATTAAGAAAATAAATCAACCATACATTATGAATAAATCAAAAAGTGTTCCTCTTAACCTCTGTGATGAAGGGGTTTATTCTATGCGAAAATCAACAAGTCTTTCTGTTCTTAACGAAACAGATGCAGAGTTCTTCTTTTATGATGAATTCTTTGAAGGTGATGGTCCGCTTGGAATTGGTTTTACCGAATTAAATGGACACACAGTCATAAAATCTATTTGTAGGGGTACAGTTGCATCAGAATACTATAAGCTAAAGATTGATATGATTTTGATTGAAATAGGCGATAAAAATGTTTTAAATATCCCCTATGAAAAAAAAATGAAAATGATTGTAAAAGAATGGAAAGAAAATAGCATGGTATATCTTAAATTTAAAAAGAGCATACATCACGATATTATGAAAACTCTTAATCAACAAAATCTTCTGAAATATTATGATGATTTTGTTGATCTGGGTGCTAAAACACTTGAAGATTTTGAATATATCGAACGAACAGATCTTGTTAAAATGAACTTCACTAAAGAAGAGATTCAATCGTTTTTAAAAATAAATCCTGGGATATAAGATGTAAAATTATTATTTGATAAAATTTTTTTTATATTTTATCCCCTCCTTTAATAATCAATCCAAATCTCATTGAAATATGGTTGATCCATTCAGTAGGGACAACCTTTATGTATCTTGCTCTCAAGGGTGTTTCAAAACGAATCTTCCGTTTCGGATTGATAAATGTTGAATTTACGTAGTTTTGTTCGTCTACAGATTTGCATTCAAATTCTCCACAATTTGTCCATATCTTCTTATCATCCGAAATAAGGAACATTAATTTAATAACCTGTTGTTTACATGAATAATTATACCTCGCCATATTGATAAATCCACGGATTTCTTTTATTTCTTGTAGATCAATTATCATCCATTGTTTTTTATCGTTATTTTTAGCAGACCAACATGAAAATGAATCTAAACAAGACTGACAAAAATAACCAATACTATTATCCCCCTCAATATCTTCAAAAATACTCGAATATTCTCTGTTTGTTTCGGGTGGGTTTATGATAATAATACCTCTCTCATTATAGATATTTTTACTATGTAATACTTTATTTTCTCTTTTAAGGTTTTCAATTTCTTCTTTCATTGAGGATATTTTTTCTTCTAGCAATTTAACTTTGTATATTTCTTCCTCAAGCTCAATAGTAATATTAAAATGCATACCAATCGTGGATTCATGTGATATTTTTATTGACATGTTATTTTCTTCACATTTAGAGATAGAATATGATACAGTATCTATATCTTTAGTAACCAAGCATCTTGTAAGGATAATCATAAAAATCTCAAAATCCCCTTGAAAAAATTTTTTGTGTATTTTCCAAAAATCACCATCGATACAAAAATTATTTGAATAGTGTCCCATATCATCCATATACCGAAGATCAAACTCATCATATGATTTTTTATTAATCATAAAATTTTTATAAGGGTTATCATTATTACCACTATCCTCCATATTTAGATATTTATTTTGCTTTTTTTCTTAAATAATATATCAAATTTTAAATGAATGATAATACATATAATGTTTTGTCAATATTCAGAATTATTTGGAAAAATAAAAACAGGTGTTCATCAATATCGTTTGTTTGACCTCGCGGTGGTTGATATTATCATGACATTTATGGGTGCATATTTTCTACAAAAAGTATTCTTTAAAAAAAATACATATTGGGAAGTATTGCTAATACTATTTATATCGGGGATCATTTTACATCGTTTATTTTGCGTCGAGACAACAATTGACAAATTAATTTTTAAGAATTAATATTTGGTTTCTACTTCTCCACAATAAACACTATCGGTGAATTTTGAATTATTATATGGATTATTTTTTTCGTGCGTAATAAATGTACATATTGTTATTTGTTGATCACTATTCAAATAAAGATATTCTTTTTTTCCATCATTATATGCATCAAGAGAATACCAACCGTATTTTTTACCCATAAATATGATATAATTGTTTATTAATTATTAACATTAATAACTAATCAAATTTAGGTTTTGATAATATTAACGCGCAATCTAGATGGGTCAACCTCTAAAAATCTAGATAGTTCAGTTAAGATATTTTTTTGATCGCAAGACCCCAATACCCTACAATCGGTTGGAATTTTTACGCGTACAATTGGTATTTTTTTAAGACTCCCTTTAATCGTTTCTGGTTTTATATCTTTCAATCCGGGGATGTCTTTTATTAAAGAAGGATCTTTTAATGTATTTGTAAGTTTATTTAAAAGATATCGCGATGTTTCGAAAGAAGATTTGTCGGGTGGTAATATTTGAACCTTCATTTTTTTAAGAGATAATTCTTCTTCTCCCCTAGTTTCATGAAATAGAATATTTAGGAAGAATAGATAAAAGATATAATTCATCTTTTTATCTATTATTTACTTATTATTTACTTATTGTAAACTATTACCTTGTAGCAATCAAATTTTAAAAATAACGACTTAAAAAAAACCACCGTTTATAATTATATAATGGAACCCTTAATATCGGATTATTATAATGAAACTCCCCAGATGTTTGGTGTTGTTGAAAAAATGAATGAAGAATTTGAAGAGATAATGGATCAAAATCTAGTATTATTGAGGAAAAATATTCATTTAGAGAAAAAATTATTGATGAAAATGAATGATAATTTATATTCTATTGAACGCGATATTTCAAGAGAAAAATTAAAAAAAAAAACGAAATCTCTTGTAGTTTTAAAAGAAAAAATAAGTATTATGATTGACCAATTTTTAAATTCTGAAGGATGGGTTAAAAATCTAACAAAACCATACTGGAATAATATCGGAATAATGGGGGAAATGGGTCTTGGTCACTGGGATACATTTTTACAGAGTGGTATCCCTGTAACTTTTCTTCGGAAAGGTTTCAGATACGGTCCACAAGAATATTTATACGAACAAAAATATTATTGTAGTTATCTTAAATTGAAAATTCTTGAAGAGCTATTTATTTTTTTCAATGTAAAATTGGTAAATCAACGCGAACATGGTTTATTTCATATTTTACTTGATCAGGCTTTCCTTGAAGTTGAGAAATTAATCATGCAGATTATTAACTGGAAACTAGAAGTTGAAGTAGATAAATTGAAAGCTATGGTAAAAAAAACAATTCTTAACAATTTGTTTTATGATCCAAAATATCCTAAAACCCATGTTTCAGAACAATATGAAAGTAAGATTATTCTATTACCATTGAATTCTGTATATTATCACAAATGTGATACGTGCAAAGAAATAGTAACTAATATAAATGATTATTGTTATTGTGATATAGAAGAAGATGATGAATAATTTAAACCAATGAACTATATGCTTTTTCTGTATGTTCTTTTCCGTTATTTACTCCACATTGATGTACGTTGATAATATTTTTGGATCTAAAATATTTGGATTTTTCTTTTTCATCTCTTTTTATAATACACCATGTACAGGTAGCAAAGAAACAAAGCAACGATAAAAGAAGAATAATTGTCCCTACGATAGCACGTATATCATTATCTTCAATGAATGATGGCATCTTTTGATTTTTAGTTGTAAAATATACATTATTTATCAAATTTGATAAAAGAAATTACATACTAGAAAAAAGTTATGGTTTTGAGATCTGGGAGAATAATTGGAGACGATGCACCAATTATTGATTTCGATCATTCTTCCCGTGAATGGAGAAAGAATAAAATAGCGAACGGCCAAGGTTGTTTCAAATATAAATAATCTTTATTTTAATTTAAAAGGTAATTTATTATTTACAAAATAATATCCTATTAATAAACCAGAGACATTCATGAAAATATCAGAGTATTTACCATACCACCAATTACTATTTTCTCTATCAGTTTTTAAATTATCACAATCACCATACCCACCTAACCAACCGGGTCTTTTTTCACCGTAATAGTGTTCAAATAATTCCCATAATATACCAAATACAAATGCAACGATTAAATATTTATTTTCTTTAAATTGATACCCAATAAATATGAAAAATAATAAATGACTTAGTGACCAACCATCTAAATCATCAATATATATTTTCGTTTCTAATATATCTTTATAATTAGGATTTTTACAACGATATGAACCATACATAAAAATAATTAAAAGGCATAAAATAAAATATGAAATAAATTCTATATTTTTTAGATCCATAGATGGTGTAATATAAGCAATATATATTTTAAATATCAATATGACAAAGAATTTTATGGAAGCTATACATACCGAGAGCTAAAAATATTTTACCGATTGTTTTTCGTTTTATCTCCCATTCAAAGAGTAGTTCTTCGATATCATTATGTAGGGGCATTATTTTGGTTTGATATAACCAAAATATATTTATCAAATTTGATATATTTTTTCAAGAATATAAACATTTCTATGATGAAAACAACCGAAGAATTAAATAGAGAAGCTCTTCAAAGGAATAATGATGAATTAGATCGTGTATGTAAAAAAATATGTCTTATGATAGGATGGTGTTTAGTCATTATAATGATAATTAGTATGGTCTTGAGGGTAATTATTCATGAAACCAAAGATGATTAACTTTTTGATAACCCATCAATTATTATATTCAATTGTTATATTAAACCTTATCTTACGGATAATATAATACAATCCAAGTAAATTAATAAAAACGATTATATTGATAAAGGATAAATCTAACTGAATTTTAAGAAATTCAATGGTGTAAGCAATTGTCGTAATGAGTAGGATTGATGTAAAATCATCCATTTTTTTATTATATATGTTTCTATTTTTAACATTGATTCAATCAAATTTGATCAAAATTTTAATAATAAATATATTATATAAATGAATCAAAAAGATTTAATGCGTTTATTCTATCCAATGGTTGCTGGTTTCATTGTTTCAATCTTCTGTAAAATGGAGCGTTCGGGTGTCAATGTTAAATTTAGACCACCACCCTATGTGTTTGGTATTGTGTGGCCTATCCTTTACATCCTTTTAGGTTTAAGTTGGATTAATTCTAACCCTGATAAAAATGCGAATAATGAAATAATGTTTTTTATTTTATCGTCTTTACTCGCATATTGGATCGTCGTGTATGCATGTCAAAAAAATAAAAAAAATGCTGTCTTTGTGATGTTGGCAATTATATTAAATATTGCATTATTAATGGTTCAAATACCTAAAAAGAGTCAATTATATTTAGTTCCATTGGCGATATGGATTTTATTTGCAATGTTATTAAGTACAACAGAATTACAGATTAGTTAATTTATTTTTTTTTAATAGATTGAAATATTTATTTAATACATTTTTCTTAAGAGTACTAAAATATCTAATTCTTTTAATATCTTTCTTCGTCCATGGGTTATAAAATATCTTTAATGTCCCAATGATTTTAAATTCTGGATCTTCACTTTCAACTAATTGATAAGGTTCATCTTCATCAATATATGAAACACTGCGAGTGGATCTATATACATTCTTGGAAATAATGTTTTCTCCATACATACAACTAACATAATTTACCCAATAACTTACAGGATACTCATCTCCAAAGCGGTCTTTACTAGTTTGATTTATATCTGATGGTGGATTTGTTATAGTTAAATTGGATATATTATCCCATTCTTTTGATTTTTTAAGATATTCATATTCACCTTTATTATCTTCCCATTGTACCCACCCTTGTCTATATTTTCCATGTTCTTCTTTTAACTGATTAAGTTCGGTTATTTCAACTAATTTATAATCTGAATAGTTTTCTTGAATATAATCATCAATATAATAAGATAATGTTGTATTAAGTTGGTTTAATTCATATTCTTTAGATTCAAGATAACTTACTCTACATTCAAGTTCTTCTTTTTCTGATTCAAGAATACTTACTCTATCTTCTTGTTCTTCTTTTTCTTCAAGTTCTTCTATAATTTCATTGTAAATATCATCGTTAATAATACCTTTCAATTTCTCTATTGCGTCCATTTTATAATGTTTATTTTACTAAACATCCCTTCAAATTTGTTTATTATATATATTATATGCCGCGCAAAACAAACTATAAAAAACGGAAAAAGAAAGTAAACACAAAAAGAAAATATTCAAAGATAAAACATAAAAAACGTAAGTATCGTAGAAAAACAAAAAATAAATCTCTTTCAAGAAAGAAAAAAAATGTGAAAGGTGGGGGGGTTGATATTGATAAATTAACTAAACTATCAAATAAATATATTAAATCCTTATTCCATCATTATAATGAAAGAGAAGAATGGGTTGACCTTGATGATAAACAACGTTCTGATGTATTAGAACAATATATGGAAGATATAGAAAGAGAAAAAAAACAATTAAAACGTTTTTTTGGCTATGGTATGGTGCAAGGGGATGAAAGTAAAAGATATCTAGCTAAAATTGATACACTATTTGAAGGTTATAAAAAGGAAAATCCTGTACCCGAAGAGGCTGTAATAAGTGATATAATATTATCAAAAGAGGAAGTTCATGAATTGTTTAAAAGTTTAGAGGCTGCGGCCGCTGGTGGTTCCTTAAAAAAAAACGAAGTAAAAAAAACACAAAAATTAAAAAGAAAGAAATATAAAAAGATAAATAGATCTACAAAGAAATATAAAAAGATACATAGATCTGCAAAGAAAAAATCTATTCGTCGTAAGGGGTCAAAAAAAACTTATCAACGAAAGAAAAAACAAAAAGGAGGAACCACTGCCCCCCATATTATGTTTCGCTTTTTAAGTGAAGAAGACCGTCTAGCTTTAGAAAGTTTTCCAAATGAATATCCTGATGAAATACTAACGTTTCCACTACCAATTGATTTGTCTCCTCTATTATTAGACCATCCAAAAATAAAGGAAGAGAATAAGAAGAATAGAGATATTGTTAAATCCCGAAAAGATCTTATAATGAATCTAAAACGGCAATTGTTGGCTGAATTAAATCAGAAAAACATCGATAAATATCTAGAGGATGTTAAGTTCAATTTAAATGTTACTATCAAAAAAGCATTCTATCCAATCGGTAACCAGGGATTAACTCTTCTAGATGAAGTAACTATCAATAAATATTTAACAAGTCATTCATGGGTAGGTGTCCGAACGACTCATGGTATTCACGGCTTTTTTACGTATAATATCAACCGTAAATTTAGAAGTGATTTTTATGATAAATATGGTTATTGGGATGGGGTAGATATACGGGACACAGGTGGAAGCAATGTAGATGCGAAAGATTTATTTATAACTACATTCATATCGGATGAACAAGATGATGGAAACTTATCCAATGGAGGTAATTTTGATTATTTATTTAGTAAATTACGTTCTGATGAAACCATAAATGTTGATTTTATTGATTGTGGAGAAGGGGGTGTTTCGGCAGCTGGCGTGAATGCCATGGCGGATAAAAATATGCAACATATAGATTTAGGAGAAGAATCTGTATGTGATGGTTTTAATGGTTTACCAGAAGGAGATGCCATTAAATATGCTCGTTTGGGAAGATTGATGCCAAAAAGTCGTCCCCAGGAAATTAATTTACGTGGTAAAGGCAAAATAAGCGGTTATCATATTAAAATGAACGATTATTCAATCTCATATGAATCAAATGATCCATCAAAGAATGCTATCTATGACGATATCTTCCAAAAAATAAGAGAAAAAATAGAAGATGATAAAAGGATTAATATGTCATTTCATAAAGATTTTATGGGATATATCCATTCAATGGTAGTTGGACATTTTGAGAAATCAATTCCCGTTGAAGATATAAATATGGGTGAAACGCCACCGCTCGAAAGATCTAGTTCAAGTATAAGAGAAGAAGAAAGATCTCAAAAACGATATAAAAAACAAAATGGTGGATATTTTGAAATGGACAGACAAAAAGTACAAAAGTGGGAAAACATCCACTCTAAAGAGATGGATTGTTGTCCCTGTGTTTTTAATTTGTTGGGACTAGATAGAGATGAATCTTTAGAATTAATTGATACATTCGGAAATACTGGGATGAAAAATGATGAACTTACCGATTTTTTAAAAAGTAAATATCCCGGGTATTCTTTTAGTTTGAAACAAACCGGAAAAAATTTAAACGATAAAATGCAAAAGATCATACAACTTACAGATTTACAAGTATCTATCGAAGATAAAAAAAATATATATTCAAAATATCGTGTAGATTATTCAGAAGAAGTAAAAGATTTTTTAAAGGCAATACCCGAAAACCATGGTGTAATTGGAATAACTCGCTCCGCAACTGGGGTTAATCATTGCATTGTTTTTGCAAAAATGAATGGACGATTGGTTTATTATGATGCTCAAGGTATGATTAGTATTATTGGCAAAGAAAAAATAGGAATATATTTAATCGAAAAAAAAATTTATCAAATCGGTTATGTTATGGGTACGGAAACAGCACAGTATGATATTGCTGGACCATGGACAGACATTTATTTTGATAGAGAATGGGGGAGTGTAAAACCGGGACTTAAGACCAAAAAAAGAACTAAATATAGTCCATCCATATTTACCGATATTACAACAGACGGTCAATAAATTTGAAATTTTATAATTATATTAAATAAAGCAAAAATAATTTGATGCATTGGCAGGACCGAGTGGCGGTGGATATGCCAATGTATCAACAAGAAAGACAATATCGTATTCAGTGGAAATCACTACTAACAGAATATATCAGTCATGGAGATTGGTTTTCTATTGATAAAAAACCAATGTTAGAAAATAATATAAAAAAAATGAATAAAGAATATGAAGATGAAATTATTCATTGGTTGGTAGAAGGTGTATAAACTTAAAGATAAAAACATAAAATTAATTAGTTATAAATGAATATTAGTTATGAAATGTATCAATCTCTACTACAAAGATATGAAACAGAAATCCAAGAATCAAAAACAAGTTTATTAATTTATTTTGAAAAATCGGTAGGTATTGGGGACCATGCTACACATTTAGAAGAAATGAATTTACTTGTAGAAAAAATGACAAGTGCGAATGATAAATTAAAGATGTTAATGCATATGTTTAGTGATAATTATAGTAAATTATAATTTATCTTTTCTTTCTTTTACCCTTTACTTTTTGTATTTTGATCTTTTCTTTTTTTTGATCTTTTCTTTTTTTTTGATCTTTTCTTTTTTTTTGATCTTTTCTTTGTTTTTGA
>Ga0209383_1000396_pt1 | contig 31254 bp, 25 predicted proteins | sample CoawatmetaG02DNA_FD_187510 | JGI IMG/M metagenome (GOLD analysis project Ga0209383, IMG submission 187510) | Marine microbial communities from the West Antarctic Peninsula - Coastal water metaG029-DNA (SPAdes) (version 2) | ecosystem: Environmental > Aquatic > Marine > Coastal ... | reverse complement strand
TTCTACACCAAACTTTTTTGGATAGGCTTTACTCAGTCCAAATTGAGTAATCAAATGAAATGCTTCTTCAACTAACATTGCCTTTGTTTGTTTTTTATTTCCCATCCACCACTTTGGTGCAATCATAGCATAACCAATACGTTGGCTAATTTGGAATCTCTGTTTTTTTTCCCATTTTTTTGGGCTGGTAGGCATCGCAAGCCATGCTTTTTTCCAATTTTTTAAAATTTCATGAAGTTTAGGATCGTCAGGAATACCATCTCTATTTTGATCTAAAAACTCAGCAACAATAGAAGCAAGTAAATTGACATAATTTTTGTTCATTTTTTTATCAGCAGCAATTAGAACTCCAAAGGGCATCGCACACTGAGTCATTTCTGTTTCCATTAAAACTTTTTTAACCTTATCAGGAAGAATAATAGCATCTGAATCACAACTTACAGCAGTTCCAATATTTACATTTTCTGCATAAGCATTCCCACTTAACAACAAACCCAGAACCAGGATCCCTAAAAGTTTTTTCATGAACCCTGACCCTACCAGTAATATCTTTGGCAGACTAGTGGCAGAATTTTTGTTAATTTTCTACCTTTAAGTATTTCGACTTTGTTGCAAAATAAGGATTATAGAAGCACAGTCTGGGGCACCGGGTAACAGAACGCCCCTAAAAATTGGATAACCTTTTACCAACAACAAAAATATAATTTTACAGGACTGTGTACTTACTGTGTACCTCACTGTGTACCTTGTAAAAAAGTTATAATTATGGTGTTTTCTGACTGAGGTTGGGAAACAGAACGTCCCTTCACACTCTCATACTTCTCTTTATTTATAATGCTGATTGGTGTTTAGATTGCTTTTGTACGTAGTTGGTACGTAATTTTAATTATTGTTCTATCACAGAAAAAACATAACAGGCTTCCATCAGTTCTATTTTTTTCTTCTTTTTTAAATCTTCTCTATTGCGGTACATAACCCAACAACCTTCTAAAGCAGCATTAACAGCTTCCTCTTCAATTATTTTTGTTCTTTTCATAAAGACATTTTCATCTACTTTGTTTTTAACAATAACCAACCATTCTGCATAAGCGTTCCCACTTAACAACAAACCCAGAACCACTATCCCTAAAAGTTTTTTCATGAACCAAGATCCTAGCACAAAAATCCCATACGATAAGAGAAACAGGCAAGTTTCTATCAAACTTTATAAATGAACTTAAAATACAATACGAAATCAAGGAGTAATAAGAATGTGGTCAGTACAATCAGATAAAATTAAACAACATAAGAAAAGAGTGAATTACACTATTAACAAACATACGATTGATAGGTTTAAGATAGTTGCTGATAAAGATATGAGAAAAATGTCAAATATAGTTGAAAACCTAATTAGACGATATGTGGAGAGTAGGGTTTAGACTTTATTCAAATCATATTATCCAAACAAATTATTATAGTATGAAAAGTATTGAATTAAATTGTCTTTATTTTGAAATTTTACCTCTTTTAATATTTTAGATTTATTTATTCTGGTTATAGGTTCATTATTTATTAGATTTTTTGAATACTTTACTTTTGTAGTAATATTAAAAAATTTTTCAAACTCAACTCTCAATGCTTCAACAAAAACTTTATTAGATGAACAATAACCTGATGGATAATATTCATTTTTAGATGAATTAGACAAGACTATTTTATTATATTTGGAACTCAATATTTCAACATTAATATTATCTCTAATATAGTTAGGATGCTTAATATTTACTTCTTTATTTTTCAACCAACTAGAAATTAAATAATAATTAAATTTTTTTTCCTCTAGAACACCCCAAGGATTATTGATGAAAATAGACTTATATTTTATGTTATAGAGATTACAAAAGTTCTTATATGTTTCATAAGTAATATTTTTTGAAATTCCGTATTTATTAAAACTTTTATAATTTTTTTTGAATGACGACTGAAAATAAGAATTTGAAATAATTATTTTTGAATTTTTTAATATGTTACTAAATACATTTTCAACATTATTTAAATTATTTATTAAAGATTTAGAAAAATTAAAATTTAAATTATCGTTGTAATTTTTTGTATAAGAGTGGTGAAAACATAAGATTTTAAATTTTTTTAGTTTTAAAAGTCTAATAAAATTTTTATCTCCAAATTTACAATTAAATAACAAATGGACATTTTTTTTTTTTGAAATCAAGTCAATTCTTTTTTTTTGTAATAAAGAATAACTCTTTCTATTTTGTGTTAAAGCACAAAAAATATTAATATTTTTGTTTTCACTCATTTTTTTTACAAAATAGAAACCTGTAAATGAAGATACTCCTGTAAATAATATATTTTTCATCTAACTATCTATTTCTGGGCGATATATAATTTTCATTTGACGATTACATATCACAAAAAAAACTAAAAAAAAAATCATACATTGAAGTTAAATATTTTTTGAAAATGGTAATCATTACGAGGGGGGATTATGGCACGATCAAACGATAGGTTTAAACATTCTCATTCACTAGTTCAATGAGTATTGATTTACTTATTTTTTCTTAAAATTGTTCATCTATTTGTTCATCCAACGTTTATCTATAGTGCAGATAAAAAAAACCCCCGAAGTGTTTAACAACGGGGGTTTTTACAATTTTATGGTTAAAATTAACTTGTAGACTATTAAAAATCTAAATTTTAATTTATTTTATTGAAAATTAAGTTCAGAATGCTTAATAGTCGATATTATAAATAAGTAAATTCTTAATTCAAAAAAATAAAGCTGAATAATAAAAACTAAAAATCAAATGGCTGAAGATTTATTAATCAATCATAAAAGATTTAAAACAGCACATAAAATTACAGCAACAAAATATCAAAAATATAATTCATTTTTTAATGACTATGCAAAAAGAAAATATACCTTAATAGATAATGATTGTCTATGCGGAGCAAAAAATGATCAATTAATTTCACACTTTGATAGATATTCTGTAGAATTTCAAACTGTAATTTGTAAAGATTGTGGATTAGTTAGAGCTTCCAAATATTTTAATAAAGAAAATGTGAATGATTTCTATAAAAATCATTACAGAAATATAATGAATCATGGTGCTGGCTATCTCAATCCTAGAGATTTTTTTGAAAGACAAAAATTAGAAAGTTCTGGAAAATATGAATTAATTAAAAAAGAATCAAATATGAAATTAGAAGGATTAAAGGTCTTAGATTTAGGAGGTGGTGCCGGAGGAGCTCTAGATAGTTTTAAAAATTTAAATGAAGTTTATCTAGCGGACTTTTTTGAACCTTATCTTAAGTTGGCAAGAATAAAAGGAATTAAAGTTATTAAAGGAGGATTAAAGGAAATTTCATTTAAAGCTGATATTGTAATTATTTGTCATGTACTTGAACATTGGAACGATTTTGAAAATGAAATTGAAAGATTGATTAGTATTCAAAAAAAAAATAAGACAATAAATTATATAGAATTCCCTGGTATAGACTCTCTTAAGCTTGGAAGACGTGATGGTGATTTTTTTAACGATATACATATACCACATGTATATTACTTTACATCATATGTGTTTGAAAACTTAATGAATAGGTATGGGTTCGAAAAAGTCTATATTGATAGTGAGATTAGAGCTATATTTATTTATACGGGAATTAAAAAAGGATTAAAGAATTATTACAACCAAGTAAAAGATGACTTAATAAAAGCTGAGTCTAAGAGAAAGAAACTAGCAATTAGAAAAATTGTTAAGGCTTTTATACCAAATAAAGTTTTAGCTTTAAGACAAAATATAATAAAAAATTACTTTTAAATTTTCTCTCTTTCTATTTCTTTGGTATTTTTTTGACAAGGATAAGAGTAGAAATATTCTTTAGATATTAAATAGCAGACAAGCTATTTCTAAAATATAACCAGATTACAAAACTATTTTATTATAGACGTTTATGAAAATTATTAAAATAAAATCTTACAAAAGGTATTTTGAAATTAAAAATTACTTCTAAACTACTCTAAGAAAGTTTTTAAGTTTGGCTTAAAATAGTTAGGACCCTTCATTACTTTTCCAGATTCATTATAAATTGGCTTACCACATGAATCTAATTTACTCATGTTTGAACTTTGAACTTCATTAAAACATTTATCAAGATCAATACCAAGCGCATGTCCAGCACCATAAGTTACATATAATATATCCGTTAATGCATCTGCAACTTCTAAAAGGTCTTTATTTTCCATTGCAACTCTAAGTTCCTCTAACTCTTCCTTAATTAGATCATATCTAAGGATATTAATTTTATCAGTGCTAAAAGATGGTCTAGTTTTGACCTCTTGACCAAAAGTTTCCATAAAAGTTTTTACTTTGTTAAAATTTGACATTTAGCTCCTGTAATTTTTTAACGTTTAATATATAAGTATAATAAATTATTAAGTATGTATTAATCAATGAAATTAAGAAAAGAATTTGACAGTATTGGAAGCGTTAATGTACCTAGTGATAAATACTGGGGTGCATCAACACAAAGATCTAATAAGTTTTTTAATATTGGAAAAATTTTAGTTAATATTTCAATAATAAAATCTATCGCAATCATTAAAAGATCAGCTGTCTTAGTTCATTATAAGGAAAAACAAATTAATAAAAAAATAACCAATGCTATAATAAAAGCTTCAGATGAAATTATTAAAGGTAAACTAGATGAAAATTTTCCATTAAAAGTTTGGCAAACAGGGTCTGGAACTCAAACTAATATGAATGTTAATGAGGTAATAGCAAATAGAGCTATTGAAATATTAGGTGGAAAAAAAGGTTCAAAAAAACCTGTTCACCCTAATGATCATGTAAATAAATCTCAATCGACAAATGATGTTTTTCCTACAGCCATGCATATATCTGTTGCTAAAGAAACCATATCAAAATTATTACCAAATTTACAAATTTTAGAAAAAGAATTATTAAAAAAATCTAGGGAATTTAAAGATATTATTAAAATTGGTAGAACTCACTTGCAAGATGCAACCCCTTTATCTCTTGGCCAAGAATTTTCAGGATATCAAGTCCAATTAAAGAAATGCATTAAAAGAATAGAACTTGCTCTAAAAGAAATATATTTTCTTGCACAAGGTGGGACAGCTGTTGGAACTGGAATTAACTCTCAAAAAGGTTTTGATAAAAAGATTGTTAAAGAAATAGTCAAATTCACAAAATTACCTTTTAAGTCAGCTAGTAATAAATTTGCAGAATTAGCTGCTCATGATTCGATTGTAAACTTCTCAGGAACATTAAATACTTGTGCTGTTTCTTTAATGAAAATATCAAATGATATAAGATTTCTTGGATCTGGGCCAAGAGCAGGATATGGTGAATTGATACTTCCTGAAAACGAACCTGGCTCATCTATTATGCCAGGGAAGGTTAATCCCACTCAGTGCGAAGCTGTAACAATGGTTTGCGCAAAGGTAATTGGTAATCATACAGGAATTACAATTGCTGGATCTCATGGACACTTTGAGTTAAACGTATTTAAACCAATGATTGCTCATAACATACTTCAATCAATAGATCTTATTGCTGATAGCACAAAAAACTTTGCAATTTATTGCGTTAAAGGAATTAAGGCTAATAAAAAAAGAATTAAAAAACATTTGAATAATTCCTTGATGTTAGTTACCGCTCTAGCTCCACATATTGGATATGATGAAGCTGCAAAAATTGCAAAAACAGCTTTAAAAAATGATACAACACTAAAATATGAGACTCTTAAAACGGGTCTTATTAAAGAAAAAGACTATGATCGTATAGTTAACCCTAAAAAAATGATCTACCCTGCATAGGATTTGAATAGCTTATTTAATAGTTTTCTAGTTATACTAAAATTATTTAAATCTTTACCATTAAGGCTATCAATTATGCTTAAGAATTGGCTATTAACATCACTATTATCTATTTTTATAGTGTTAAATTTAATATTATTATTTAAAAAATTATAATCTAAGTTAATTAAAACAGTTTTAAAATCTTTTCGTGATGACTTATTTGTTTTTAAAAAAGAAAATAAATTTTCAGAATTTTTTATATCTACTAACAAATTACCATTAAATACTAAATCATTATTCTTATAAAAAAGATTGCTATTATTTAATTGTATTGAGCCAATATCATTATTTATAAACTTTGTTTTATCAAAATGTATTTTTCCATTCATAATATGAAAATTAATTTTTGCGTTATGAAAAATTTCATTTCTTTTATTTGAATTAATAATTATAGATGTATTGACACTTATATTCTCATTAAATAGCAATCCTGATTTAATAAATTCAATTAAAATAGAATTGATATTAAATAATTTAGATATTTTATAATTATCAAAATAAACTTTTAAATCTAAATCAAATGGATTGATTGATAGTTTACCTGAATAATTTAATTCTGAACTATTCAATCTTGAATTATTTGATACAAAATAAATTAGTTTTTCTTTGGAAGTATATTTTGTATTTATTTTTGATTTTAAAAAAGAAATATTATTTTTTCCAGAAACGAGACCTTTTTCTATAGTAGATTCATTCAATATTTTTAATCTTAGTGGTTTAGACCAGAACTTAATTATTACATGATTGATAGCATCGTGGTATTTATTGAAATTAAAAGTAAAAGGTATGTTAAAAGCCTCACCTTTTAAATCAAGAGAATTTGATTTTTTTTCATCATCAAAAAATAGAACAGTTTTATTTATTTTAATAATTGAAACTATTTCTTTTATATTATCTTTAAAAAAAATATTACTATTGTTAATATTAATTTTCTTATTTGGGAATTTTTTATTTGTAAGCTCAGGTATTAATTTAAGATTATTTCTTTGTAATGAAAAATTAGCATCATTAATAACTAACTTTTTAATATTCATTTTTTCTTTATCAAAAAAATTTTTTTGACTCAAGAAAACTTTAAGATCTTTAATTTCAGCTATTGATTTTATTTTTCTACCATCATCTAATAAAATTTTAGAATCTTTAATCAGGAAGTGTGGTGCGGGAAGAATACGATATGCAATATCTGAGGAAATACTTATATTTACTTTAAATTCGCTTAGTAATTTTTTTTCAATATTGGTCTGTATCCAATTTTTGTCATATAAAAGGGGTATCAATAAGTAAAATAAATAAATAAATAATGAGGCAATAAAGGTTATTAAATACTTATTAAAGAGACTAATATTAAAGTTATTATTTGTTTTATTCTGAACATTGAATATTGTCTTTTTAACTAAGTTATTAAAATTTTTAATAATTTGTTTCATAATTACAAATAGAATTTAATAACTTATAAAGAAATTTTAAAAATGATAAACTCTGAATATTTAAAAAATCTTAATAAAGCTCAAAAAGAAGCCGTTTTATACCTTGAGGGCCCTCTTCTTATAGTAGCTGGAGCAGGTTCTGGAAAAACTAAAGTTCTCACGTCTAGAATTGCACATATTATTAAAGAAAAGAAAGCATTTCCTAATCAAATATTGTCTGTAACATTCACTAATAAGGCGGCAAAAGAAATGCAAAGTAGGGTGAGCTCTATTCTAAATTCTGATGCTACAGGATTATCTTGGCTTGGCACATTTCATTCCATTTGTGCAAAAATGCTGAGAAAACATGCACCTGCTGCTGGGTTAGATTCTAATTTTACAATTATTGATACTGATGATCAGGTCCGATTAATTAAGAATATTTGCAAAGCAGAAAATATAGATATTAAACATTTGGCTCCTAAATATATCTTGTCTGTTATTGATAGATGGAAAAATAAAGGTTTTTATCCTCATGATGTCATTTTTAATAAAAATGATATCTATGAAAAAACGATACTCCCACTATATAAAATTTATCAACAAAAGTTATTGGATTTAAATGCTTGTGACTTTGGTGACTTAATATTGCATGTTGTAAAAATTTTAGAAAAAAATTTAGATATAAGGGAGATTTATTCAAATAATTTTAAATATATACTGGTAGATGAATATCAGGATACTAACTATATTCAAAGTAGGTGGCTATACTTGTTGTCAGAAAAGCATAAGAACCTTTGTTGCGTTGGTGATGATGATCAATCTATATATAGCTGGCGTGGTGCAGAAATTAAAAATTTTTTAGAATTTGACCAAGTATATAATAATTCAAAAGTAATTAGATTAGAGGAAAACTACCGTTCATCTCAAAATATTTTATCAGTTGCTTCAAGCCTTATTGCAAACAATCAGAATAGAGTTGGAAAAACTTTAAAAACTACAATGGAGGAGGGTGATCTCGTTAAACTAAATTGTTTTAAAAATGGAAAAGATGAAGCCATAGGAATTTCAGATGAAATAGAAAAAAAACTTAAGAAAAAATATTCATTTAATAGTGTAGCAATTTTAGTTAGGGCAATATTCCAAACAAGAGAATTTGAAGAGCGTTTTTTGAAAATTGGGTTACCTTATAGAATTTTAGGTGGCACAAAATTTTATGAAAGAGCAGAAATTAAGGACTGTGTTGGATACTTAAGATTAATTCACCAACCTAAAGATGATTTGGCTTTTGGTAGAATAGTAAATAATCCAAAAAGGTCTGTAGGTGAAAGTACTATTAAATTGATACATGAATTTTCAAAAAAAAAATCTACAAGTTTAGAAATTTCCTCTAAACAATTAATTGAACTGAATTTAATCAAACCAAAAACAAAAATAGGCTTAGGCTCTTTTTTATTCTTACTTGATAAGTGGAGAAATGATATTAATATTAAAAAAATTAATCATGTTAAGCTCTTACAATTAGTCCTAGATGAGTCTGGCTATTCAGCCATGCTTAAAAATAAAAAAGATTTAGAGAACGAAAATAAACTAGAAAATATTAAAGAACTTTTAAATGCTTTGAAAGAATTTGATAACTTAGAAGCTTTTTTGGAACATGTAGCATTAGCGACAGCAATAGATCAAGATTGGGATGGTGAAAAAGTTAACATGATGACTATGCACGGATCAAAAGGTCTTGAATTTGATGTGGTATTTTTACCAGGATGGGAAGAGGGTCTTTTTCCTCACCAAAAATCTATTGAAGAAAAAGGTCAAAATGGACTTGAAGAAGAAAGGAGACTGGCTTATGTCGGAATAACTAGGGCCAAGAAGAAAGCATTAATATCATTTGCAATGAATAGATTTTATCAAGGTAATTGGATTGATAGTATGGCCTCTAGATTTATTGATGAATTACCGGAAAAATATTTAGAAAAAAATTCATTTTTTGATGATTCCAAAGATGATGACAATGATTTTGAATTTAATCAAGACTTTGAAATAGATGATGGAAAAAGAAGCCCGGGTTGGGCAAGATACCAGAAAAGAATTAAATGATAAAAAATAAAATAAAAATTTTAAAAAAAAAATTCAAAAAATTTAAAATAGATGGTTATATCATACCTAAAAATGATGAATATTTTTCTGAGTATACAAAAAATGACAGATTAAAAAATATTAGTGATTTTTCTGGATCGGCAGGTATTGCTGTTATACTTAAGAAAAAAAATTATTTATTTGTTGATGGTAGATACACTATTCAGGCACAACAGGAGTCAAATAAAAATTTTAGTATAATAGAAATCCACAAGAAACTGCCTCACACTATTATTAAGAATTGTAATTTAGGCTATGATCCAAAATTATTTACATCAAAAAATATTAAAAATTATTTTTTAAATAATAACCTTATTTCAATTAAGGATAATTTAATTGATCAAATATTTGAATTTAAAGAAAATGAAACCAAGCCATTTTATTCTTTAAAAAAAAATATAACAGGTGAAACACATCAATCAAAAATTTTGAAAATAATAAATTTTCTAAAGTCAAATGATGCAGATTATTTATTTGTTACTGCTCCAGAAAATGTTGCGTGGCTTTTAAATATAAGAGGATATGACAGTCCCAATAGCCCAATACCTAATGCTAGATTGATTATAGGTAAAAATAAAAAGTTATTTTTAATTACACACAGAAATAATACAAAAATAATTATCAAAGAAAAAAAAGTAAATAAAAATCAAGTTATTAATATTGAAGATATTTCAAAATTAATTAACAATCTAAAGAAGGGAAACTTTATAATTGATAATAAAACTTGCTCTATTTTTCATGAAAATATGATTAAGTCAAAATTTAGGATCATAGATAAAGATGACCCAATTTATAAATTAAAGTCTATTAAAAATTTATATGAGATCAATCATATGATTGAAGCCCACAAAAAAGATGGGTTGGCACTTACAAAATTTATTTATTGGATAAAAAATATAAATAAGAAAATAATAACAGAAGTAGAGGCTCAAAATAAATTAGAAAAACTTAGAAAGTTAAATAAAAGCTATTTATTTCCTAGTTTTGATACTATAGCGGGTTCTGGATCTAATGGAGCCATTGTTCATTACCGGGCAACAAGCAAAAATACTCGAAAGATTGATAAAAAAGATATTTTTTTAGTTGATTCAGGTGGGCAATACAATTTTGGCACAACAGATGTTACCAGGACTATCTGTTTCACTAATCAAAAACAATCAATAAAAGATGCATATACTAATGTTTTAAAAGGTCATATCGCTGTCGTTCTAACCAACTTAAAAAAGGATAATACTGGAAAAAAAATTGATATTCGAGCTAGAAAATTTTTAAAAAAAGAAGGTTTAGATTATGCTCATGGCACAGGGCATGGTGTTGGATTCTTTTTAAACGTGCACGAAGGACCTCAGTCAATTTCCAAATATAATTCTATAAAAATTGAAAAAGGTATGATTTTAAGCAATGAGCCTGGTTATTATAAAAAAAATCAATTTGGAATCAGGATAGAAAATTTGATTTTTGCTAAAAGTTTGAAAAATAAATTAGTATTTGAAAATCTAACATTGGCACCTATAGAAAAAGATTTAGTTAATTATAAATTATTAAATAAAAAAGAAAAAGATTATTTATTTAAATATCATTTAAATATTTATTCTCAATACTCAAGTTCGTTAAATAGAAAAGAACGAAAATGGTTAGCTAGTCTTATCTAACATTTTCATCCACTCTTTTTGGTCAATAACTTTTATATCTAATTCCTCTGCTTCACTAATTTTTTTTGTTGTTGGTTTTTCACCCACAATTAAATAGTCAAGTTTTTTATTTACATGACTAATTATTTTTCCAGCATTCTGTTCAATTAAAGATTTAGCTTCTGCCCTACTAACTCCATTAAGTTTTCCTGTAAACATAAAAGTTTTATCTTTTAATAGACCTTGGTTATTTATTAATATTACATTCTTTATTTTAAGGTTTTTTCCTAGTGCTGATAAAACTTTTATGTTTGTTTTATTCAAAAAAAATTTTTTAATTGATTGAATTTGAGTGTTACCTATTCCATCTATATTTAACAAACTTTCTATATTTTTTTCATCAGATAATTTGAAAAAATTTTTTTCTGTTTTTAGATGTCTAGAAATAATTTTAGCATTCTCATTTCCAATATGTCTAATACCTAATGAATAGATAAATCTATCTAAAGAAATTTTTTTTTTTTCTTCTATTGAAAATTTCAGGTTTTCTATTGATTTTTTTCCCCAACCTTCTAAGTTTTCTATTTTTTCATAATCAAGATTAAAAATATCCTGTGGTAGTCTAATTATTTTTAGATTCCAAAAGTTCTCTATAATTTTTTTTCCTAAACCCTCAATATTAAATGCTTCTTTTGAAACAAAGTGTTTAATTTTTTCTATTGCAATTTTTTCACATTCATAACCTTCACTAATACATCTTCTTACTGCATCGTGCTTTTTAGTTATCCCATTATAATCTTTAAAAGTCTTACTTTCACAAGATGGACAATTCAACGGAAAAATAAATCTTTTGGATTTCTTGTCTCTTTTTTTTAGATCAACTGAAATAACATGCGGTATTACATCTCCAGCTCTTTCAACTGTTACTGTGTCCCCAATTCTTATGTCTTTTCTAATGATTTCATCTTCATTATGAAGTGTTGCGTTTGATACAATTACACCACCAATATTAATAGGTTTAATTTTTGCAACTGGTGTTAACGCGCCTGTTCTACCTATTTGAATTTCAATGTTAATTATTTCTGATACCGAACTAATTGCAGAAAATTTATGTGCAATTGCCCATCTAGGTGCGTTGGCTGCAAAACCTAGTCTTTTTTGTAAATTAAAATCATTTATTTTGTAGACGATGCCATCAATATCAAAAGGTATTTCATTTCTTTTTTCTTCTAAATTTTTGTGATTCTGTATTAGATTTTTAATACCTGAAATTTTCTTATTATACGAATTTATTTTAAAACCCCATATTTTTAAATTTTTTAAAAAATCAACTTGATTAGAAATTTCAATTTTTTTAGCATATCCATATGTGTATGCTATAAACTTAAGTGGTATTTGTGCAGTAATAGATGAATTTTTTTGTCGTAATGATCCTGATGCTGCGTTTCTAGGATTGGCAAATTTTTCACTAATTTTTTTAAAATCATCGTTTTCTATAAATACCTCTCCTCTAATATCAATTTCCTTAGGAAAATTTTTTTCATTTATTTCTAAGGGAATATTGTCAATAGTTCTTAAATTTTGTGTAATATCCTCTCCTTCTGCACCATCTCCTCTAGAAAGACCTTTTGTAAATTTACCATTAATATAAATTAATGACGCTGATATTCCATCAATTTTAGGTTCAACACTATAATCAATTATATCTGTCTCTTTTAAACTTAAAAAATTGATTATTTTTTTTTCAAAATTTTTTAAATCTTCTTCATTAAAGGCATTTCCAAGTGATAACATTGGGACTTTATGTTTTACTTTTTGAAAATTTTTTGACGGTTTAAAACCTACAACTTTTGCCGGAGAATACTCACTTTTTAAAAATTTAAATTTATCTTCTAGGTTGATTATATCTTTTTTTAATATATCAAATACTTGATCTGAAACAATTGGTTTGTCTTTATCATAATAATGTTTATTTTGTTTTTGATACAAATTAATTTTTTCTAAATATAATTTGACTATTTTTTTCTTAATCATTTAATCAAGAAGTTTCTTGAGAAAACTTTTAACAATTGATTCTTTATCTTTTTTTATTTTTTGTATGGGGTCTTCATAGTTATTATTAAATATTAAATATGTCTTTGCATACCAGTCATTTGATAAATAGTTATATCCAAGTGTATTTGCATATTTTTTAGACTCATTTATTGAACCAATTTTATAATGAATTTCTACAAGTCTATGTAGGGCTTCTGCAGCATATATTGACTCATCGTAATTTTTTAATACGTTTTTAAATCTATTAATTGCAGGAATCCATTTTTCTTTATTCATGTAATATCTTGCTAGATACATTTCTTTCGATGCTAAAATATCATATATTAAATTTAATTTAAACTCCGCATCTATTGCAAAGTCAGTGCTTGGATAGTTTTTAATTATGTATTTAAACTCTTTTTGAGATTTAATCAGAGGACCCATATCTTTTTTTTCATCAACAATTGTTTCATAATAACTTATTGCCAGCAGATAATGTGCATATACTTTCTGAGGATCTAAAGGGTATATATCTATAAATCTTTTCAATTCATAAATTGCATCCGAATAATAATCCATTGAATAAAAAGAATAAGCTGCCATTAAAGAAGATCTTGGTGCCCATTTAGATTGTGGGTATAAAAGTTCTGCTTCACTAAATTTTTTTGCCGCAAGTAATACATCTCCTTCTTGTAGCGCCTTACTACCTTCATTATAGCTTTCAATCATCTGTGATTCTATGCTGTTGCCTTCTAAAATTTTTTCCTCTTTTATTTTTTTGCCACATGAATAATTTAATAATAGTAAAAATATAGCAAATATTCTGATAGTTTTAATGTCAATTTTAAAATTTAATAATATTGAAATAATCATTTTATTCTATCAAATTAAAAACAAGCTTTATTTTTTAAGCTATAGATTTTAGATGACTTTTGTTAATAATATTATTTGGTAAATATTTCTCTGAGACTTCTATTAACGAAAAATTTTTATCATTCTCAAAAACTTTTCTTAATAATTGATTTGTTAACTTATGACCCCCTTGAGAACAAATTATTTTTCCAATTATTTTATAACCAGCTAAATATAAATCTCCCATACAATCTAAAATTTTATGATTCACAAATTCTTTTTCATTCCGAAGACCATTTTCATTCAATACTTTATTATCCTTGACAACTATTGCATTGTTAAGGTTTCCTCCTTTAGCCAAACCCATTTCTTTCAATCTTTCTATATCTTCAAATAGACAAAATGTTCTAGAATTGTAAACATCTGTTAAATCAGACTCAAATACTTTAACTAAATTTCTTTGATTTCCTATAAGATCATTCTCATATTTTAGCTCAAAATCTATATCTAAACTTATTTTACTTGGCTCAATAGAGATTGTTTTATTTCCATCATTGAATTTTATTTTCTTTTCAATTTTAACTATCTTAATTGGGGCATTACTATTTTTAATTCCAATTTGAGAAATTGCTTCAACAAATTGTTTTGCCGAACCATCTAAAATTGGAACTTCGCGATTGTCAATTTCAATTAATGCATTATCAATTCCCAACCCATATAAAGCTCCCATTAAGTGCTCTATCGTAGAAACGCAAGCACCCGCTTCATTTGAGATAGTCGTACAAAATACTGCACTGCTAACATTAAATATATTAGGAATTATTAAGTTATTTTTCTTGAGATCAATTCTTTTAAAAATTATTCCAGAATTTGGTTCTGCTGGTTTTATAGTCATTATAACAGCTAAGCCACTATGAAGACCAACTCCCTTGAAAACAATATCTTTATTTATAGTTTTTTGATTTAAAACTGACATTAATTACTTATAAATAATTGAATGAAATTTAGAAAAACAAGAAATGTTACAGGAAAATACTATTTCATCTAAAAAAATGAAAAAATTTTTCAAAAAAACCATGTTTTGTTTGTTTTTTTGGAACTACTAAAACCTCTTGTTTATTTAGCCCCATAATAAATTTTAATCCAGACTGACAAATATCCTCTAACTTCTCATCCAAAAAATTTATATCCTGTAAAAACAAAATTTTATCTTTATGCTGATTGGTAAATATTTTTGAGCCCTCACCTATTAACAAAATTTTAAACTTACTCACTGAATACTGACTTGAATCAAAAGATTTGACATATAATTTAAGTATTTCCTCAGTTCTAGCAAAAATTATTTTTTCGAGAATGTCTATTGAAACATCTTCATCATTTGAAATTTTAAGATTTTGACTAAAATTAAGCTTCTTTGCCTCAGAACTTTTTAGATCTATATCTAAAACTTCTGAAATATCCTTAGTAATATGATTTCCTCCAATTGGAAGAATACTTATTGAAAGAATTTTATCATTAAAATAAGAGATTATTGATGTTCTATTAAATCCAACATCAATAAACGACATATACCCAATTAAATTTAAATTATCTTTATAATAAATTGACTTTGTATAACTTGAGCAAATAATTTGATTAATTAAAATATTAGATTTTGAAAAAATATTTTTAAAGTAAAGCACTAAGTCAGTTGGTAGACAAATAAAAAGTATTTCTAATGATATAAAATCACATTTAATTTTATCAGGTAAATAAGGGTGGTCGACGCCATCAATCTTATAATTATTAATAACAATATGAATAATATTATAATGCGTATAATGTTTCAAAATTTGCTGTTTAGCTTCTTGAACTAAGAATTGAATATTTGTTTTTTTTAATATGGAGCCATCAAACTTTTTGGATAACGAGATACCAATAGAGAGCATTTTGGAACTATCTATCATCAAGTTTATATTATTAATATATTCATTCGTGTCTTTCTCAAGAGAAGCAATAATTTTTTGAATTTTCAATTCTAGATTTGATTGAACTATAGAGAATTCACTTTCATAATAAAAAGCTTCATTGTTGTTGTTGATATTAAACGTACCTGCTCTAACTTTAGATAAACCGCAGTCAAAAAAAGTTTGAAAATTTTCATTATTCATTATTTTATAATTAAATGATTATTTATTCTTATATCAATAAGATTTTTACTTTTGAAGTCAACGCTATTGATAAGCTTATAGGCAAGATTAAGAGATTCGAAAGAACTATTATGAGGTAACTTAATTAAAATATTATCCTTAGTTAAAACGTCCCATCTATTTGAAGGAAAAAAATATAACGTTTTAAATTTTGTTAAATCAAATTTAGATTCTATAATATCTTTTTTGAATTTTAAAAAATCTTTAGAATTAAACTCTCCAAATATGTAAGGTAATATCTCTATATTACTTTTATCTTTAATTAATTTGCCATTTGCTCCAACTAATTGATCATTCTTGGAAATTCTTGCAACAAATTTGGTTGATTTAATATTTATATTAATTGTTGAAGGGTAAATTTTTTTAATACTATATCTTTCTATAATATTATACTTGTTTATAACTTTTTGGATTTCTTCCTTGTCTACAAATAATATATTTTTATATAATAAATCTTTTAATTGATTGGAAATTTTGGAATTATTATTCTTTGAGAGACCCTTTACATTAATTAGATTAATTATAGAAAAATAATTATTTCGTTTTTCTACAAATTTTCCATTTGTTGTACTTAATATAAATAAAAAAATTAAGTATATTGTTATTTTATTTTTTTTATCTATTGATTGAAGCATCTTTTAGAATCCATTCAATTAATTGAATAAAACTTATACCTATATAATTGGCTATTTCAGGGACTAATGAAAGTTTTGTCATTCCTGGTTGAGTATTAATTTCAAGTAAATAAAATTTTCCTTTGTAAAACTTAAAGTCTGATCTGGTAACCCCTCTGCAACCAATAATTCGATGAGCTTTGATCGTAATAGATTTAATTTTTTTCAAATCTTTTTTACTAAGATTAACTGGAATTATATGCTTTGTTTTTGCATTTAAATTATATTTCGCTTCATAATCATAAAATTTTCTCTTTGGCACCAATTCAATTGGGTCTAATGCTTTGGTGCCTATTACAGCTACCTGAATTTCTCTTCCATCGATAAATTCCTCAATCAAAATTTGATTATATATACTTAATATTTTTAGGTTTTTAGTTATGTTTTTTTTGTTACAAATATATACGTGTACACTGGATCCTTCGTTAATTGGCTTTATGACAACAGGAAATTTTAATTTTTTTTCAATAATTCTAATAATATTTTTTTTATTTTTTGTACAATCAAATTTAATAAATTTAGGAGTTAATATTTTATTTTTAATAAAAATTTTTTTTGATATTTCTTTATCCATTGCTATGGAAGAAGCAATTATGCCTGAATGGGTATATGGTATTTTTTGAGTTTCTAAAATTGATTGAATATAGCCATCCTCCCCAAACTGTCCGTGTAATGCATTAAAAATTATATCTGGCTTAAATAGTTTTATATTTTCAAGTAAAGCTTGATTCGGCTCACATGTTATAACTTTATATTTATTTTTTTTTAACTCATTGGCTACTTGTTTTCCTGTGTCCAAACTTATTATGCGTTCTTTTGAAATTCCCCCACAAAGTATTAAAATTTTTTTTTTCATATCTATTTCAGTATCTTAATTTCTTTTTCTAAAATAATACCTGTTTTATTTTTAACTGCATCTTGAACAAATTTTATCAATTTATTCATATCATTAAAACTTGCATTATTTTTGTTTACAAAAAAATTACAATGTTTATCTGAAATACATGCATCTCCAAAACTTATATCTAGTGGAACTGATTCTTTTATTAATTGCCAAACTTTTTTATCAGATTGATTTATTGGATTTTTAAAAGTGCTACCACTTGTTTTGATTTTTGTAGGTTGAGTAATATCTTTTTTATTTTTTAATTTATAAATTTCATTTTGAATTTTATCTTTGTTTTTCTTTTCACCTTTAAAAGAAGCACTTAAAAATATTAAATCATTTGTTAAATCGTTATTTCTATATCCAAAAATAACTTTGCTTGCTGGGATTGTTAAAACTCTACCTTTTTTATTAATTACCTGAATAGATATTAATATATCTTTAAATTCTCTATTAAAACATCCTGCATTCATCTTTAATCCTCCACCAATTGTTCCTGGTATACATGCTAAAAATTCAAAACCTCCTATTTCATTTTCTAAAGCAAAATCCGATAATTTTTTATCATGACAAGCACTGCCGGCTATTATTACACCGTTAGGCAGCTTTGAAATGTTAGAAAAATTTTTTCCTAGTTTAATAACCGCACCATTAAACGTATTGTCACTTATGAGTGTATTTGATCCTGCCCCTAAAATATGGATTTTTTCTTTATTTCCAAATCTTTTCAAAAATAGTATTAGATCGGGCAAATTATCAGGTTTAAAGAAAATTTTAGTCTTACCACCAATATTAAACCAATTACTTTTTTTTAGATCATAATTAAAATAAATTTTACTACTTATTTCATTGGAAAATTTCAAAAATTCTTCTGATTGCATTATATTAACCGTGGTAATTCCCTCATCCATGCTGAAATAGTACCAGCACCCATACCAACCACTATTTTTTTTCCATAAATAGTATTTTTTATTAACTTTGCTAACTCATATTGATTATTAATCATAAATAATTTAATTTTTGAGTTTTTAATAATGTCTTTTGCAAAAGTGTTATAATCAAATTCTAATTTTATTTTTTCACCTGCAGCATATACTGGGCATAAGATTACAGTGTCTGCTTTTTTAAATGATAAACTAAATTCTTTCCTAAGATCGTTTAATCTAGATATTCTGTGTGGCTGAAATACACATATAACTTCCTCATTTTTATAGGCAGCTCTAACTCCATTTAAAACTTCTTTAATTTCTGTTGGGTGATGTGCGTAGTCATCATAAAAACTAGTTTCTCTATATGTAAAAATTTTATTAAATCTTCTTTGAACTCCCTTGAATTCTTTTAAACCATTTTTAATAACATCTTTAGAAATTCCAATTGTTAATGCTACTGCAACAGCTGCTGTTGAATTTAAAATATTATGTTTCCCTAAAAGAGGAATATTAATTGCATTAATAACTATATTTTTTTTACCTGGTAAATTAATTACTAGATCATACTCTGAGAAAGTTTTTTTATGTTTAATATTTTTAATACGAAATTGGGATTTTGGATTCATGCCGTATGTATAAAAATTTTTTATTTTAATCTTTCTTAATAAAGATCGATTATTTTTATCATCAATACAGATAAATGATTTTCCAAAAGATGGAACTTTATTAATAAATTTTATAAATAAATTTTTAAGATCGTTTATTGAGTTATAATAATCCATATGTTCACGATCTATGTTAGTCACAATAGAGTAAGTTGGTGGCACATGAATGAAACTACCATCTGATTCATCGGCTTCTAATATGCACCAATCACTTTTTCCAAGTTTTGCTGTGTTTTTAATTGCATTAAGAACACCGCCATTTATGATAGTTGGGTCTAATTTTGTTTTTGAAAATATCGCAGCCAACAAAGATGTAGTAGTAGTTTTGCCATGCGATCCTGTCACCACAATATTTTTAGTCAAAGATACTAAATTAGCTAACATTTCTCCACGTTTATAAATTGGAAGTTGTTTTTTTCTAGACTCTATTAGCTCTGAGTTATTTTGTTTAATAGCCGATGAAATGACCACAATAGTGGCTTTCATTATATTTTTTTTAGCATGCTGAATACTAACTTTAACTTTATCTTTCTTTAATCTTTCAATATTTTTGTTAATAACAATATCACTACCCTGAACATTAAAACCCATTCTTTTCATAATGAGTGCAAGGCCGCTCATGCCAATTCCACCTATTCCAATAAAATGTATAATTTCAGTTTTTGCTAATTCTATTTTCATTAATAACAGATATGATTTTCTGATTTATATTATTCCAGGTATTTTGATAGCTAAAATTTTTCATATTCATTTTTTTAATCAAATATTCATCTTTATTATCAATAATATTAACTAGCTTTTTTATTATAGTCTTATCATTTATTTCATTTTGATTTAAAATCCAATTACAACCAATTTTGTTATAAAAAAAAGCATTTTCAAATTGATGATTATCTTTTGAGGTGGGTAGTGGTATTGCCACATAAGGTAAATTTAAAAAAACTAACTCTGCCAATGTTGAGGCACCTGCTCTAGTAAAACATATATTAGCTTTACTCATAAGACTTGAAATATCTTTATTAAAATCAAACAACTCATGATTAATATTGTTATCATTATAAAACTTTTTTAAATTTTTAAAATTAAGTAAACTAGTTTGTTGATAAATTTTTAAAGTATATCTTTTTGATAGTTCGATTATTGAATTTTTGATTAACGTGTCAAATATCTTTGCTCCTTGACTTCCTCCTATTATTAGTAGACTGATACGTTCTTCAATAATTTTAGTTTTTTTAGATTCATAAAATTTTTTTCTTAATAATGCTGGAATTACATTAATCTTACTTTGATATTTAATTGGAAAATTTTTAATTTTATCTGAATAACAAAAAATTTTTTCACAAAATTTAATAAAGAATTTATTTGACCTTCCTAAGACCATATTTGGTTCTAATAAAAAGATCTTAATATTCAGCATTTTTGAAGCTAAACATAAGGGTAGAGACATATAACCCCCTGTCGAAATTAATATATCAACTTTCTTTTTTTTTAAAAAAAAAATTGATCGTATAATTAAGTAAATCATTAAAAAAAATTGAAAGGGTATTAAAAAAATATTTTTTGATATTGGAGTTGTGTTAAAAATTTCTAAGTTATATTGATTTTTGTCTATATACTTCATGCCCCTATGGTCTGTAGAAATAGATACATTAAATTCATCTTTTAAATGTTCATATAATATAGTTGCTGGTACAACATGGCCACCTGATCCACCTGTACTAATTAAAATTCGTTGTGTCATTAATCAATTTTTCTTTTTGTTAAATTCAATATTACCCCGGATAATATTGATACACCCACAATAGATGAGCCCCCATAACTTAAAAAAGGTAAGGTCATACCCGTTGTAGGGAACAACCTAATATTAACTCCAACATGTATCAAAACCTGAAAAATAATTACACATATAGTTCCAGTTAAAACTAATTTAATTTTTTCATCTTTTTCTAAATATATTTTTTGGAAAACAATATAAATAAAGAATAAGAACAAAACCAATAATAATACAATTGCAACAACACCAAATTCTTCTGATATAACAGCAATTATATAATCTGTATGAGCCTCTGGCACTCTATTTTTTAATGTACCTTCACCAATTCCTTTTCCAAAATAACTACCACTACTAATCGCATCAATTGCTTTATCGGATTGAAAGTTATGTGTTCCATCATTTGGGTTAACAAAAGATAAGAGCCTTTTTTTTATATAAATAAATTTAGGGATGAAAAAAACCATATAAACTAAAGACAATAATGAAAAACTAAAAAAAGTTAAGATTATTAGTAAACTTATGCCTGAAACAAAAACTAAAGTAGCCCAAGCTAAAAAGATGAGTAATGTTTGTCCAATGTCAGGTTGCATCATCAATAGAAGACAAACAGGTACAATAGCTATGAATGTTAATAAATACTTAAAGTAAATATTGAAATTTTTTTCACTGCATAAAATTGTAGTGATAAAAATAATTATAAATGGTTTAACTAGTTCAATTGGTTGAAATCTTGGTAAAAAAAAAAAATTAAGCCATCTTTTAGATCCTTTTACTTCTGTGCCTAGAATTGGTACTAAAAATAAAAAAAATAAAGATATTAAAAAAAGATAAAAAGAAATTTTGAAGAGATTTTCTTCACTTATGGATGAAAAAAATATCAAGACAATCAAACCAATGAAAATATAGGCTAGATGTTTAAAGAAGAAAAAATAATTATTAGTATCTAATTTATCAGAGACAATTAAGGAGGTTGATACTAAGGAAAAAAATAAACCCAAGATAAATAGAAATATTATTAACATAAAAATTTTTTTATCTATATTTTTCCACCATTCATAATAAAAGTTATATATATAATTAAACATTAATATATTTTTTAATAAGTTGATTAAAATATTCTCCACGTTTTTCAAAATTCTTAAAATTATCAAATGAAGCTGCTGATGGACTAAATAAAATTATTTTATTAGTTTTATTATTATCAAGTTTTATCTCTAAAGATAATCTTTTGACTAAACTTTTTAAATCAAAAAAATATTCATAATCCATTAATTTTTTTAGTTTATCTACAAAAAAAATTTTATTAGTTCCAAAAACATATGCTTTGATATTTTGACAATTTTTTTTAGATAATAAAAACCTGTCTCCTTTTTTAGCTTGACCACCAACTATCCAGTAGACATTTGTTAGAGATCTTAACAAACTTGCAGATGAAGAAAAGGTTGTGGCCTTTGAATCATTAATGATTGTTAATTTTTTTGACTGAAAAATTATTTCTTGCCTATATTTTAGTCCCTTAAATTTTTTTAATGTTTTGATTAGAATTTTTTTTTTAAGCTTTAATATTTTAGCAACTTCTAAGATAAATTTTAAATTTTCTTGATTTCCTTCAGTATTAAAATACTGATTATTTATATTTTTTAAGAAAGTACTGTTTATATATTTTTTAATTTTTATTATTTTAGGTAAAAATTTTTTAGACTCTAATTCTCTTTTAATATAAAAATTTTTTGTATTTAAAATAGCAAAATCTTTCTTAGTTTGATTTTTTACCAGTTTAAATTTAGCTCCTACATATTTATTTATAGTTTTATGTCTTTCAAGATGGTCTGGTGATATATTCAAAATTAATGAAATATTTGATTTGAATAATTTACTGTATTCTAGTTGATATGATGAGGCTTCTATTACAAAAACTGTTCTATTTGTCACTTTTTTCTCTAAAAGTATTGGGTTACCAATATTTCCTACCAGTCTAACATCTACTTTCTGATCCTTTAATATATCATATAAAATTTTAGCAGTAGTTGATTTACCGTTGGTTCCAGTGATTGTTATCTTATTATTTTCTTTAAAATGGTTATAAAAAATATCTAAGTCTGTATAAATTTTTTTTGAATTATTTTTTAAAAATTTACTTAAGTTACATTTGTTAATATCTATTCCTGGACTTATTATTATATAATCAAATTTTACTTTTATTATTTTTTTTTTAATATCAATTTTTATTTTATCATCATGGGTAGTGATATTATTGTCTTTTTTTAAAAATTTAAAAACAGACAAGCCACTTTTTCCAAGACCATAAATTAAAATTTTTTTTTTATAAAAAATTTTTTGATTGTTAAACATTATCTAAGTTTTAATGTTGCCAAACCAATCATTGCAAGAATTATTGCAATAATCCAAAACCTAATTACAATAGTAGATTCTGGCCAACCCTTTTTTTCAAAGTGATGATGGATAGGGGCCATTCTAAAAACTCTTTTTCCTGTAAGTTTAAAAGATATTACCTGTACAATAACCGAAACCGCTTCTAAAACAAATAAACCACCTGTTATTGCTAAAACTATTTCATGCTTAGTAATTATTCCCACCGCACCTAATGATCCACCAAGTGCTAATGACCCTGTGTCACCCATGAATATTTTAGCAGGCGGCGCATTAAACCATAGAAAACCTAGACATGCTCCAATAATTGAACCACAAAAAACTGCCACTTCCCCCACCCCTTCTAAATAAGGTATATTCAAATACTCTGAAAATAATATGTTACCAGTCACATAACTAATAAAAGCAAAACAACCCGCTACTAATATAACTGGTACTGTTGCTAAACCATCAAGACCATCAGTAAGATTCACTGCATTTGAAGAACCTACAATTATGAAAACAGAAAATGGTATAAAGAACCAGCCTAAGTTTATTATCAAATTTTTTAAAAAAGGAAAATATAAGTTAGTTAATTCTATATTTTGTGAAAAATGCGATAAACTAAATACTCCTACTATCGCTATAAGAATTTGTGAAATAATTTTAAATCTAAATGAAATACCAGAAGAATTATTAAATTTAATTTTTAAATAATCATCATAGGCTCCGAGTAAACCAAAGCTTGTTACTATATAAAGTAGAAACCATATATGGTAATTAGATAAATCTCCCCATAAAAGTATTCCTGAGAATAACCCTAATAATATTAAAACACCTCCCATCGTAGGCGTTCCAATTTTTTTTACAACATGCTCTGATGGGCCATCTTCTCTTATTGGGTCCAAGATTTGTCTCGCAGAAAAAAATTTGATAAATGGTGTACCAACTAATAAAACTATAATCATAGAAGTAAACATGGCTAACCCCGTTCTAAAAGTAAGATATTTAAATACATTAAGGTAGCTATATTGATCCACTAATTGAGAGATAAGATTATAGAGCATTAATTTTTCCTCTTTTTATTTGATTGGCTAGACTATTAAGCCCTGTAGAGTTTGAACCTTTAATCATTAAATAATCATTATTATCTAAAGTGTTTTTAATCAAATTAATTATTTGAGATTGTTTTTTTAGAATAATCCCTTTCCTACTTTTATTCATGCTATCAAAAGTCCATTTTATGTGATCACCAATAACATTGACATTTTTGAGAGAGGTCTTGTTAATATTTTTTCCAATTTCTATATGTAGTTTTTTTGAATATTTACCAAGTTCCAACATATCACCAAGTATTAAATGTTTTTTTGTATTATCAACTTTAATCATATCAAATTTTTTTAATGCTGATTTTAGTGATAATGGGTTCGAATTATAACTTTCGTCCATAAGGTAAAAATTTTTCTTAAATAATCTTATTTTTATTATGTCTCCACGACCATTTGTTGTTTTATGGTCATAAAAAATATTTTTATCTAATTTTTTTATATCAATAAAAATTGATATAATTGAAATTGTAGCTAATAAATTTTTAATATCATTTTCAAAAAAAGAATTAAAATAAAAATATGTATTTTTTTTATTAATATTAATAGAAATCTTATATTTAAATTTTTCTTTTGTAATTGAATTTAAATTTATTGTTGCACTTTTATTGTTTAAGCTAAAAGAGAGAATTTTTAAATTTCTTTTTAATCCAATTTTTTTATGAAAATTATAAAATTTATCATCTTTATTCAAAATAAGATAACCGTCATCTTTTATGTTTTTAATAATTTCTGATTTAGCTAAGGCTATTTCATTAATATTTTTAAAATTTTTGATATGTGCATAGGAAATATTTGTGATTACACCAACATCAGGTTTTATAATTTTTGACAAATAGTCAATTTCTCCTTTCTTATTCATCCCAATCTCAAAAATACCAAAAGAATCATCTTTTTTTAAATTAAATAAACTTAATGGAACACCAAATTTATTGTTAAAGGATTTTGGCGAATAAGTTACTTTACTAATTTTGCTCAAGGATTTTCCTGTTAATTCTTTAAGTGAAGTTTTTCCACAACTACCTGTTATTGATATAATTTTACTTGATAGATTTTCTCTTAAGATGGAAGACGCCTCTGTTAAAAATTTTAAGGTATCTTTTACTACTATTTTTTTTTTAGATTTTTTTTGATTATTAACTATTGCTAGAGACGCACCTCTATCAAGAGCCTCTTTAACAAACAAGTTGCCATCTTTATTTTTTCCTTTAATTGCAAAGAAAATATTATTTTTTTTAATTTCTTTAGAGTTAATTGAAGCATTTATAAATTTTAGTTTTGGAGAAATATTATTTGAATTACTCAATTCCTTTAAAATATTTAGTTTAAGGTTACTTGAAAGGGTTTTATTTTTAATTTTGATATTCTTTAATATTTGCTGTTGATCAGAAAATAATTTTTTCATTTTTTTATATTCTTGAATTTTTTCATGTCCTTTACCTGCGACAATCAAAATATCACCAGTTTTCAAGTCAAATATTGCTTTCTTGATAGCTTTAGCTCTATTTGAAATCTCGTAGACTTTAGATTTATTGATATTTTTTTTTATGGAGGCTCTTATTATTCTCGGATTTTCATACCTTGGATTGTCATCTGTTAGATAAATTCTATCACAATATTGATTAGCAATTTTACCCATCATTGGTCTTTTGGTTTTGTCTCTATCTCCACCACAACCAAAAACTATCAAAATCCGTCTATTTTTAAATTGCTCTTTCAGGCTCTTTAAGGATGCTTCTAGCGCGTCAGGTGTATGTGCGAAGTCCAGTATAACTTTTGAATTATTTTTAATAATTCCAATTTGCTCTAATCTTCCATTTACTGGTTTTAGATTATCTATCGTTTTAATTATTTTATTAAAATTTAGGCCACTTTTGGTTGCGGCTATCATTGCCATTAAGATATTTTTAATTTGAATCTTTCCTATTAATTTTGTTTCAAATTTATAAATATTTCTATTATATCTTACTTTAACTATTTGTTTTTCATTATTATATTCATGAGAAATTATTTCTAAATTACTATTATTATTTGAAATTGTTTCGATATTTAATTTATTTTTTAAAGCTATTTTTTTAATTTTTCTATATTGAGGTATTTCTATGTCAGTAATTATATTTGCTTTTTTTTTGAGTAGTTTTTCAAATAAATATAATTTCCATTTAAGATAATCAGTAAATGTTGCATGATAATCTAAATGATCATGTGATAAATTAGTAAATATACCTGTTTTAAATTTCAACCCATCTAATCTATTCTGTTTAAGTCCATGACTAGATGCCTCTAATATAACATCATTAATTCTTTCTTTTTTAAGTTTATTCAAAATTATACTCAAGGTAATTGGATCAATAGTTGTGTTTGAAACTTTTTTTGTATAATTTTGTGTTTTAATACCTAGGGTTCCAATTGAAGCTACTTTTTTTTTATTCAATCTTAAGATTTGAAAATAAAAATCAGTAACAGAAGATTTTCCATTTGTTCCTGTTACTGCAATTATATTTTTTGGTTTATCCTTATAAATTTTATAAGCGAATTCTGATAAAGACTTTCTTACGTTATAAGATCTTATAAATAAAATATTTTTTTTTATACCTTCATATTTTTGATTGGAAATAATAATTTTTGCTCCCATTTGAATGGCGTGATTAATAAATTTATTACCATCTATTGTGTTTCCCTTTATTGCAAAAAAAATATTATTTTTTTTGCACTTTGTGCTATCAAAGCAGATACCTGAAAAATATTGATTTTTATGCTTTAATTCTATTCCTTTAATAAAATTTCCGATGATCATGAATAAATTAATTTTCTATATATTTTGTGGCTAAAATAGGCCCAATTTTTTCTATAATTTTGCCAGCTACCTCTACAGAAGTCCACCCTGCAGTATTTCTCGGGCTTCCCTTTAGCTTAAATTCTGAGCCGTCTCTATATTCATAAATATAATCTGGACTAATTTGAGTTTCTTCCATTAAAACAACTAGAACAAACTTTGGATTAGATGTCGGAAAAATTGAAGAAAAAGTATTTATCTTTTTTTTAGAATATCCACCTTTGACTGATTTATTTGCAGTTCCAGTTTTTCCTCCAACTTCATACCCATTCACATTTGCTAATTTGCCAGTACCTTCTACTACTATCTTCCTTAATATTTTATTTATTGCCTCAGATGTATTTTTTTTAATTAGTCTTTTTTTATTATTTTCTTTTTTATTTTTAATTAACGTTGGATTGATATCAAAACCACCGTTGCTAATTATTCCATAAGCTTTTGCAAGCTGTAAAGGTGTTGTAGTTATGCCATGACCAAATGATACTGTTGCAAGTTTACACTTTCCCCATTTAAAAGGAATAGGCTGACCAACTTCTTCTATATCAAAATCAATTTTATTTAAAACTCCAATTTTTTCTAAGAAAGATTTAAGCCCTTTTATTCCTAGCATCTGTCCAATTCTAACCGAACCTATGTTTCCAGATTTGATTAAGATATTCTCAACTGTTAAATCGGATAGAATTTTATTGTCATATTCTGTTATAGTACTTTTTCCACAAATTAATTTTCTTTCTAAGTCTAAAAATTCTGTTTCAGGCTTTATTAGTCCTGCATCTATGCCCGCAGCAATAGTAAAGGTTTTAAAAACAGAACCTAATTCATAGACTCCTTTTGTTGCTCTATTTATATAATTTAAATCAGTAATAGTGTTTCTTTCATTCAGATTAAAATCGGGCAATGAAACCATTGATAAAATATTACCATTATTTACATCCATAAGAATTGCTGTGCTTCCTATATTTTTAAAAATGAGTTGAAATTTTATTAACACTTCTCTAATTAAAAATTGTATGTCGGTATCTACAGTTAACTTAAGAGGTTCATTTATTTGCTTAAGTTTATCATCAAAAGATTTTTCTAAACCTGATATTCCATTATTGTCATCATCTATTTGTCCAATAATATGACTAAAAAGATTTTTTTGAGGATATATTCTTGTTAGTTTTTCTTCAGATTTAATTGACTTATCTCCAAGCATCATTATTTTTTCGTAATTATTGGCTGTTATTTTTTTTTCTAAATAAAAAAATTTATTTTTCTCAAGTTTTTTTGATACTTTATTGAAATTTTTATTTGGAAATATTAACTGTAGATTAATTAAAAGTTTTTTTTTATCTATAACTTCTATAGGGTTAATACCAATATCTATAGAGCTAACCGTTTTAACTAAATAATTTCCATTTCTATCTATGATGTCTGCTCTGTAGTTTTTTTTTGTAATTAAGGGTTTAATATCATCCTGTATTTTTAATGAACCTAAATGGAGAAGTTGTATTGAGTAAATAATTGAAATTACTAAAAATATAAAGAAGATAAAGGCTATTCTATTAAACTCTATATTTAGATTCGTTTTACTTTTCTTATATAGAAATTTATTTTCATACTCCTCCAAGAAAACATTATTTTTTTTATTAATCATCTCTGGTTTTTTCTATAAAATCACTTACTTTTATATGATTGTTTTTTTTAGTAAGCTTTTTAATTTTTGTAATATCAATTTTTATTAAATCTTTTTCAAAATATTTATTTTGATATTGAGTTAATTTATCTGGTGAACTTAAATAATTATATTCTAAAAGCATATCACCAAGCTCTAAGTTTAAAGGTCTAATATTTTCATTTACCATAAAAATTCTATCTTCTATTTCTTTTGTGGAATTTTTTACTAATGATGTAGATAGAATTAATATAAAAATAATTGCAAATACTACTTTCTTCATAATTTTTTAGAAAAATTTTCAATTTTAATTAAATGATCAAACTTTTCTAAAATATCAGTTTCAAAATCGTAAAAATTTTTTTTTTTAATAATGTATCTTAATTTTGCAGACCTTGAGGGTGGGTTTTCTTTAATTTCTTTCTCAGATGGTACAATGGGTTTTTTACTTAAAGATTTAAATAAATTAACTTTTTCCTCACCCTTAGGCATGTAACGTGAAATGCTTTTATTTTCAGATAAACTTTTAAAAAAATATTTTACTATTTTATCTTCAATTGAGTGAAATGTAACAACTGCTATAATGCCATCTTTATTAACAACTTTTGCAGCATTAATTAATCCATAAATCAACTCACTAATTTCTTTATTAACAAATATTCTTAATGCTTGAAAAACTTTTGTTGCACTGTGCGTTTTTCTTTTTTTTTTCTTTTTTGACGACTCGATAATTCTTACTAATTCCTCTGTTGTTATTTCTCTGGTTGCTCTATCCTCTACAATATTATGTGCTATTCTACTGCTATCTTTTTCGTCTCCAAAATATTTAAATATTTGAGCAAGTTCTTTTTCATCTAAATTATTAATTGCCTCCTTTGCAGAAAAATCATTTATTCCCATCTTCATGTTGAGCTCACCAACAGTCTCAAAAGAGAGTCCTTTTTTAGGATCTTTTATTTGTGTATAAGAATAGCCTAAATCAAAAATTACTCCTTTGATATTTTCATTTTTGAGTTTTAAATTATCTAATTCACTAAATTTAATATTTTTAAATAAAAATCTATCTTCAAATTGGTTTTGAACTTCTTCAGCTTTTTTTAAACTCTCTAAATCTCTGTCAAGGGCAATAACTTTTGTTTTTTCAAAGTTTAGAATTCTCTTTGTATATCCACCTTGACCAAAAGTGCAGTCAATGAATGTGCCACCATATTGAGGGGTAATAATACTAATTATTTCAGTTAGTAATACTGGATAGTGACTTCTCACATCTAGTATCATGGTGGCTATCATTTATTTTTTTATAGACCATTAATTTTTTTGTCTTCTTAAAAATGCTGGAATTTCTAGATCATCGTCTGCTGAAATGTTCTCTGTAGTTTCTGAGGATAATAAGCCCTCACTCTCTGCAATTTCATTATCTGAACTAAATAAATCTGGAGCACTTTCACCTTCTACACCAAAGTTTTCAAGTCCATTTGAAATGTGCTCTTCTTCTGTTGAGTTGATTTCATTAGTAACACTAAGAGCTTCATCTGAAAAAGATTTCTCGTGATCATTTAATTGATTGTCTTCAACAATACTTTCAGATTCTTGATTTGTAGCAGTTTGTTCATTCATAATTTCTGAAGATGAACTGTTATTGGTCGGTTCTGTTATAACTTCATTTTCTAACTTTAATGCATTTGCTCCATGAGAAATTGGGTTAGTCATTATAGGTGAAAAATTAAATGATTGAGCAGAACTTGCAGAGTTAAAATCTGAATAACCAGGATTTCTATTCTGTATTCTGTGGACCATGTTGATTACAGATTTACTTTCTGGTTGCTGTCCGTCTAATGCTGTTGCAACGATTGATACTCTAATCTTTCCATCAAGATCTGTGGAAGTAATGGCTCCAATAATAACTTCAGCTTCTGGATCTACTTCAGCTCTTATTTTGTTTACTACTTCATCAACTTCAAAAAGTTTAAGATCTTTACCACCAGTAATATTTACTAACAATCCTTTGGCTCCTTTTAGTGTGTAATCATCAATTAATGGATTGCTAATTGCCATATCAGCTGCTTTTGCTGCTCTACCTTCTCCCTCAGCTTCACCAGTTCCCATCATTGCTTTACCCATTGAAGCCATTACAGTTTCAACATCAGCAAAATCTAGATTAACTATACCTGGTCTAACCATTAGATCAGTTACACTTTGTACACCTTGCATTAAAACATTAT
>Ga0209383_1000392_pt1 | contig 31525 bp, 33 predicted proteins | sample CoawatmetaG02DNA_FD_187510 | JGI IMG/M metagenome (GOLD analysis project Ga0209383, IMG submission 187510) | Marine microbial communities from the West Antarctic Peninsula - Coastal water metaG029-DNA (SPAdes) (version 2) | ecosystem: Environmental > Aquatic > Marine > Coastal ... | reverse complement strand
TTGGGTCAACTAAGTGGTAATCGTGTTTTTTTTCTGCTGATGACATAATTATTTTTGAAACTTATCTAACTCAAATAAAGTATAAGATAAAGTTATATCTTTGACATTTTTCGTCGCTGGGTCTTTGATTATTTCAGGATCTATATAGTAAGATAGGTTGAATTCTTTTGTTTCTCCACCTGAAAGTGGCTGTTGTTCAAAACAAAAACACTCCAATTTATTAAAGTACTTACCAACCGAATCGGGGGTGACATTAAAAGTAGCAACCATTTTTAAAGGTAAGTTGCTTTCGTTGGTTACAACAAAAGTACTATTTTTAAGCTCTCCTGGCTTAATATCTGTTTTGTTATTTTTTACTTCAAAACTTATCGGCAGGTTTCCTCCAACATTTGTATCAAACCTCATGCTAATATTTTTATTAATAATTATTTTTGGTAATTGAGTAGATTTTTGGGTAGTGCCGCCAAATCCAGTAACTCTACAAAAAAGATCGTAAAGAGGAACAGATGCAAAGGATAATCCAAGCATAATAAAAAAAATTCCAACCAAATACCAGGGGTTTAATTTTCTTTCTTTTATTTTAATCATAATACTCGATTAAAAATTCCGCCAGTAATATTGTGAATGGTATAAAGGAAGAAAAAAATCATACACCCAACCAGTACCCAAGCAACTAATTTATTTTTTGTTTTAAGTTTCATGGTTTATATAAAGAAATAATTATCTATTAAAATAGTTGAGAAAATAAAAAAAAGATAAAATATTGAATATATAAAAATATTTCTAGCTATTTTATTAGAAGCAGATTTTGTTTTGGTAATTAAAAGTTTAAAAGATAAAAAAATATAAAAAAATCCAAAAATTACCACAAATACGAAATTGGAATAACTAGCAAAATTTAAAAAATATGGTGCTAGCGTAAATGGCCATAGAATTATCGAATAGAATAAAATATTTTTTTTTGTTACCTCTTCTCCACTTACAACCGAAAGCATGGGTATTTTTGCTTTTTTATAATCTTCATTTTTATATAAACTAAGGGCCCAAAAATGAGATGGGGTCCAAAGAAAAATAATTAAAAATAGAATGATTGGCTCAATACCAATAGTGTTGGTAGAAATAGTCCATCCAATTACGGGGGGGAAAGCTCCTGCCGCTCCTCCAATAACTATATTTTGTGGAGTGCTTCTTTTTAGCCAAATGGTATAAATAAAAATATAAAATAAAATAGTAATTGCTAAAATAAGAGCAGATAAAAAATTAGAAAAAAAATACAATCCTGCAACAGAAATGAAGGAAAGGACTGTTCCAAAAACCAATGCGTGATTATTTTTTATTTTTCCAAGAGGGATGGGCCTTAAGCAGGTTCTTGTCATAATCCCATCAATCTCTGCATCATACCACATATTAAGCGCCCCAGCTGCTCCCGCACCAAGTGCTACAAAAAATAATGACAAAGACGCATCTAAGAAATCTGGCTGCGTAGGAGCAATAACCATTCCAACTAGTGCAGTAAATATCACCAAAGACATTACTCTAGGTTTCATTAGCTCAAAAAAACTTTTGAACATGTGCGAAAGAGCTTTTACCGAAGAGACCGGTATTGCAGATATTTGTTTTTTCAAAGTACCCCTTTTAATTATTTAATTTCTGGTAACTCGTTAAATTGATGGAAAGGGGGCGGTGAAGTTAAAGTCCATTCCAAGGTAGTGGCTCCCTCTCCCCAAGGATTATTAGCTACTTGTTTGCTTCTCACAAAGGCATGAATTAAAACTACGAAAAATATCAATACTCCAAAAGCAGAAATATAAGATCCAATCGAAGACACATAATTCCATCCTGCATAAGCATCTGGATAGTCAGCATATCTTCTTGGCATACCTGCAAGTCCTAAAAAATGCTGAGGGAAGAAAATCAAATTTACACCGATGAATGTTATCCAAAAATGTAATTTTCCTAAAAACTCTGAATATTCCCATCCAGTCATTTTGCTAAACCAATAATAGAAACCAGCAAATAGAGAAAATACAGCCCCTAAAGATAATACATAATGAAAATGAGCCACTACATAATAGGTGTCATGTAAAGATGTATCGACACCTGCGTTAGCTAAAACAACTCCTGTAACTCCTCCAACTGTGAATAAGAATATAAATCCTAAAGCCCATAACATAGGAGTATTCAAGGTAATTGACCCTCCCCACATAGTCGCTATCCAAGAGAAAACTTTAATACCTGTAGGAACTGCAATGACCATAGTTGCGAAAACAAAATATGCTTTGGTATCCACTCCCATTCCAACGGTATACATATGATGGGCCCAAACTATAAATCCAACTACTCCGATCGAAACCATTGCGTAAGCCATACCTAAATAACCAAAAACAGGTTTCTTTGAAAAGGTGGATACAATTTGACTTACAATTCCAAATCCTGGAAGGATCATAATGTAAACTTCTGGATGGCCAAAGAACCAAAATAGATGTTGAAAAAGAACTGGGTCCCCCCCACCCTCAGGATTAAAAAAGGAAGTCCCAAAATTTCTATCCGTAAGTAACATGGTAATTGCCCCTGCTAGAACTGGTAGAGAAAGTAATAATAAAAAAGCCGTGACTAACATTGACCAAACAAATAATGGCATTTTATGCATCGTCATACCTGGTGCTCTCATATTAAAGATAGTGGTTATAAAATTCACAGCACCCAAGATGGAAGACGCGCCAGCTAAGTGTAAACTAAAAATTGCAAGATCCATTGCGGGTCCTGGCTGCCCGGCTTTTGAAGATAAAGGTGGGTAAATAGTCCAACCACCCCCTACACCATTTTGGCCTGGAGGTCCCTCAACAAAAATAGATGCTAATAAAAGTATGAATGCTGCAGGTAAAAGCCAAAAAGAAATATTATTCATTCTCGGAAATGCCATGTCCGGTGCTCCAATCATTAGTGGAACAAACCAGTTTCCAAATCCGCCAATCATTGCAGGCATCACCATAAAGAAAATCATAATCAACCCATGACCTGTAACCAAAACATTATAAAGATGATAATCGCCGCCTAAGATTCCGTCTCCTGGATACATTAACTCAGCTCTCATCAGGACAGAAAATGTAGTACCAATCACCCCTGCAATAATTGCAAAGATTAAGTACATAGTTCCGATATCTTTATGATTGGTTGAGAATGCCCATCTTTTCCATCCAGTTGGATGAGATTCGTGATGTTCGTTAGCAGCTGTTGTGTAAGTTGACATTAATTAAACTCCTATTGTTCTTTTTTAGCTAAAAATTTTTTCTCTGGGTACATTGCGTATTTTACTTTTGCCATCTCCACCCACTCTTTGTATTTCTGTTCAGAAACAACCTCAACTGTAATTGGCATAAAAGCATGTTTTATTCCGCACAATTCTGAACATTGTCCGTAAAAAATTCCCTCTTTTTCAGCTCTAAACCAAGTTTCATTTATTCGTCCCGGAACCGCATCTCTTTTCACTCCAAATGCAGGTAGTGCCCAAGCATGCAAGACATCATTTGCAGTAATCAAAACTTTTACAACTTTATTCACTGGAACAACTACATGTCTATCCGTAGCTAATAATCTAGGTTGCCCTGGTTTCAAATCTTTTGTTTCAATCATTGAAGCTTCAAAAGCTATTTTTTGATCAGGATATTCGTAGCCCCAATACCACTGATAGCCAATTGCTTTGATTGTAATGTCAGCTTTAGGAATTATATCCTGTTTATACAATAGCTTAAAAGAAGGAATTGCAATCACCACCAGTATTAAACATGGTATCACTGTCCACAAAACTTCTATTAAAGTATTGTGAGAAGTCTTTGAGGGGTTTGGATTCTTAGAAGCCCTAAACTTCCAAACAGCATACAAAATTAAAAACAAAACAAATACTGAAATTGCTGTAATGATAGGAAGTAAAATATAATCATGCATAAAAACAAGATCGTTCATGACAGGTGTTACGCTTTTTTGATATCCTAGTTGCCAATTTTTTGGCTGTTCTGCCAATGCACTACTCCCAAGCAAAAAAGTAAAAATAGATAATAAAAAATGTTTCATAATTGTCGTCGTCCTTATATCAAAATTTAGCAATGTTAACTTTGCGACACTTTGACAAAAAGTATACAACTTAAACAAAAATAAAAAAGAATTGTAGAAATAATGAGTACTTTTTTTAAAGATACAGACCTTACTCGACAAGAAGCTGACCGTCTGGTGTCAGAAACTCTAAAAAATTGCGATGATGGTGAGCTGTTTTTTGAAAGCTCTAAAAATGAGTCGTTTGTTCTCGACGACAACAAGATAAAAAATACTAGTTACGACACCTCTTTAGGTTACGGATTAAGAGCTGTTACTGATGATGTTACTGCCTATTCACATTCGAATGAGATTTCAAAAAAATCTCTTACTGAGGCCTCTAAGAGTTTGCTTTCAAGTTTAAAAAATAAAAATGGAAAAATTTCTACCTCGCCACAAAGATCTAATTCCAAAATGTATTCTGACGTTAATCCAATTGAAGCAAAACCATTTGGGGAAAAAGTTTCTATTTTAAAAAATGTTGACGAATATTTGAGAAAAAAAGACTCTTTAATTAAGCAAGTTTCTGCATCTATCTCGGGTGAGTATCAAGAAATTGAAATTATAAAATCAGATTCACAAAGCTTTCAGGATATCAGGCCCTTAATTAGATTTAATGTTACTGTTATGGTTGAGAAAAACGGTCGAAGAGAAACTGGATCCTACGGAACAGGCGGGCGGATGAATTACGATGATTACATTGCGAATAATGATTGGAAAAAAGTTTGTGATGAAGCTTACCGACAAGCTATGATTAATTTAGAAAGCAAAGAAGCTCCTGCTGGAGAAATGAAAGTTGTATTAGGACCTGGATGGCCTGGAATTTTATTGCACGAAGCAATCGGTCATGGATTGGAAGGAGATTTTAATCGAAAAAAAACTTCAGCTTTTCACAATCTGATGAATCAAAAAGTAGCTAGTGAACATGTTACAATAGTAGATGATGGAACGATCTCTAACAGAAGAGGGTCTATTACAATTGACGATGAGGGGACTCCTTCTTCTAATACGGTTCTTATAGAAAATGGAATATTAAAAAATTATATGCAGGACAGACTTAATGCTCGTTTGATGAAAACAACATCCACTGGAAATGGTAGAAGAGAAAGTTTTGAATGTGCACCGATGCCAAGGATGACCAATACTTTTATGCTTAACGGAAAACACTCTCAGGAAGATATGATCAAATCGGTAGACAAGGGTATCTTTGCAGTTTCGTTTGGTGGTGGGCAAGTAGATATAACAAATGGAAAATTTGTTTTTTCATGCACGGAGGCATATGAAATTAATAATGGAAAAATAGGTTCTCCGGTGAAGGGTGCTACAATTATTGGAAACGGTCCGGACATTTTAACTAAAGTATCCATGGTTGGAAATGACATGAAGCTAGATCCGGGAATTGGAACTTGTGGAAAAAATGGGCAATGGGTTCCTGTCGGTGTTGGTCAGCCTTCTATATTGGTAGATGAAATAACCGTGGGTGGAACTCAACTTTAATTTAATAAGAAATTTAGCAAAACCAAACCTGCCATTGCAGCAGTTTCAGATCTTAAAATGTTCTTGCCTAACGAGAAACTTTTAAACTTATCATTTTTTAAAATAATCTCTCTTTCTTGTGGGGAAAAATCTCCTTCAGGACCCACAAATAAAATATAGCTTTTATTCTTATCTTCCATGAATTGCGTTAAATCATTATTTGTAGAGCTAATATCCCCAAACAAAACCACATCCTCTTTTTTCAAGGAATGCAAAAATTCTTCTAAATTTAAAGCACTTACTACCTGAGGAATATTTAGCTGATCTGACTGTTCGCTGGATTCTATAATAATTTTTTTTAATCTATTTTCATTAACATTCCTGACAATGGTATGGTCTGAAATGACGGGGATAAAACTTTTTAACCCCACTTCTGTACATTTTTGAATTAAAAAATCTAGTCGTTGTCCTTTGATTGGACAAAAGGCTAAGGAAATATTTGAGGGCCCAGACTGATCTCTCTGTTTTGCGTGAACTTTGATAGTTGTTTGTTTTTTTTCAACCCCAGCAACTTTTCCAAGGAATTCTCCATCTATTCCATTGAATAGCAATAATTCATCTCCACTTTTTAAGCGCATCACATTCGATATATAATGGGACTGGTCTTTACTTAGAGCAATTTTATTATTTTCTTCTAGTCTTTCACTCAGAAATATTCTAATTTTTTTCTGCATAAATTAAATTGTATATATGAAAAATAAAATTACAAATATCAAAGTCTGTGCTTTTGATGCTTATGGCACATGTTTTGATATCAATTCTGCCGCTAAGGTTATTAAAAATAAAATTGGAAAGTCATGGCTAGCGTTTTCAAATACTTGGAGAACTACCCAGCTTGAATACACATGGTTAAGAAGTTTAATGAGGAATCATGCTGATTTTTGGAAAATTACTAAAGACTCTTTAAATTATGCGATGAAAGAACATAATATTAATAAGAAATACACAAATGAACTTTTAAAACTTTATAAAGAGCTGGAGGTGTATCCTGAATTAAAAGAAACACTTTTATATCTAAAGAAAAAAAAAATAAAAACTTGCATTCTTTCCAATGGCACTCCAAAACTATTAGATCAGCTGACAAAAAAAGCAAAAGTAGAAAAGCTCTTTGACTCTTTAATCTCTATTGAAAAAATAAAAATTTATAAGCCCGACCCAAGAGTATACAAGCTCGTAACAAGCAAGTACTCTTGCAAATCAAGTGAAGTTTGTTTTTTAAGCTCTAATAGTTGGGATGTGGTAGGATCTAGATCGTTTGGATTCCAATCCATATGGGTTAATCGTGTAAATAAAAATTTTGATATTTTAGACTTTAAGCCGAAAAAAACTATTTCCGACTTAGCGCAATTAAAAAAATTAATTTAGTAGGCTGCAATTGTATCTAATGGAAAAATATTTTAAACTTATTCGCTTGGATAAACCTACGGGTATTTTTCTACTTTTTTGGCCTTGTGCCTGGGGACTAGTCATAGCCAACTTTGGTATAAATAATGACAAATTATTTTATAAATTTTTAATTTTATTTTTTCTAGGATCTGTTCTGATGAGAAGTGCTGGCTGTGTGTATAATGATATTATTGATCGAAAAATAGATAAAAAAGTAAAACGCACCAGTGCAAGGCCTTTAGCTACGGGAAGTATTTCAATTTCTCAGGCTTGGTTTGTAATTTTTTTATTAATTTTTTTATCTTTGATTATACTTTTTCAATTTAATTTAAATTCTATTATTTTTGGACTAAGCTCTGGTATTTTAGTTGCTATTTATCCTTTCATGAAAAGAATAACTTACTGGCCTCAATTATTTTTAGGTATTACTTTTAATTGGGGTGTGATTTTAGCCTGGCTTGCTTTTGAAGGTGAATTTTCTTTTGCTCCTATATCGTTATACATCTCGGCAATCCTATGGACTTTAGGCTACGACACTATTTATGGAATGCAAGACATTAAGGATGACCTCAAAATAGGAATCAAATCTACTTCAATTAAATTTGAAAAAAAAATAAAATTTTTTTTGTTATTTTGCTACCTGACTTCGATTAGTTTTTTGTTAGTTTCGCTTAAGCTCCTAAATACAAATATTTATACCTATATATTGGCACTATTGTCCTCTGGAATCTTATTTTTTCAAATTTTGGTATATAAAAAAGACAAGCCAGAAAAAAATTTTAAATTATTTGCATTAAATAATTATTATGGTTTATCTGTCTTTTTGACGTTAATGGTAACAATAAATTATGATTAAAGACAAAGTATTTTTAGAAAAAATCTCTCAATTTTGTCTTGATAAGGCAAAAAAACTTGGTGCAACTGATTGTGAAGTTGCTGTTGGTAATTCTATCTCAGAAAGTATTTCTTATCGTAATAAGCAAGTTGAACAATCTGACAGATCCGATAATTTTTCTATTGGCCTAACCACATATATGGGCAATAAAAAATCTAATGTATCATCCTCCAATATAAAAAAGGATGACGTTTCCACACTGATTGAGAGATGTATCGCAATGACAAAAATAACTCCTGAAGATAAATATTCTTCTATGCCCGAAGAAAGTTTTCTAGCAACAAAAGATATTTCTTTAAATTTATTTGATAAAACAGGGCTCGATAGTGACTATAAAATTAATTTTTTACAAGAAATGGAAGAGGAAGCCTTTTCTAATAGCAAAATTACCAATTCAAATGGATGCTCTTTTTCAGAGGCAAAGTCTAATTTTATTTTAACTAATAGTTTGGGTTTTTCAAAGGGGTATGAAACCTCCATGTTCTCCGCTGGTTGTGCAGTGGTGGCTGAAGACAAAGGATTAATGGAAACAGACTATGAATACTCAACAAAAAGATTTTCAAATGAGTTACTAAACTCAAAAAAAATTGGATCTTCAGCTGCTAACAGAGCAGTCAGGCGGCTTAATGCAAAAAAAATAGAAAGTACAAAAATTCCAGTTATATTTGATAGGCGTATTTCAAAAAGCTTATTATCAAGTTTTGCTAGTGCAATTTCAGGCTCCGCATTTTCGAGAGGAACCACCTTTTTAAAAAATAAGTTAAAAAAGGAAGTTTTTTCAAGTTCCATAAATATATTTGATGACCCTTTAATTGAAAAGGGATTGGGGTCTCAGCCCTTTGATTCTGAGGGGGTGACTAGCAATAAATTATCTTTGGTTGAAAATGGCAAATTACAAAATATTTTTTTAGATACCTATAATTCTAATATTTTAGGAGTAGAAACTAATGGCAGAAGTGGTGGTAGCACAAATTTATATTTTGAAAATGGAAAAAATACACTTAAAGAAATAATTCAAGCACAAAAAAAAGCACTTTATATAACAGATCTAATTGGTCGTGGTTCTGACACAATTACTGGAGATTATAGCGTGGGTGCTTCTGGTATTCTTATAGAAAATGGTGAGTTAGGATATGCTGTTAACGAAATAACAATTGCAGGAAATCTTTTGGATATGTACAAAAATTTAGATTTGGCAAATGATCTTGAATTTACTTATGCAACCAATTCTCCTTCTATAATAGTCAATCAAATGACTATTGCTGGTAAATAATGCAAAAAATAGAGCTACTTAAAAGAATTTTTAGGACACAAGTCAAAAGATACATTTCTCAAATTTTAATAATTTTTTTATTTATTCTTGTCTCTGCCCTCGCAACCGCCGGTGTTGCCTGGTTACTAGACCCGGCTATTAAAAAAATATTTATCGAAAAAGATGTAACGTTATTATTTGTAATACCCGGCTTAATTGTTTTAGCTTTTGTGATTAAGTCAATTTCGATTTACATTATAAGAATCAAAACAATCAAAATATCATTTAATATTACTAAGAATATTCAAATTCTTATGGCTGAAAAAATTTTAAAATCTGACACAGCTTTCTTAACCAACAAACATTCTGGAAGATTCATTTCTAATTTTACAAATGATACTCAAATCTTGTTGAATGTAATTAATGGAACAACTATTTCGGTAGTAAAAGAATTTGTTACGCTGATTGCATTGGTAAGTCTTATGTTTTACCAAAATTGGAAATTAAGTATTTTGGCAATAATAATGATTCCCGTAGCCGCTTATTTTTCAAAACAAATTGGTAAAAAAATGGGAAAAATAGTAAATCAAAGCTTACAGGCTAGCGAGATGTTTACAAAATTTTTATCTGAAATTTTGAAAGCTACTTCTGTTATTAAGATTTTTCAAAAAGAAAATGATGAATTAACTAAATTTAGAAAAGTTATAGAGGATAGGATTGATAAAATGACTAAAGTTGAAAGAACTAGATTTGGCGCTAGTCCGATTATGGAAACAATTACTGGAATAGCCATTGGAATTGTTGTTTTAGCTGGAGGTTATTTAAGTATTCGCAATGAGATCGAGGTGGGTAGTTTCTTTTCTTTTTTGACCGCTCTAATGCTTGCTTATCAACCAGTCCGAGCATTATCGGGTGTAAATATTGGAATCAATGAAGGGCTTGCTGCAGCAAAAAGAATTTATCAACTCCTGGATAACAAAGATGATATTTCTGATAATTCGAATAAAAAAGATTTAATTGTTCAAAGTAAAAATATTCAATTTGAAAATGTAAGCTTTCATTATCCAGATGGTACTCAAGCAATAAAAAACCTTTCTACCAAAATTAAAGGAGGTCAAACAACTGCACTAGTAGGAAAAAGTGGTTCTGGGAAATCTAGCTTTATCAATCTTATTCCAAAACTTTACAATATTCATAGAGGAGCTATCACTATCGATTCGCAAAATATTAATGAAGTGAGTCTTGCTTCTCTTCGAAAAGAAATTGCTGTTGTTTCTCAAGAAGTTATTTTATTTGATGATACTGTTGAAGCTAATATAGCGTATGGAAGAATAGATGCCACCAAAGAAGATATAGTTTTAGCTAGCCAAAATGCAGCTGCAGATGAATTTATTCGGGAACTTCCAAATGGCTATGACACTATCGTTGGAGAAAATGGTGTAAAATTATCAGGAGGCCAAAAACAAAGAATATCAATTGCTAGAGCTATGCTAAAAAATAGTTCTATTATTTTATTGGATGAGGCTACATCTGCTTTAGATTCGGAGTCAGAGGCAAAAGTTAAATATGCCATAGATAATTTAATTAAAAATAGAACAACAATTGTTATAGCTCATAGACTATCTACTATTAAGAATGCTGATAAAATTATTGTTCTATCCGAAGGCGCCTTGGTTGAGGAAGGAAAGCATGAAGAGCTTTTGGTTAAATCGGATACTTATAAAAAGTTATATACTCAAGAAATTGCTAGCTAGTTTATATGCTTACTTTTTATATATACATAAGTTATGTATTTCATTTCTTTGCTAATATTTTTTTAAATATAAGAGTTTTAAAAAAAAAAGAGCATCCAACACGATTTAAAGAAAAGTTAGGATTGTATAAAATTAAAAATAACAATTCGACAATATGGTTTCATGCTTCTAGCCTAGGCGAAATTAAATCTGTCGTACCATTAATTTCTTACTTTAGTAAAAATAAAAATTATAAAATATTAATTACTACAGTCACTCTCAGTTCTGCGGAATACTGTCATCAAATATTCAAACACACAGAAAATATTACTCATCAGTTTGCTCCTCTTGATACCCCCATGATAGTAAAAAAATTTTTAGATCACTGGAAGCCCCAAATATCTATTTTTGTAGAATCTGAAATTTGGCCTAATCTTATTTTGCAAACAAAAAAAACATCTAAATTAATTTTGCTAAATGCAAGATTATCTAACAAGTCATTTTCGAGATGGAAGTTGGTAAAAAAAGTTGCTCAAAAACTTTTGAATCAATTCGATTCGATCGCAGCACAAAGCAAAGAAGTTAAATCTTTTATAAAATTTTTTGGCATCCAAAATGTAAATTATTTGGGAAATCTCAAATTTATTTCCCCGGACAATATTTCAAATAACAATAATTTTGTTTTTAGACAAGTAGTTAAAAATTCTTGGGTAGCAATGAGCATTCATAAGGGAGAAGAAACTTTTATTATAGAGACGGTCAAAAAAATTAAAAAAAAACAAATTGAATCTCAGTGTATTTTGATACCCAGGCATCTTAATAAAATTAAAGAATTAACGGATACAATTAAGGCTAACAATCTAACCTACCAATTAAAAAGTAAAGAAACTCTTCCGCTTGTAAATAAAGATTTTTATATTGTGGATTCTTTTGGGGATGCTGGGGAAGTTTTTAAAAAAATAAATCTAGTTTTTTTAGGAGGATCAATAATTCCACACGGGGGTCAAAATCCGCTAGAGCCAGCAAGGGAAGGATGCAATTTGTTGCACGGCCCTAACATTTATAATTTTACTGAAATTTTTGAATTTTTGATAAAAAATAATGTTTCTAAGCTTGTAACTTCCGAGATAACGCTGTCCCAAGAATTAATTTCAAATTTCAAAAACTTCAGAAATAATGATAAAGTTAAAGCAATCATGCGGGAACATAGTCAAAAAATATTGCTCAATCACATCAATTATCTTAACTCTTTCATTAAATAATGAATATTAACAAACCTGCCTTTTGGGATTCCAAGCAAATATCCCTGTGGGCTATACTGCTGTTGCCTGTGACGGCATTGTACTGTTTAATTTTAGCTGTAAGAAGAGTGATAAAAAATTCCAAGAAATTCAATATCAAAACTATTTGTGTTGGAAATATTTACTTAGGTGGAACTGGAAAAACCCCTTTAGCAATTAAGATGGCCTCGCTTTTGCAAGATAAATTTAATTTAGTAATTGTTAAAAAAGAATACTCAAATCAAAAAGATGAGATAGCTATGCTGAAACACAACTGTAAAGTTATTACTCATAAATCACGAACATCAGCTATCGAACAAGCTATAAAAGAAAATTATAATCTTGCTATAATGGATGATGGATTTCAAGATGAAGAGATTAAAAAAGATATTTCTATTCTGTGCTTTAGTTCTGCCCAATCTATAGGAAATGGATTTGTAATTCCTAGTGGTCCCTTAAGGGAGAGTTTAGATAGAATTAAATTTTCAGATATTGTGTGTATTAATGGAGATTTAAATCCTGAGTTAGAGGAAAAAATAAAATTTTACAAACATAATATAAAAATATTTTACTCAACCTATCGTTTATTAAATGCGAATTATTTTAAAGATAAAAATTATTTTGTATTTTCTGGAATAGGAAATAATATTAATTTTTTAAATCTTTTAAAAAAAAACAAAATTAATATAAACGAGTATAAATTTTTTCCTGATCATTATGAATATAGCGATCATGACATTAATAAACTAAAAAACCATGCTCAAAAAAATAAATTACATTTACTAACCACAGAAAAAGATTATTTAAGACTTGGCAAAAAAAACAAAGAAAATATAGAGCACGGCAAAATCCAATTAATTATTAATGATGAAGAAAAGCTAGTGAAGCAAATTATGTCTTATGAAAATAATTAAATATTTTTTTGAATTTATTATTATAATTTTTTTATTTATCATATTTAAATTATTAGGTAGAAAATTATCTTCTGATTTAGGATGCTTAATTTCTATTTACATAGGGTTTAATTTTAGATCTAAAAAAAGAATATCAACTAACTTTAAAAAAGCTTTTCCAGGATTGTGTAGCAAGGAAGAAAATAAACACACTAGAGAAATGTGGTGCAATTTTGGAAGAACTTTTGCTGAATATGTTTATTTAAAAGAATTTAGAGAGAATAAAAAAAATCATATAGTAATTAATGGTAGTGATATTCTAGACTTAATTAAATCAAGTAATGTACCTGCAGTTTTTGTTTCGGGTCATTTTGCTAATTTTGAATTAATGGCAATGGAGCTAGATAGAAAAAATCTAAACATAGCTGCTATTTATCGACCTTTAAATAATTTTTTTCTTAACCCACTAATGGAGTACTGGAGAAAAAAATATATTTGCAATTTTCAAATTCCAAAAAAAATACCTGGAAAGAGTGGGGATGGTACTCGTCAATTTATAAAAGCTATTCAAATTCAAACTAATATAGCGGTAATGGTAGATCAGAGCATTACACAGGGTAAAAGAATTGATTTTTTTGGTGAAAAGGCATTTACTACTTCGATACCTTCTCAGTTAGCGTTAAAGTACAATTATCAAATTATTCCCATTGCTATTAAAAGAGTGAAAAAGTACCAGTTCGTTATGGATATTTTCAATCCAATTTCTATAGATAAAAAAAAAGACGATGAACTTTCTATTGGAAAAAAAATTAATGAAAAAATAGAAGAAATGATTTTAAAAAATCCAGGACAGTGGATATGGACTCACAACAGGTGGAAAGTCTAGTTTTTTAAAGCTAGTTCAGGATCTAGAGCTATTTGCTTCCAATAAATTCCAAAATGCAAATGATCTCCAGTTGATCTTCCTGTAGATCCCATAGCTCCTATCACCTCCCCCTGTGAAACTTTTTGACCTTTGGTTACTTTTAGAGAATTGAGGTGATAGTATACTGATGTTATTCCATGCCCATGGTCAATACCAATTGTGCCTCCAGTAAAATATAAGTTTTTTTGAGCAAGGGTTACAACTCCTTCTGCTGTCGCGTAAATACTAGTGCCTTTTTTGTTGGCAATATCTAATCCCATGTGAGGCCTTCTAGACTTTCCATTCAAGACTCTTTGACTTCCGTATTTTCCTGAAGTAATTCCAGTTGCTGGCTTCAAAAATTTAGAATAAAAAAATTCATTATTAGAATTTACGGATCTCATTTGATTGAAAAAAACCTGTTCTTTTTTAATTCGATCCAGTGCTTTTTTTCCTGGTGTAACCATTTTTTTTGGCAGTCCATTGATTTTTTGGATTAAAAAATCCCTTTTTTCAATTTTTTTATTAAAAATTTGAGTTCCTTCCTTAGTTAAAACTTTAATTTCAATATCTTTGGTTCTTCCTTTTTTAATACCAAAAATAAAGTAACCATTTTTTGAAACTTTTAAAATTTTTTTATCTAAAAACAATTTGCTGTTAAGAGAAGTTTTTCCTTTGACGATTCCTCCTTCGGTAAATTTTCCAAAAAATTCAATACATAGTGCGCCTGTGTTTAAATAAAACAGTACAAAACAAGATAAAAATATTTTTTTAATCATTTAAAATTTTTTTTATCTACTTCTATTGGTGAAGAATACGCCTCTTGTAACTCAACACTCCAATACCTCAAATCTTGCAAGTCAATTTTTTTTTTGGATACAGCACAAAGAACATAATTTCCTTGAGTGATAACATCAAAACCACCCGCATAATATTTTAACTTAGCTTCTTTCATTATTTTTTTGTGTTTTAGCAGTTAATATTCCATCGCAAAACTCAATATTTACAAGATGCTCTTTGTTAACATTGCTAGTTTTTATTATTTTTTTGTCTTTAGCGTCTCTTACTATTGCAAATCCTCTTTTTAAAACTTTTTGAATACTTAAGTTATCCAATCTTAAAAAATAATTATCAATTTTTACATTTTTTTCTTTTATTAAATTATGAGCAAAATATTGTAAGTTTTTAGCTAACATCAGTAATGTTTTTTTATTATCTTTAATAAAATTTTCTAATGATTTTTTATTTAAAAACTTACTCAGGCCATGAAGCTCTTCATTTGCACTTTTAAACACCAGCTCAATAGTAAATTTTAAATTTTTAAATAAATCATTTAGCTGTCTTTCTAAATTTCTCATTTCGGGTACTGCCATTTCTGCTGCTGCAGTTGGAGTTGCAGCTCTGACATCAGCGACAAAGTCCAGAAGAGTAAAATCTGTTTCATGTCCAATAGCTGATATAATTGGAATTTTAGATTGAAAAACTGCTCTAACGACATTCTCGTCATTGAAGGGAAGAAAGTCTTCTGCCCCTCCACCACCCCTTGCAATAATGACAAGGTCTACATCGGAATGATTGTTAAAAAAATTAACTCCTAAGACAATTTCTTTTGCAGACTTAGCGCCCTGAACTAAAATTGGAAATAATTCCAAATGTGTAGAAAATCTATTTTTGATACGATCCACAATATCCATAATGACGGCTCCCGTGGGAGATGTAATCACTCCAATTTTTTTTGGAAGAAACGGTAGTTTTTTTTTATGCTGATCATCAAATAAACCCTCATCTTTTAATTTTTTTTTTCTTTGCTCAAAAATTTTTAGCAGGGCTCCTTCGCCTTGGGCATCAATTTGATCAACTTGTAACTGGTAATTAGAAATGCTTCCCTTTGCGTAGGTAGTTAGCTTTCCTTGAGCAAATACTTCCATTCCTTCTTCTGGCTTCATATTTAAAAATGGGACGTTTCTTGACCAGCATACAGAATTTAAAACAAAATTCTCGTCCTTGAGTGAAAAATAGTAATGACCTTTAAAATCTTTAACCTTTGATATTTCACCCTTAACTCTTATCAAGCCAAAATTATCTTCTAAAACACTTTTGGTTAAGTTGGTAATTTCCGATACTGAAAACTCTGGAATATTTTGCATTATAATATACTAAACATATTAACATGAACGTAGCTGTAATTGGAAGTGGTGGAAGAGAACATGCTCTTTGTTTTAAATTGAGCTTATCCAAAAAAATATCCAAACTTTTTTGTATTCCGGGCAATCCTGGAACCGATTCTATTTGCGAAAATATAGAAATTGATCCTTTAAATTTTGATTTGCTTTATTCAGTTTTGTTGAAAAAGAACATTTCGACCGTAATAGTAGGTCCTGAAATTCCCTTGGTTAAGGGAATTGTCAACTTTTTATCTGAAAAAAATATTTTTACATTTGGCCCTAGTAAAGAAGCTTCTCAGCTTGAGGGATCAAAAGATTTTATGAAAAAACTATGTAAAGATTTTAATATTCCTACTGCGGAATATGAAAGTTTTGACAATCTTTTAAAGGCACAAGATTTTATTAAAAAATCCAAACACCCACTTGTTATTAAGTCAGATGGTTTGGCTGCTGGAAAGGGTGTTACCATATCTAACAATGTAGAAGAATCTACTAAATGCGCCAAAGAAATATTAGAAGGAAAATTTAAAACATCTAGTAAAGTAGTTATTGAAGAGTTTTTGGAAGGTGAAGAAGCCAGCTACTTTGTTATTACAGATGGAGAAAATTATTTACCCATTGGCACTGCTCAAGACCATAAAAGAATTGGTGAAAATGATACCGGCCTTAATACAGGAGGAATGGGCGCATACTCTCCATCATTATTAATTACCAATGATATGCAAGAAAAAATAAATAAAAAGATTATTGAACCAACTATAAAAAGTCTTAATACGATTGGCTGTTCTTTTGTTGGAATATTATATGCAGGGTTGATGATAAAAAACAATGAACCAAAACTTATAGAATACAATATCAGGTTTGGGGATCCCGAGTGTCAAGTAATTATGATGAGATTAGAGAACGATTTACTTGATTTAATTCTTTCAGTAAAAAATAAAAATTTAAATGATCAAAAAATTTTTTGGAAAAAAAATCCTTGCATTACAGTGGTAGCTTCAGCGAAGGGTTACCCGGAAAAATATCAAACTAAAACTCACATTAAAAACTTAGAGAATATTGAGAATAATTTTACACAACAACTTTTTCATGCTGGAACTATCGAAGTAGATAAAAAAATTTTAGCTAATGGAGGTAGAGTTCTCAATGCAACTGCGGTAGCGTCTAGCTTGCAGGAGGCAAGAGATAAAGCTCATCAAATGTTAGATCTTGTGGATTGGGAAGATAAATACTTTAGACGAGATATTGCTTGGAGAGCAATTGGGTAAATACTATTTTCTTTTTTGTTTAAAAAAATCAACCAATATTTTTGAAAACTTATTTTCTTCAAAACCATAGTAAAAAGAAAATTTATATTTTAAATAATTGGAGAAACCTAATTTTGGACCATTAACCAAACCTCCACTAACTTTATCTTCAGCGCAGAAATAAATATTTCTCAGCTGCGATAAAGCGATAGCTGCCGTACACATGGGACAAGGTTCAAGAGAGCAATAAATATCCATGCCGTCTAGTCTTTTTTTATTTAAAGATTTAAGCGCTTTTCTAATAACTAATATCTCTGCATGTGCTAATGGGTCTTTGTTGTGAATAGATAAATTGTGAGCTCGGGCAATAATTTTTTTACTCTTGGGATCTACAATTATAGCACTAACTGGTACTTCATTTCTCTTTATTGCTTGGTTGCACAATTTCAATAGAGTATCTATGTAGAGTTTAAAACTATTCATATGAATAAAGAATTACCTGAAAAAGTTAGAATTTCAAAATTTTTAGCATCTTATAATGTAGGATCTAGAAGAGAAATCGAACGAATGATTGAGGATCGGAGAATCCACCTAAACGGAGAGGTGCTAGCCACACCAGTTCATTTTGTGAATAAGAACGATTCTATAAAGTTAGATGGCAAATTATTACTTTTTAAAAAATTCAAACAAATTTACAAATTTTATAAACCAACTGATTGTATCTGCTCTAAGAACAGACAAGATGAACGAAAAATTGTTTACGATCTACTTCCAAAAAAATTTAAAAATTTTATTTTTGCGGGGAGATTAGATGTAAATTCTGAAGGATTGCTGATTGTTACCAATAATGGAGAAGTGGCAAGAAGTCTGGAGCTTCCGAAAAATAAATTTATAAGAAAATATAGAGTTAGAGTCTATGGAGTTTGTGAAGAACAAAAAATTGATAATTTGAGCAAAGGAAGAAAGATTGATGGAATTCAATATAGGCCATTTAAATACAAGTTATTTAATAAAGATAAAAAAAATTTCTGGATAGAGATGGAGCTAAAAGAGGGGAAAAATAGAGAAATAAGAGAATTGATGAGGAGTATTGACTTGCGAGTAAACAAGCTTACCAGATTAGAGTTTGGGCCTTTTAAAATTTCTAATCTAAAACCTGGTGAAATAAAAACAGCTGAACCTAAAGAAATAAGACAGTATGAGGATTATCTCCGGAAAATTTAAAAAACAAAAACTAATATTACCAGACCCTAAAATTACTAGGCCTCTAAGGGACTATGTAAAAGAAAGTTTGTTTAATTTATTAACACACTCTTCTTTATTGCAATTTCAATTTGAAAAAAGCACTATTCTTGATGTTTTTTCCGGTAGTGGTTCTTTTGGAATAGAGTGCTTATCACGAGGTGCTTCACATGTAACATTTATAGAAAATAATAAAAAATCATTTGAAATTCTAAAAAAAAACATTCAAAATTTTTCAATACTGAATGAAGGTAATTTACTTTTTGGAGATTTTTTAAAAATCGAATTAGAATTTTCCTTAACAAAACTTAGTTTGATATTTTTAGACCCACCTTTTCAGTTTAAATATTTGGAACAAACATTTAAAAAATTATCTGAGAATAAGAAAAGTTTGTCAGATACCATAATAATGATTCATTACGAAGAAGGAGAAAAATTTAATTTTAATGATTACCTAGATGAAATCTTAAAAAAAAAATATGGGCGATCCATTGTTTTTTTTGGTAAAATTAAGAACTAAAAGTATTTATTTTAATTTGCTCAACTGCGGGCTGGTCATATGGATTTAGATTTTGTGCATATCCAAGAACTACCGTTTCTAAAATATTATAAGAGAAAAGTTCAAAAATATTGGAAATTTTATCACCTGCGCTAGTCACTAGTCTATGGGGAATTTTTAAATTTTTAAAAGTTTTAATAACGCCCAAATACTGTGATTCCAAAAGCTCATTGGGAGTTTTTGTTTCAATACTACCCAATCCTAAGGAAGAAAATTTTAAAGAGTCTTCCGTTAAAAAAGGTTGATAAATATTAAATAATTTATTTTTTGATCCATCAATAAACAGTTGCATTAAGCTGTGATGGTCTTTTGGGCAAATAGAAGTCATTGGAGTAAGAGCTTTTTCATTTTTTCCCAAACTTTCTGCAAACAATTGGTGAAACCAATAAGAATAGTTTTTTAAAGTATAGTCATACAAGAGATTAATATTACAATTTATACCGTACCGTTCTTGCAAAGTTAAAATGACCGCTGCATTAACTGTGGGATTAGTATCATCCTCTAGATTGTTTTCTGTTAATTTTAGAACTACAGACTGGGCACTATTAGAAATTGTATCAGAATCAAAATCAAACAAAATCATAGCGGTCTCTGAAAAAACAGAAAATCTTCCTCCAATTTTTTTATTATGATGAATTATTTGAAGATTATTTTTTTTAGCAAAATCACTTAGTAAACTTTTAGATTCTTCCGTTATAATAATTACATGTTTTATAATTTCTTCGATCGTAGATATTTTTAACAAATACTGGAAGAGCAAATTGCACATTGCTAAAGTTTCAAAGGTACTCCCAGATTTAGAAATAACATAAATTGTAAAGTCTTTTATATTATAATCCTTAAAAAAATTTTGAAGATGTGCAGGGTCATAATTATCTAGAAAAAAAACATTTCCCTCAATGCGCATGTTGATTGCTTTGGCTCCTGCAGAAGATCCTCCCATACCAACTACTAATTGATATTTTTTTTTAATAATTTTATCTCTAATTAATTTAGTGGAATTCTGGTAGCCAAGAGTAAAAGAGTTGAAAATTTCATTAGACTGTTCTTTTATTTCTTTAGATACTTTTTCAGAGGCTTTGCTGCAAAGTTCTATATTTTTTTTATATTCTTCTGTGGATTTTAAATTGTACCCCATGCTCCCATCAACAAAATATTCTAGATTAATATCAAGACTCATTTATTTGATTTGTTTTAAAATATCATTTTCAATACCTTTTGTATTGCTTGGAACATTTGCACTAGAAGATTTTTTTTGACTACCAAGGTCTTTGTCAAAAATTGACTTTAGAGAACTCCTAGACTTTTTATTTTTATTAGTTTTGGCATTGCTGTCAGGAGGTAAAATATTATAATCTGGGGGCAAAGTTAAAGGATCTCTTTTTTCAATCAAAAATTCATTGGGAACATCTTTCTCCAAACCAAAGCTTTTCTTAACAGAGGTGCATGAGCTAAGACTCAACACAAGAAATAACAGGATGATAAATAAATTTTTATTGTTCATTTGTTTTTAAAAAAAAATCACTTAATATTAATAATAATATTCCAACAGAAATTATAACATCCGATACATTAAACACAAACCAGTGGAAATCCAAATAATGCAAATCTATAAAATCTGGTACTGCATTATAAACAAGTCTATCAAACCAATTTCCTAGCGCGCCTCCGATTATGAGAGCTATAGACATTTTTTCGAATTTTCTGTTCGATTTAAATAGCCAAACCATTAAAAATATAATGACTAAAAAAATTAAGAAACTGAATGTATGATATGTGTAACTATCACTTTCAAAAATACCAAAAGCCATTCCGGTATTCCACAGTAAAACAAAATTTAAAAATGAATTAAAATAGTAGCTATCGGACCCATGGGTTAAAAAAAAATTAATTACATAGTTTTTGCTTGTCCTGTCAGCTAAAAATGTAAGTATAATAATAACTAAAAAAATCCAATTTTCTTTTATTCCTTTCTTAATTAATTCCACAATTAGACCGGTCGCATTTGTTAGGTAAAATTTTCCAACAGTGTGGGCACTTAGATCCCTCTGCTTTATTTACAATAATTTTTAAACTTTCTAATGAACTGTTGGCTATTTGAAAGTCTTCAAAATTTAAATCTTTTTGATTTAATGAGCTGCTAGAACAAATAAACAGCTCGGGAAGATCAATTTTGTCAAAATTAAACAAATATTTCTCGTCTAAAGAAATGTGCACATTTGTATCAAGGCCAGATCCAACTAGTTTTTCATTTCTTTTTAATTCGATTGCATTGTTAACTTCTGATCTTATTTTTTTTAGAAAATTCCACTTTTCTTGAACTTTTTTATCAACCCACTCTTGGGGAAATGCCCCAAAATCATAAAGAAAAATGCTTTCTTTAAATTTTTCTTTTTTTACAATTTGATATATTTCTTCACATGTAAAAACTAGGATTGGGGAAAGCCACTTTAAGAGAAATCTTGCTACAATTGAAAGTACTTTTGTACAATTAATTCTTTTGGCAGAATCTAGATCGTCGCAATACAAACTGTCTTTTCGAATATCGAAGTATAGAGCTGAAAGATCAATAGTGCAAAAATTTAATATATCTATAAAAATTTTATGGAAGTCGTAGCTTTTGTTCAAATTTTTAAACTCGGAATCTAAAGATGAAATTTTATGCAAAATATATTTTTCAATTTCTTCACACTCTGAAAGCTTTACTGTTTCTTCTAAATTTAATTGGTCATTTAAATTACCTAGCAAAAACCTAAAGGTATTTCTAATTTTTCTATAAGATTGAGAGTGTTGTTCTAATATTGCATTGTCAATTTTTAAATCATCTGAGTAATCAGATGCGATCACCCAGAGTCTTAGGATATCCGCGCCGTATTTTTTAATTACTTCATCTGGAGAAACTACATTCCCTAAAGATTTGGACATTTTCTGCCCCTTCCCATCCACAACAAATCCATGACATAGAATGCTTTTATAGGGTGCTTGACCTCTAGTACCGCACGATTGGAGCAAAGAGGAATGAAACCAACCTCGATGCTGATCTGATCCTTCAAGGTACATGTCTGCAGGCCATTTTAAATCTTTTCTTTTTTCAAGAACATAAGAGTGGCTAGAACCACTATCAAACCAAACTTCCACAATATCGTTAACTTTTTTATAATCTTCTCTTTTATATTTTGGTCCTAAGAACTCTTCATCTTTTTTTACAAACCAAGCATCGCTTCCTTCTTTTAAGAAAATATTTTCTATTCTTTTAAATACATCCTCATCAATTAATGGCTCATGCGTTTTTTTATTTACAAAAATGGGTATTGGAACTCCCCAGAATCTTTGGCGTGAAATACACCAGTCTGGTCTTGTTTCAATCATAGATCTTAATCTGTTTTGACCGACAGGGGGGTAAAACTTTGTGTTGTCTATAGCTTTTAAGGCAACATTTCTTAAATCATTAGACTCCATAGAGATAAACCACTGAGGCGTTGCTCTATGAACCAATGGAGCTTTAGATCTCCATGAATGAGGGTAGCTATGTACTAAAGTTCCAGACCCTAAAAGTTTTTTATTAAGCTTCAGCTCTTCGATAATAATTTTATCAGCTTTAAATATGTGAATACCCTCAAATTTTTTAATTACATTTGTGTAATGGCCATGATCATCTATTGTATTTTCTGCTTTGATATTATTTTTTAATCCTAAATTAAAGTCATCTGGTCCATGACTGGGAGCAATATGAACAATTCCTGTTCCCTGCTCTAATGTTACAAAATCAGCTTCTAACAATGGAACATCAAAATCGTATCCATACAATTGAAAAGGATGTGAACATTTTACATTCTTAAGATTAGATCCTAGAAATGATTTGATAATTTTAAAATCTTCAATTTCACAAGAATTCATCACCTCGCTTATTAATTTGGTAGCAAGAACAACTGTATCTTTTTCTCCATGCTGTGTGACTTCAATTAAGGAGTACTCGTAGTTGCTATTAAATGCTAAAGCCCGATTGCAAGGTATTGTCCATGGTGTAGTTGTCCAAATAACAACTTTCACATTGTCTAAACTTTCAAATGTTCCTTGGATGGGAAATTTAGTAAAAATAGTATTAGACTTATGATCTGCATATTCAACTTCTGCATCCGCTAAAGCAGTAGCCTCTACCACGGACCATAGAACTGGCTTAAAACCATTATACAAACCTCCATTTTTTAAAAACTTTAATATTTCAACTGCGATTTGCGCTTCCGCCTCCGTGCTCATAGTGGTGTATGGATTATTCCAATCGCCCTCAACACCCAATCTTTTAAATTGTTCTTTTTGTTTTAAAATCCAAGAGGATGCAAAATCTCTACATTCTTTCCTAAACTCAATAATAGAAATATTTTTTTTATCTTTTCCTTTTTTTTTAAATTCCTCTTCTATTTTCCACTCAATGGGTAAACCATGGCAGTCCCAACCTGGTACATAAACTGCATTTTTTCCAAGCAATTGCTGATACCTAATAATTACGTCTTTTAAAATTTTATTAAGTGCAGTTCCAATGTGAATATTGCCATTAGCGTAAGGGGGTCCGTCATGAAGAATAAATTTTTCTTTATCTAGAGATTGAGATCGTTGCTGCTCATATAAATTTATATCACTCCACAGCTTTAGAAACTCTGGCTCTTTCGTTGGCAGATTTGCTTTCATTCCCAATTGGGTTTTAGGAAGATTTATTTTTGTTTCGCTCATTTTTTAAGAATTTCTTTTGCGATTGTTATATCTTTTTTTATCTGTCTAATTAGTAAAATTTTATTTTTAAAACTCTTTTCATTTCTTAGCCTCTTTACAAATGCAATCTCGACGAATTGCCCATAGAATGAAGGTATTTTTTTAAATAAATTTATTTCTAATACTAGCTTGTTTCTAGAAAATGTTGGGGCTAAGCCAAAATTGGCAACACCATTATAAATTTTATTCTTAATCTTAGCTTTAACTGCATACACTCCTGTTTTTGGAGCAATATTGTTTTTAATGATAATGTTAGCAGTTCTAAACCCCAGCTGCCTTCCAACTTTTCTTCCTGGTATAACCTTTTCTTTAATACTCCAGTTTCTTCCCAGTAAGCGACCTGCAAGATCCACATTGCCTTTTTCTATAGCAAGCCTGATTCTGGTCGAAGATATCTTGGTTTTGTTTTCTTTGGCTAGGCGTAAATCGCTTACCTTAAAGTTATGTATTTTTCCAAATTTTCTTAATAATGCAATATTACCCTTTCTTTGATTTCCAAATCTAAAATTTTTACCAACTATAATGTGAGATGGATTTAATTTTTTAATCACAATTTCTGTAATAAAATCCTCTGCTGATATCATTGAAAATTTTTTGTTAAATTTACAAACAAAGACAAAATCTACGTTATTTTTTTTAATTAAATCAACTTTCAAATCATCAAGCGTTATACGGATAATTTTTTTATTTTTTTTAAAGAATTCATAAGGTAAGGGAGAAAAGGTAACGACACCAAATTTCTGTTTATTTTTTTTTGCAATTTTTTTTCCTAATTTAAAAATACTTTGATGGCCCTTGTGAACTCCATCAAAGTTTCCAATTGCAATAACTGAATTTCTAACAATTTTATTTAGTGCCATGCTAACTCTTCTTGAAAGTAATTAATCTTGACATCTTTCAAATTAACAGAATCTTTTAGTTGGTCAAAATTGACAGTGCCATCTCTAAAAAAATCCTTATAAATACCGTTTAATATCAAAACAGAATCTAAATTAAATAGATTGGCACCCCTGATGTCTGTTTTTATATTATCTCCAATCGCCAATATATTAATTTTCTTACCTTTAAAGTCGCTGTGGTTACTAATTTTTTTTAAAGCAAAGCTATAAATTTCTGAATAAGGTTTTCCAAAATAACGAACTACTCCTCCTTTTTTCTTAAAATGGTTAGCTAACGCTCCTGCACAAAATTCTATTTTTTCTCCTCTAATAACAACATCATCTGGATTTGCACAAATTAATGGTACCTTTTTATTTAAAAAATAATTTAATATAGTTTCATAATCTTCTAACTTTTCTTGGTTTGACAAAAGTCCTGTACAAATAATTTCATCACATTCATCTTGCCTGGCCAGCGTAATCTTTAAACCTTTAAACAAATCAATATCTCTGGTTGGGCCTAAATGAAAAAATTTCTTTTTATTTAAATTTAATAAAATATATTCTCTAGTTATATCACCAGAGGTAATCAAAAAATCATAGCAAGAACTTTTGAGACCGATAGTTTCTAAATATGCCTTAACTACTGGCGAGGGTCTTGGTGCGTTTGAAATTAAAACAATTTTTTTATTTTGTTCTTTAAGTTTTCCTAATACTTTTAGTGCTTCCGGATAACACTGCACACCATTATGAACAACTCCCCATAAATCTACAAAATAAACATCATGCTTGTCAGATATTTCACTTATTCCTTTAAGTTTTTGAGGCTCGTTTGAGTTCATACAAAGGTATTTACAATAAAGCCTTTGAAAAACATAGGTTTTTAGGTTTTCTAGGGTCTTGAAATTTTATAATTGATAGTCATATAACAACCCACAATTAACGATACAAGGAGCATTATTATGAAATTTAGACCTTTACATGACAGGGTATTGATAGAATCCCTAGAAAGCGAAGAAAAAACAGCTGGTGGAATCATTATTCCAGATACAGCAAAAGAAAAACCTCAGGAAGGCAAGGTAATTGCTGTTGGACCTGGAGCAAAGTCAGAGGATGGCAAGGCTATTCCTATGGATGTTAAAGTTGGTGATCGAGTTCTTTTTGGGAAGTGGTCAGGCACTGAAGTTAAGGTGGATGGCAAAGAATATAGCATCATGAAAGAAAGTGACATCATGGGCGTGGTAGGAAAATAATATTTAATAATTTAGGAGGAAATAAAAATGGTAGGTAAAATAGTAAAATTTGATACTGAAGCTAGAAATGCAATGCTACGAGGTGTTGATATTTTAGCAAACGCAGTAAAAGTTACTTTGGGTCCTAAAGGACGTAACGTAGTAATAGATAAATCATATGGAGCACCAAGAATTACAAAAGATGGTGTTACTGTTGCAAAAGAAATTGAGCTTGAAGATAAATTTGAAAATATGGGAGCTCAAATGGTTAAGGAAGTTGCTAGCAAAACAAATGATGAAGCTGGTGATGGAACTACGACTGCAACTGTTTTAGCGCAAGCAATCGCAAAAGAAGGTTGTAAATATGTTGCTGCTGGAATGAACCCAATGGATTTGAAAAGAGGAATGGATCTTGCAGTTACAGCTGTAATCCAAAGAATCAAAGATAATTCCAAAAAAGTTAAAACTACTGAAGAAATTGCTCAAGTTGGAACAATTTCTGCAAATGGTGAAAAAGAAATTGGAGATATGATTGCTAAAGCAATGCAAAAAGTTGGTAACGAAGGAGTTATCACAGTTGAAGAAGCTAAAGGTCTTCAAACTGAACTTGATGTAGTTGAAGGTATGCAATTTGATAGAGGATTTTTATCTCCATACTTTATTACCAATGCGGATAAAATGACTACAGAGTTAAATAATCCTTTGATTTTGTTGTGTGATAAAAAATTATCAAACTTACAATCAATTGTTCCTTTATTAGAATCTGTAGTTCAAGCTTCTAGACCTTTGTTGATTATTGCTGAAGAAGTTGAGGGAGAAGCTCTTGCAACTTTAGTGGTTAATAAATTAAGAGGCGGTCTAAAGGTTTGTGCTGTTAAAGCACCTGGATTTGGTGACCGTAGAAAATCAATGTTAGAAGACATTGCCATTCTTACAGGTGGACAAGTGATTTCTGAAGATCTTGGAATTAAACTTGAAAACGTAACTATTAAAGACCTTGGTTCTTGTAAGTCTATTAAAGTAGATAAAGACAATACTACTATTGTAGATGGCTCTGGTAAGAAAGCTGACATTGAATCAAGATGCGCTTCTATCAAAAAACAAGTTGATGAGAGTACTTCTGATTATGATAAGGAAAAACTTCAAGAGAGACTTGCTAAATTGGCAGGCGGAGTTGCAGTTATTAAAGTTGGTGGTGCAACAGAAGTTGAAGTTAAAGAGAGAAAAGACAGAGTGGATGATGCATTAAATGCTACCAAAGCAGCAGTACAAGAAGGTGTTGTGACAGGTGGTGGGTGTGCATTACTTTATGCTCTGGATGCTCTTGATACCATTAAGGTTAAGGGCGATGATCAAAAAGCTGGTGTTGAGCTAATTAGAAAAGCTCTACAAGCTCCTATTAGACAAATTATTAACAATGCTGGTGTAGATGCATCTGTAGTTGTTGGTAAATTGTTAGAAGGTAAAAAAGGTAATTATGGTTACGATGCTCAAAATGAAGAGTACGTAGACATGATTGCTAAAGGAATCATCGATCCTACTAAAGTGGTAAGAACTGCTTTGCAAGATGCTGCATCTATTTCTGGATTGTTAATTACAACAGAAGCAATGATTGCAGATAAGCCTGACGATAAAGATGCTGGCCCAGCTGGTGGTGGAATGCCTCCAATGGGTGGTATGGGCGGAATGGGTGGTATGGGCGGAATGGGAATGTAATCCCCAAGTTACTCAAACAAAAATTCAAAAAGGGCAGTTTTTACTGCCCTTTTTTTTTATTTGCACCAAAATAATAGTGATGAAGAAGTGATGAAGGTATAAAGAGCAAATTACACAATCAATAAACATACGATTGATAGATTTAAACAACTTTGTAAAAAGCGAGGTTGGATAATGTCAGTTATAGTTGAGAATAATATTAAGCGTTTATTAGAAGGTATTTAAATATTAAAAAGTTATTTTTGTTTTATAAATATATAATTATATACCTTATTAAATCTACTTCCTTCAGAAAACATATCATCATTATGTTTTTTATGAAGAACTTTAAATTTGTATTCTTTCATTAAATTTAAAATTTTTTCATACTGTTCTTTAAAGTTTTCATTTATTTCAATAGATAAACTTTTTACTTTTTTATCACTTAAAAAATTATCACCACTTTCAAGTATTAGGTGTTCAATGCCATCTACATCAATTTTAATATAATCAGGAATATCTAAAATTGAATTTTCAATAAAATAATTCATAGTTGTTCCAAGCAAATTATATTTCATAGCTGGTTTAAATTCCTTTCCTTCAAAATCAAATTTTTCTCCAAATGAGTTTAATGCCCCTCCTTCAATAAAATGACCTTCATTCATCTCTTGAAAAATATTTTCTTTATTAGTAAGTGGTATTGGAACTACTTTTATATTTTTCTCTAAATTATTGATTGATATATTTCTTGTTAATACTCTTAAATTTGAACTTGAAGGTTCAAAAGCGATAGTTGTAGATTTAGGATTTTTTAAAGAATTATAAATTGAATATAAACCTATATTTGCTCCAATATCCCAAAAAATTAAGTTTTCTTTTTTTTCAAAACTATCTATCCATTCAAGTGTTTCGGGTTCTTTACTAAAATAATTATCAATTCTCCAATTGGTAATTTGATTAGGTACAAAAAACTTTATTTCTTTATCTAAAATTTTAATAGATTTGTATAACCTCTCTTGATTAAAATCGTTAAACCAAATTAGCACACTCCTTTTTGTTATAATTTTAAAAATCTTATCTAAAAAAACAAGGATACTAAAACATATGTAAGAAAGTTTTTTTACCATTTTTGTTTACTGGCAATATGTAAGTTTCATTTAGAAATTATTTACCACAAAAAAAAACAATTAAATATCACAAATATTCGGTTGAAGTTCTACATTACAAATATTGTGTCTAATAATCTCTTCATTTGGTGGAATGGTACTTTCTCTTTTTGAGATATTAAATACCCAAGATTGAGTAAATTTCTAACACACCTTGATGGAATAAGTGTGCGCAAAAAGAAAACAAATAAAGATAGAGCAAGTAAGCATTAAGATCACTACATTGAATATCAATTATTCAATGTAGTGATCTTCTGAAAGTTGAACGAGTTTGAGGTCAGATTTCTTGTATTTACAATGTAGTAAATAAAAAGATGTTGATTTTATTATGTTTTGGTTTGAAGTATGAGAATGTAATCCCCTTCCAATCTAGATACCTAGAAAAATTTAAACCCTCGGAACAAAATTTCGAGGGTTTTTTTTTCTACTGGAAAAATGTAGGATAACTAAGTTATGATGATAACAAATTTATTACTTTTTTTAATCTTGGTAACACTTTTGAGTTATTATTTAATACCTTGGGAAAACTTTACTAAATCACCTTTTGAATTTTTAGTAAAATTTTGGTTTAAAGTATTCTTTGTTCTAATAATTATTTTAGGTATAATAGGATATATCTCACACCAATATTTAATTTAATTAAGGAAATGAAAAAAATATTTTTTTTTATCTTTTTTCTTAATGCATCTTTTGCATATGCAGATAATTGTAATTTAGACCCACTTCAAGGATCAAAGAACTATATTATCGGTTATGGGTCCTTAATAGAGAAAGAATCTAGAACAAGAACTAATCCAACGGCTTATATTGCAAAGCCTATACTGATAAAGGGATTTGAAAGAACCTGGGGACATAATGGTGGAAATTATAAAATCACCTTCTTAACAATTATCAAAAAAAAAAATTCAAAGGTTAATGCTGTTTATTATCCAATATCTAACAAGGGATTAAAAAAATTAGATAAAAGAGAAAGTAGTTATTGTAGAATAAAAGTTCCTTCTATAGATTTAAATTTTTATGGTAAAAAAATTAAAATTGATAATATAAATTTTTGGGTTTATGCGGCTAATCCTAAAAGATTAAAAAGTCCCAGCCAAAACCATCCTATTGCGCAATCATACGTAGATATTTTTATGAATGGATGTATTCAAATTCAAACAAAATATAAAATAAAAGATTTTGCAAATCATTGCATAGAAACTACTAAACAATGGTCACCTTACTGGGTTAATGATAGAATTCATGCAAGGAGACCTTTTAAAGTTCCAAATGCTTACAAGATTGATCAATTGCTTTCAAAATATTTTACCCATTATTATGAGCATAAATTTGAGTAATTTAAAATATATAATTAACCAATAAATGAGTTGCTATTATTCCAAGTGTTCCTAGAGTAATAGCTGTTCCGCCCACTCTTAAAAAGATATTACTTTTTAAAAAAGCAAAACAAAAACCATGCATTAATCTACCTAAAAAAAAGGCAGAACCTAAGGAATGCATATAGATAATATTAAAACTACTTACTTCTGCTAGATACAAAAGTATTAAAAATATTGGTGAATATTCAATTAAATTAGAATGACCTCTAATTGCTCTTTCCGTCGAATTTTCATCATCTTTTTCAAATTTAAAAAATTTAAATATAGGATTCCCTCGTAGTGCAATTACTCTGGTGGACAAAATAATTAACCATATAGAAATTAAAGAAGCGTAAAAAGATGTAATCATAACAATCTTTTAACAAAAAAAAATTAAAAAAAAACTATTAATCGAAATTAATTAAAATTTCTAAGAAATTTGTTTTTTAAAAATTTCTTAGAAACAAAAATACAGGCAGAGCTTTTGAGAATACTTCCATCATTAATAATGCGTAAATTATTAGCTTTTAAAGTGGATCCTGTTGAAGTGATATCCGTAATTAATTCTGCAGATCCTGTAAATGGATAAGATTCTGTTGCTCCTAAACTTGGTACAACTCTGAATTGACTAACTCCTTTAGACAGAAAAAAACTTTCTGTTAAATTTGGATACTTAGTTGCGACCCTCATTCTACGGGCATACTTTTCTCTGAAATCAAAACTAACCTCCTCAAGATCAGCCATATTTTGCACATCCAACCAATCTTTTGGCACAGCCACTACCAAATCAGCAAAACCAAAATCTAATTTTTGAAGAGTTTTTATATTTTCAGAATAAACTTCTGGAAACTCTTTTAGTAGATCTAGACCAGATATTCCCATATCTAGGGTTCCATCATTAATTCTTTCAATGATTTCTCTGGCATGTAAAAAAATTCCTTCTACTTCATTATTTTTCTCAATGTTAAAAAAATAATTTCTATCACCAAAAGAGTTTACTACTTTTAGATTTTTACTTTGAAAAAAATTGATAGAATCGTCTCTTAATCTTCCTTTGCTAGGCAAGCCAATTTTAATTTTATTCATTTTATAAATTAATTAATTGATTTAGGTTAATTGCACCACCCAGTGCAGGAATATCTTTTTTATAGCCGAGGGTTTTGAGTAAATTGCTATACTCACCTCCCCTTGCTAGCTCAACTACTTGGCCTTTTTTCTTTGCATAAGCCAGAAAAACGATTCCTGTGT
>Ga0209383_1000387_pt1 | contig 31781 bp, 30 predicted proteins | sample CoawatmetaG02DNA_FD_187510 | JGI IMG/M metagenome (GOLD analysis project Ga0209383, IMG submission 187510) | Marine microbial communities from the West Antarctic Peninsula - Coastal water metaG029-DNA (SPAdes) (version 2) | ecosystem: Environmental > Aquatic > Marine > Coastal ... | reverse complement strand
CTGCACACTCTATACTACAAAGATGTTTCCCATTATTTATTTCAGTAAAACTTGAATTTATTAAATCATTAGATAAAGATTTTGACATCTCAACTGTTGAACCTAAGTCATCTGACCCTGTCATCACTAGAGTTTTAGTTTTTATATTTTTAATCATACCAATATCATCTTGATGATAAGCAAATAGTTTATATGCTTTTAAAAAATTTAAATGATCTTCATCTTTTTTTGTTAAGATCTTTATAAATTGATCATAAATTTCTGGATGGTCTTTTAAGTATTGATCTGTGAACCATCTTTTTAGTGCTTGTTTTGAAATAGGTTTATTTAATTTAGCTTGCTCAAATCTTTCTATGACTAAACTTCTTTGCTCTACAGTTCTTTCATATGTAGTTCCAAGCAATGTTAAGGTCTTTAATCTATCCTGAAATTGTGAAGCAAAGTCTAATGCAATTAATGAACCTAGAGAGAACCCAATTAAATTAATTTTATCTATTTTCAAAAATTGTAATAAATCATCTAATTGGTTTGAAAAATCATTCAAAGTAATTTCCTCTTTATCATAAGGAGTTCTTCCATGACCTAACAAGTCATAAGAAATTATTGAATGATCGTTTAAAGATTTAATTTGAGGCTCCCACATTCTATGATCTAGCCCAACACCATGAATGAATACTAATGGATCTGTATTATTATCAATAAATGAATAATAATTTTGATTTGGGTCAAAATTTTGAGACATCTAATTACTTAGGGTCTAGTCCCATTTCTTTCATATCTTGATAACGATCTCCTGTTCTAGCATGAGCTCTTCCAGAAGAGGCACCACCAATTGCTATAACTATTTCATCATCAAAAGGAGCATCATGAATTGTAAATTCATGAGTTAAATAATAAGGTCTTAGACCTGAATCTGTTTTATGCATCATTGGAATAGACATTTTTGATCCAGCAGGACCTCTAGTATTAGTAAAGCTTAAATAAGAAGTTCCACCAACAGCATCTCTAAATTTATTACCAAATCTTAATGTATGAATAAATGCAGATGCATGTTCAATTTCACCATTTAAGCCAACAGTTCCAGCCTTTCCATACGCTAAAATTTTTTCAGGTGAGCCAATCTCTTTTATAAGTTCTGGAACTAAAATATCACCTAACTTAGGTGCTAAATCTAAAATGATTGGTTTAAGATCCTCAACAAAACCTTTTCCATTCCATGGATTTTTAAATACAGCAGCAACTGAAACCATTAAAACTGGTTCTTTAGCTTCTTTACCACCTTCAATAAAAGTTTTATCTACAAACTTTGTAAACTTTCTAAGTTCTAGTTTCATTAACTTGCTATCTCTATATTTGAACTATCTAAATTAATCTTTGGTATAACTTCGTCATTAAACAGCTTTATACTTCTCATGCAAGCTTCATGATCTATTCCAGGAAAATTAGACCAAACTTGAAGATTTTGTAAATTTAATTCAGATTTTAATTCATTTATTTTATTAACAACATATTCTGGTGTTCCAAATAATAAATTTCTTTTATGTAAAAAATCATAATTAAGTAAATCCAATTTATGTTTTGTTTCTGGTAGATCTTCTTCTGGATCCATATGATTGCCCAATCCTCTCCAGTGACATACCCATTTCATATAATCAATAATATGTTCACCAGCCATTTTTTCTGCTTCTTCCATAGTTTCAGCAATAAACATGTCTCTAACCAAAGATATACCTTCACCTAGCGGAACATCTCTATTTTCTGCTTTAGATTTTGCATCTTTATAAATTTCAAATCTTTTTTTTAAAGCTTTAACAGTAGGTATCCACATTATTGTATTTAAGCCATTCTGTGCTGCCCATTCAATTGAACGTGCACCATCAACAACTTGCCATATTGGTGGATGTGGTTGTTGTTTTGGTTTTGGAACAACACTAATTTTTTTTATTTCACTTGTTACCGTATCTAAAAACTTTTCACTAGGAGGACTCATGTCGTGCTGCCAAGTAAAACCAGGAGTAGGGTAGTTATAAAATTCACCTTGATGACTAAAAAATTCTTCTGTCCAAGCCTTTTTCATTATGGTTAATGATTCATCAAACAGTCTAAAATTTTTTGCCTGATCTTTTAAGTCAGCCTCTTTATTCATATTGATAGCTTCTCTTCCATATATTCCTCTACCAATACCAACATCAACTCTTCCACCTGATAACTGGTCTAGTAAAGCAATATCTTCTGCAAGACGGATGGGGTTATGAAAGGTAATTACATTGCAAGCTTGACCAATTCTAATTTGTTTTGTTCTTGCGGCTGCATCCACACCCATCATTAAAGGGTTTGTACAAGATTCCATTCCTTCATGATTGAAGTGATGCTCTGTATACCAAATAGAGTCCCAATTATTTTCATCACAGTAAGTTGTGATTTCTTGGGTTTCATTTAATAATTGATCGTATGGTTTATGGTCCCAGTTAGTAGTGTTACAAAAATATCCAAATTTCATTCAAACCTCCTTAAATAATTAAATTCAAAGACGACTGATCCCACTTTCGTATTCTTTAGTACCGTTTAAACCTTAAGTAACGACGAGTTATGTACGCTTTTGTTAAACTCTATTTTAACTAGACTCCTTATTCAATATATATTTAATCAAAATATTACAGGTAATTTATGAAATTAAACAAAGTTGAGCCAAAATACATTTCAAAATCTAACCCAAGAATTGGTCTTATAACGCTAGGTAGTGATTTTAGAATTGAAAAGGATTTTAATAATGTGATCTATGGAAGAGACATTGATCTCTATGTAAATAGAATTCATTGCTACAATCCATTGACCAATGAAACGTTAGCTAAAATGTCAGATGACATTACCGATGTTACAAAAGATATTTTGCCAGATCAAAAAATAGATTGTGTAGCGTATGGTTGTACGTCTGGAACAGTTGCAACTGGGTATGATGTGATAAAAGAAAAAGTACATTTGGCTAAACCAGAAGCAACGGTAACAACACCAATAACTGCAGCTATAAAAGCATTAAATAAATTTGATATTAATAAAATATCTATTTTTACACCTTATACAAAAAAAATAAATAACTCAGTGGTTGGTTACTTTAAAAAAGAAAATATTAACGTTAATTCTTTAACTTATTTTGATATTGATTCTGATTTAGATATTGGAAAAGTTGATGAGGATCATTTATTTGACGTCTTGTCAAAAATAGATCTTGCAGATAGTGAGGCTTTGTTTGTTTCGTGTACGGCTTTACCAGTATTATCTATAATTGATAAGTTAGAAAAAAAACTAAATAAAGTTGTTCTATCAAGCAATCAATCTTTAATCTGGGATTCTCTTAATGCAATTAATTATAAAGAAAAGATTGACGGTTTTGGAAAATTATTTAATAGTTAAACTATATGAATTTTAGCAAAGAAGAATACAAAGCAAGGTTAAAAAAAGTTCAAAGCTCAATGCAAGAGAAAGGTATAGAATTATTAATCTCTAGTGATACAGCAAATATGAACTATTTAACTGGTTATGATGCCTGGTCGTTTTATTATGCTCAAGCTGTAATTGTTCATGTGAATGCTGACGAACCATTATGCTGGGTTAGAAAGCAAGACTCAGGTGGAGCTTATATAAAAACTTATTTAAAAAATGAAAATATTTTAGTTTACGATGAAAAATATATTCATACTTGGCCAATTCATCCATATGATAATTTGGTGGAAATTATAAAAGAGAGAAAATGGGATAAACTTACAATAGGTTTGGAAATGGATAGTCATTATTTTACAGCTTATTGTTATGAAAAAATGAAACAGGGGTTACCAAATGTTAAGCTAAAAGATTCTGAAAGATTAGTTAATTGGGCTCGAGTTGTTAAATCTAATGCTGAAATAGAACTTATGAAATCTGCAGCAATAATTTCTCAAAAAGGAATGCAAACAGCAATTGACGTTATAAATCCTGGTGTCAGACAATGCGATGCTGTAGGAGAAATTCAAAAAGCATTATTTTATGGAACCCCAGAGTTTGGTGGTGAGTATTCAAGTATTGCAACGCTACTTCCAACAGGGAAAGGTACTTCAGCATCACATTTAACAGCAACTCAAGATAAGTTTGTGGAGGGTGAGGCTACAATAATAGAGCTTTCAGGGGTATATCAAAGGTACCATTGTCCTATGGCTAGAACAGTTTTACTTGGAAAACCTGATCAAAAGAAAATTGATACTATGAATAAAACAAATGAGGCATTGCAGGCTGGAATAGATGCTGCAAAACCTGGACAAACTGCAGATGATGTTGCGCAAGCTTTTTGGAAAATTTTAGACAAATATGGAATAGAAAAAACCTCTAGAACTGGCTATTCAATAGGAATTGGTTACCCACCTGATTGGGGCGAACATACCCTTAATATATCTAAAGGTGATATGACTATTTTAGAACCAAATGTTACTTTTCACATGATTGCAGTAATGCAATTTGGAGATTGGGGTGTTGAAGCATCAGAAGCACTACGAATAACCGACAAAGGGTGCGAGTTATTTTGTGACTTTCCAAAAGAGCTACATATTAAATAATTGAAATAAAAAAACTTGAAAACAAACTCTACAAATGTTTTAAATTCCATGAAAAAAATTTATGTCAAAAAATAGTGAATTTGTTAAATTTGATAATGTAGACAAAAGCTACGATGGAAAAACCTTAGTAGTCAAAGGTCTAAATCTAGATATTGAAGAAGGTGAGTTTGTAACAATGTTAGGACCCTCTGGTTCAGGCAAAACAACTTGTTTAATGATGCTTGCAGGATTTGAAACAGCAACCAATGGAGAAATCTATTTAGACAACAAAGTTATTTCAAATATTCCACCTCACAAAAGAGGGATTGGAATGGTGTTCCAAAATTATGCTTTATTTCCACACATGACTGTTTATGAAAATTTAGCATTTCCATTAAGGGTCAGAAAAATTCAAAAAAATGAGGCAGATAAAAAAATTGATAAAGCCTTATCAATGGTGTCTCTACAAGGTTTTGAATCTAGAATGCCTATGCAATTATCAGGAGGACAGCAACAAAGAGTAGCAGTTGCAAGATCATTAGTTTTTGATCCTCAATTAGTATTAATGGATGAACCGTTAGGAGCATTAGATAAAAATTTAAGAGAAAGTATGCAATATGAAATTAAACATATTCATGAAAGTATTGGTGTAACAGTTGTATATGTAACACACGATCAAACTGAAGCTTTAACAATGTCAAATCGTATTGCAGTTTTTAATGATGGAAAAGTTCAACAACTTTCAAGTCCTGATGAATTGTATGAAGCACCAGAAAATTCATTTGTAGCAGGATTCATAGGGGAAAATAATATATTCAATGGAACTGTTAGTGAGATTGATAGTGAGAATTGTAAAGTAAAATTAGAAAATGGTAATGAGATATTAGCTAACCCAATTTCAGTTAAAGCTAAAGGAGACAAAACAACTATTTCTTTAAGACCAGAAAGAGCTTTAATTAATCCAAAAGATAAAATGGATAATAATCATCAAGGTAAAATTAAAGAAGTTATTTATCATGGTGACCATACAAGAGTTAGAATTGATATATTGGGTAATGATCAATTTATTCTAAAAATTCCAAATAGTACTTCTAATCTAGATATTAAATTGGGAAACCAAATTAATGTAGGCTGGAACTCTAAAGATAGTAGAGCTCTAGACCCAAAGTAAGTAATTAAAATTTTTCTAAAATATAAAGGCAAATTAGCCATAATTGACTGTTGACACTTCCGATGGTTCTTGTTTTACTTTCACTTTACAAAAATACGTTAACGTTTAATAGGAGAGAAAATGAAAAAACTAAGTAAACTATTACTGGCTATTTCTTTTGTTGTTTCTATCACTTCTTCGGCATTTGCAGTTACTGTAGTGTCTTGGGGTGGAGCTTACACAGCAAGTCAAAAGCTAGGTTATGGTGATCCGGCAGCTGCGAAATTAGGCATCCCAGTTAATTGGGTAGACTATTCTGGTGGATTATCTGAGATTAAAGCACAAGTAGAAGCTGGTGCAATTACATGGGACATCATTGATGTTTATGCAATGGACACTATTAATGGATGTGACGAAGGTCTATTCGTTGAATTCGATTTCGATAAAGATTTCGGACCAGGTTCAGATGGCGTTAAAGCAAGTGATGATTTCTTTACAGGTGGTAAAAACCCTCTAACAGAAAATCCTGGTGGAATGCCAAGTAAATGTGCTGTAGGAAATATTTTATACACTTGGAACTATGCTTACAATCACGACACGATTGGAAGTAAAAAGCCAAAAAATGTAAAAGATTTCTTTAACACAAAAAAATTCCCTGGAAAAAGAGGAATTTACAACAGTCCAACTGCTTTTCTAGAAGTTGCTTTGGCAGCTGATGGAATTAAACCAGGAAAAGGTGGTGCTAAGATTTATGAAGCTCTAAGAACTGAAGAAGGTGTTACAAGAGCAATCAATAAAGTTAAAACACTATGTGAAGATCCTAATGGTGGATGTGTATTCTGGTCTGCAGGAGCAAAACCACCTGAGTTGTTAATGTCAGGTGAAGTTGTAATGGCTACTGGTTGGAATGGAAGATTTTTCAATGCGATAATGGACGGTGCTCCTCTTACACAAGTGTGGGATGCTCAAGGTCTTGATTACCAGTACATGGTTATGGTTAAAGGTGGACCTAACGATGCTAATGGTAAAGCTATGAAAGTTCTTAAAGAAATGATGAGTACAGAAGGTTTAGCAGGATCTGCGAAACACATTGCTTATTCACCTTTCAGAAAGTCTTCTTTAGCAATTATCAAAGCAGGTGAGCCTTGGTACAAAGATGGTAAAACAAATATGTTACCTGAAATGCCATCATCTAAAAAAAATACTAAAAACTATTTCTTAGTTGATCCTTTTTACTGGGCTGACAATGGTACAGAGCTTGGTGAAAAGTATGAAGCTATGAAAGCAGGACTTAATTAATTTTAACTTTTAAAAATTAAAATTATAAAATATACTTGGGCGGTTATTTAATAACCGCCCTTTTTTTATGGAAACAGAAATAAAACAGATTTTAACTTCAGACGGTGTACCGTTAGAGCAGAGTTTAAAAAAAGCTGAAAGAAGAAATAAGATTAAAGCTTTTTTACTAGTAGCTCCATTATTATTATTTTTACTTATTACATACATCTTTCCAATTGGTGAAATGCTTACAAGAAGTATTGATGATAAAATGGTTACAAATATGCTTCCTAAAACATTTAAGGCAATGGAGAGTTGGGATGGACAAGAATTGCCCCCAGAGGAAGTTTTTGCAAGTTTTTTAATTGATTACAAAATCTTAGTAAAAGCAAAAACTCAAGGAAAACTTGATCAAAGACTGAATAAAGAAAAAAATGGCTTTAATTCAATTCTTAAGAAATTAAAAAGAAAAATGAAAAAATTTGAAGAGGGAAATTATAAAGAGCAAATAATGTCTGTTCATAAAAGGTTTGCTGATGTTTCGTATTGGCAAGCAATTAAAAGAACAGCTCCCCCTTATACAGTGGCAAAATACTTAAAAGCAGTAGATATGGTTATAGATGAAAATGGTGACATCGTTAAGGTTGAAGAAAGTAGAAGGATATATACACAACTTTGGCTCAGAACATTAGAAGTAGCCTTTTTTGTTACACTTTTTTGTTTTTTAATGGGTTATCCAATTGCACATTTGTTGGCCACGATACCAATGAAATATAGTAACTTATTAATGATTTGTGTTCTATTACCGTTCTGGACTTCTTTACTTGTGAGGACTGCTAGCTGGATGATTTTATTACAGCAACAAGGAGTTGTGAATGATTTTTTTGTAATGATAGGTTTAGTTTCTGACGATAACAGGCCTGAGATGATGTACAATAAAGTCGGCACTTATGTTGCAATGTCACAAATTCTATTACCTTTTATGGTTCTTCCACTTTACAGTGTAATGAAAACAGTCTCACCGAGCTTAATGAGAGCTGGAAAGTCTCTTGGTGGAACACCATTTGTATCTTTTTGGAAAATATATTTTCCATTAACAATCTCTGGTATTGGTGCTGGATCTTTATTAGTTTTTATCATAGCTGCAGGTTATTACATTACACCAGAATTAGTGGGCGGAGCTTCTGGAAAACTTATTAGTAATTCAATAGCATACCATATGAAACAAACTTTAGATTGGAGCTTTGCATCTGCAATGGGGTTAATGTTATTGGTTGGAGTTATGGCAGTCTATTGGATTTATAATAAGCTTGTTGGAATTGATAATATTAAATTAGGATAATTATGGCATTACCAAGTTATACAGAAACAAGATATAGAATTTGGCATTATATCTATTTAACTATATGCACATTTATTTTTATATACTTAATTGCTCCTTTATTTGTAATATTTCCTCTATCTTTTAGTCATGATGAGTTTTTAATTTTTTCAGAGGAAATGAAAAATTTAGATCCTGATGGTTTTTCTACAAGATGGTATAAAGATATGATTTGGGGAACAAAAAATCCATGGGGATTGGCTGCAAAAAATAGTTTGTTTATCGCATTTTTTGCAACAATAGGTTCTGTTATTTTGGGAACAATTGCTGCTTTAGGGTTAAGTAGTAGGCATATGCCCTATAAAGGAATTATTATGGCTATATTAATTTCACCAATGATTGTGCCACTAATTATTTCAGGTGTCGCAATATTCTTTTTTATGGCTAAAGTTGGCTTGGCTGCAACACACACTGGAATAATTCTAGCACACATAATATTAGGAACGCCTTTTGTGGTGATAACCGTAACAGCAACTTTGTCTGGTTTTGATCATAGTGTTACTAGAGCTGCGGCAAGTTTAGGAAGCACTCCATACAATACTTTTATGAAGATAACTTTACCATTAATCACACCAGGTGTTGTATCTGGTGCGTTATTTGCTTTTGTAACATCATTTGATGAAGTTGTAGTTGTACTCTTCTTAGCAGGATTAGAGAATACAACTATCCCAATACAGATGTGGATTGGTTTAAGAGAACAATTAAGTCCAACTATTTTGGCAGTAGCGACCTGCCTAATTATAATGTCAACTTTGATCCTTGTTACCGCAGAACTTTTAAGAAGAAGGTCTGAAAGAATAAGAGGAATTAACAGGTAATTCATTTACTAATTTTGATTTTTTTATTATAAGCAATAATTCAACTTTTAAATCTTATGGAAATTAAAAAAGTAGTAGTTATTGGCTCGGGAACAATGGGCAGTGGAATTGCTGCACACTTATGTAATGCAAACATCCCTGTAACTTTATTAGACCTAAAGACAGAGATAAGTGAACAAGCTAGAGATAGAATACATAAGTCTAAACCACCACTTTTATTAGATAAATCAAAAATAAATAATATTAAAGTTGGAAATATTGTAGATAATTTCGATGAGGTTAAAGAAGCAGATTGGGTAGTAGAAGCTGTTGTTGAAAGAATAGATATCAAACATGATATCTATAAAAAAATATTTAAAGAAAGAAAAAAGGGTGCAATAGTTTCTTCAAACACATCCTCCATACCTATTAAAGTCTTATCTGAACATTTATCAGAAGAAGAAAAAAAAGATTTTTGCATTACTCACTTTTTTAATCCAGTTAGATACATGGGGTTATTAGAGATAGTTAAAAATGAAAATAATGATTTAGATAAAATAAACTCTTTAAAATATTTTTGTGAAGCAGAACTTGGAAAAGGTGCAATTATTTGTAATGATACTCCAGGTTTTTTAGGAAATAGATTAGGAGTTTTTGCAATGCAGGTTGCAATGACTGAGGCTTTTAAAATGAAACTTAGCATAGAAGAAGCTGACGCAATTTTTGGAAGACCAATGGGTATACCAAAAACAGGTGTGTTTGGTCTTTATGATTTAATTGGTATTGATCTAATGGCTGATGTTTTAAAAAGTTTTATCAAAGAATTACCAGAAAATGATCTTTTTCAAATAGTTGCAAAAGAAATTCCTTTAGTAAAAATGTTAATTGAAACTGGGTACACAGGTCGAAAAGGTAAGGGTGGATTTTATAGAGTTAATAAAACTGGTGATGTAAAAGTCATGGAAGCAATTAATCTTGAAACAGGAGAATATGCAGCAAGTAAAAAGATTAATATTAAATCAGATAAAGTAGATCTTAAAAAATTAATCTCAAGAGAAGACAAGTATGGTGAGTATGCTTGGTCTGTTATTTCTAAAATTATTAAATATGCTTCTTCTTTAGTTCCATCAATTACAAAAGATTTTAATGATATCGATGAAGCAATGAGGTTAGGTTTTAATTGGACTAAAGGCCCATTTGAAATGTTGGAAGAAATTGGAGTAGAAGTTTTTTTTGATAAGATTGATAATTTTGAAGGAAATACGTTTTTAGAAAATCTATCTCAAAATAGAAATCAAGATTTTTATGGATCTAGACAAAAATATACTGACATTGAAACATTTGGGAAAGCTAAAAAGAAAGCATTAAGTGTAGATGGAAATAGTTCAGCTCAGATATATAGATTTAATGATTACAATATTGTTGAGTTTACTACTAAAGCAAATGCTCTTGATTATAATTCAATGGATGCTTTAAAAAAAGCTACAGATAAACCATTGATTATAATAAATGAAAGTATGCAATTTTCTGCTGGAGTAAATTTGAGTTATACAATGAATTTTGCCAACAAGAGTGACTTTAAATCTATAGAAAAATTTATTAGATACTTCCAGGAGACTTGTAAACATCTTAAATACTCTAAACACCCAGTTGTTTCTGCACCATCAGGATTAACCCTTGGTGGAGGATTTGAAGTTATGGTTCAAAGTAATTTTGTAGCCTCACATACAAATATTTTAGTTGGACTAGTTGAAACGATAGTTGGACTAATACCAGCTGGTGGGGGATGTAAGGAAATGTTAGCAAGATGGCTTGATACAGATGAAGCTAAAAAAGATCCTCATTATGCTCCATTAAAGGTATTTGATATTATTGGTTATGGAAGAACTGCAACCTCCCCAGTTGAGGCAGAGCCCATGAAATATTTAAAACCAGAGGATAAAAAGATAATGAATAGGAATAGTTTATTAGAAGTTTCAAAAAAAATATTAGATAGCAATAAAGAATTTAAAGCTCCATCAGAGACAAAATTTAAACTGCCAGGAAAAACTGTTTTAACAGAAATGTACAAAATTTTAGAAAAACTTTATAATGAAAAAGTCATTCTTGATCATGGTTTAGTTGTAGCTAAAGAATTAGCACATGTTCTAAGTGGGGGAGATACAACTATTGATAAAATTTTATTAGAAGATGATTTGTTCAAGTTAGAATTAGATGCATTTATGAGATTGATAGAAACTAATGAAACACAAGATAGAATTAAACATACTTTAGCAACGGGGAAACCTTTAATTAATTAAGCATTTTAAAGCTATTTATAAAATCTGGCCTAGGAACTATAGGAAATTTAGGTATAAATTTTATTGTTTTCAAAACTTCGAAACCATAAAGAATTTTACCAACAGGTGTATATTCTCCCTCAAATAAAGGTTCATTCTGAAGTATTATAAAGAATTGGCTGTCTTCTGTGTTTAATTCAAAAGTTCTAGCCAAGCCAACACTACCTTTATAATATTTGAATTTTCCATCAAGTTCTGATTTAATTGTACCAAGTCCAGATTTGCCAGTACCCACTTTTCCATAATTTAAATTTTCTCTCTTACCGAACTCTAAGTCACCAGCTTGAATTAATTTGTTTTCTATAACTCTATGAAAAGCTGCATCATTATAAGCACCTAGTTTTATTAGTTTTTTAAATCTTTTCACTGCATTAGGGGAAATGTTTGGATACAGTTCTATTATAACATTCCCACATTCTGCATTAAGAATCACAACATTCTCTGGGTTATCAAATTTAATATCATTTGGATTATAATTTTTAACAAATAAACATTTGTTTTTAAGAATTATTAATGATGTAAAAGTAAAAACTCCTAAAATAATTAGAAATATTAATATAATTTTTTCTGATTTTGAAATTTTAATTTTTGCTATCATGATCTAAAATTTAAAGGTGTTATCTATTTTTAGAACATTTTTTTTAATAAACAAAATTTTTTTTTCAATAATAGGATCATTACTGTAAACCTTATTTTTATAAAATATTAAATGAGAGAAAACTTCAGCCATATCTTCTGATGCAGTAGATTTTGCATATTCTGTAAAAAAACCACCCTCATCTAATAAATCTAGATTCCAATTATTATTGCAAGTAGAACACTTACTGTACTTAAAATTTTTTTTATTAAAATTTTTCCATATATTTTTATCAAATAATTCTTTGTAGTTATCATTAATAATATGAAATAGTTCATGATGAATAGCTCTTTCAAAGTGGTTTTCATTAAATTTAATATCAAGAATTAAAGTTCTGGTTTTATTATTTGGTATCCCAGCAGTATTAATTCCTGTAATTGATAAATTTTCACACAAAACTACATACTTTAGGCCAATTATTTTTAAAAAATTTAAAGAATATCTGTCAAGATTTTTTTTGATAATTTTATACTTTTCATCTAAAATTTTTTTATCTGAATTATAGCAATTAATATTTTTTTTAACATTAAAGCCTAGCCTAAATGGTTTAGTTGCATACAAATATCTTAGTTCATTTTTAGTATTGATATTATAAATTTCTAGATTAGGAATTTTAATTAAATTATAAATGGTATCAGCTTTAAGAGGGGTTATGACGATGAAAAATAGTAAAATAGTTCTGAACAAGATCATAAATATTAATTTTGAAGATATTCTAAATTAGAAGAATATGGTACATTTTATTTATAAATGAAAAAAGATAGAAATAAAAATCCGATACAACCTATTAGTGGAACTAAAGTTCCAAGATTTGCTGGACCATCTACCTTTGCAAGATTACCTGAATTAAGAGATGTAGAAAGTTGTGATGTAGCAATCGTTGGAATTCCATTTGATGCGGGTACTAGTTATAGACCTGGTGCGAGATTTGGACCCATGAGTATTAGACAGGCGTCGAGACATTTAAGAACTAATTATCATCCCAGTTATGATGTTGAACCATTTAAAGTTCAACAAGTTGCTGATGCAGGTGACATCACATGTAATCCTTTTAATATCGATGAAGCTATTAAACAAATAGAAGAAGGTGCTACAGAACTTTTAAATAGAGTTAGTGGTATTATTAGTTTAGGTGGTGATCATACAATCGCTCTTCCTTTACTTAGGGCTATTAATAAAATGAATAATGGACCAGTTGCATTAGTACATTTTGATGCTCATCTGGATACATGGGACACATATTTTGGGGCGCCTTATACTCATGGAACTCCTTTTAGAAGAGCAAGAGAAGAAAATTTATTCCTAGATGATGCCTCAATGCATGTTGGGATTAGAGGTCCTCTTTACAGTAGAGACGATATTAAAAATGATGAGGAATTTGGTTTTAAAATCATTCATTGTGATGAATTTCAAACTCAAGGAATAGATAAAATTGTTGAAAGAATAAGAAAAAGAGTTGGAAACAATCCACTTTATTTATCTATTGATATAGATGTTTTAGATCCTGCTTTTGCACCAGGAACAGGCACACCTGAAATTGCTGGAATGACTACAAGAGAAATGGTTAATGTTATAAGAGGCCTTTCAGGTTTAAATCTAATTTCTGCTGATGTAGTTGAGGTGTCTCCAGCATATGACCATGCAGAAGTCACATCTTTAGCAGCAGCTACGATTGTTTATGAATTAACTAATTTGTTTGCAAAAGTTAAAAGATAATATAATTTTTTAAAAATGTTAGATAAAAAAAACTTTTATATAAATGGAGAATGGGTTTCTCCAAAAAAATCAAATGATTTCAAAGTAATTGATCCTTCAACTGAAGAGGAATGTGCAGTTATATCTTTAGCTGGAGTTGATGATGTAAATGATGCTGTAAGTGCTGCAACTAAAGCATTTGAAACTTGGGCATTTTCTACTAAAGAAGAAAGATTAAAATATTTAGAAGCCCTTTATGAAGTTTATAAAAAAAGATGGAATGATATGGCTGAAGCAATCTCGCTTGAAATGGGATCGCCGATAGATTTTTCAACACAATTACAAGCTGGTACAGGTGCTAGCCACATCAAATCTTATATAAAAGTTTTAAAAGAATACACATTTGAAGCAAAATTAGGAGAACATGCTCTTAATAATAATATTTTACATGAACCAAAAGGAGTTTGTGCGTTAATAACTCCATGGAACTGGCCAATGAATCAGGTTTGTTTAAAAGTGATTCCTGCTATAGCAGCTGGTTGTACAATGGTTCTTAAACCATCTGAGATAGCTCCATTATCATCAGTAATTTTAGCAGAAATGATTGATGAAATTAAACTACCAAAAGGTGTTTTTAATCTTGTTAACGGAGATGGTGCTGTTGCTGGTAATGCACTTACTAGTCATCCAGATGTAAACATGGTTTCATTTACGGGATCAACTAGAGCAGGTGCTTTAATTTCTCAAAACGCTGCAAGTGATTTTAAAAGAGTTAGTCTTGAACTTGGAGGAAAAGGTGCAAATATTATATTTAAAGACGCTGATGCTGAAGCAGTTGAAAGAGGCGCCTTAAGATGTTTTAGAAATTCAGGACAATCATGTAATGCTCCAACAAGAATGTTGGTTGAAAAATCAATCTATGCAGATGCAGTAGAAAGAGTTAAAAATTTTGCTAACTCAATGAAAGTAGATGTTGCAACAAAAAATGGTGATCATATTGGTCCCGTTGTTTCAAAAACTCAATTTGAAAAAATTCAAAAATTAATACAGGTTGGAATTGATGAAGGTGCAAAATTAGTTGCTGGCGGAACTGGCAAACCAGTGGGTCTTGATAAAGGTTATTTTGTTAAACCTACAGCATTTGCGGATGTTAATAACCAAATGCAGATTGCAAGAACAGAAATATTTGGACCTGTTTTGTCAATTATACCTTTTGAAACTGAAGAAGAAGCTATTGCTATAGCTAATGACACTCCGTATGGATTGTTAAATTTTATTCAAACTCAAGACCAAGAAAAAGCTAATAGAGTTGCTAGAAAATTAAGATCAGGAATGGTCGATATTAATGGTGCAGGCTTAGCTCCAGACGCTCCTTTTGGTGGATACAAACATTCAGGTATTGGTCGTGAAGCTGGTAAATTAGGTTTAGAAGAATATTTAGAAGTTAAAGTAGTTAGTGGCTGGAACGATTAGTTTACAACAGAATTTTTTTTTATTCCTTCAAGAAGACTCAAACATTTCTTTAACTCATCAAGAATTATAAATTCATCGATTTTGTGAGCTTGTTCAATAGAGCCTGGTCCACAGACGACTGTGCTTATTCCTATTTCTTGAAATAAACCAGCTTCAGTTCCAAATGACACAACTTCTCTAGTATTATCTCCCGTTAGACTTGAAACTAACTCACAAGCGGCTGATTGTTCATCTCTATCAAAACCAATAACTTCACCAATAATTTTTTTCTTAATTGATGCGTTGGGAAAAACTTTTTTCATATCTGGCAAAAGTACTTCATTTGCATATTTATCTAGTTCTGCATTTAAAAAAACACCATCTTCTTTAATCACAGGTCTTGTTTCCCAGTTAACATGACACTTATCTGCTATTACATTGTGAGCTATACCGCCAAAAACCCCTCCAATTGAAAGAGTAGAATGTGGAGGATCAAAAATAGAGTCTTTAGGACCTCTTTCTTTTAGTTTTTCTCTTAATTCAATTAGTTTATTCACATATCTTGATGCATATTCAACGGCACTTACACCTTTGTGTGGAGCAGAGCTATGACCTGCTAAACCCTCAAAATAAGTTGTGTATTCATAACATCCTTTGTGTGCATCTATTATTTTCATATTAGTAGGCTCACCAATTATACAAATTCCATCTTTAACACCTCTTTTTTTTAACTCTTCAATTAAAATTGGAGCTCCTATACAGGCAGTTTCTTCATCAAACGTATATGAGAAATGAATATCTCTATCTAAATTTGCTTCAGCATAAATAGGAGCAAAAGCTAATGTACAAGCAATAAACCCTTTCATGTCACAAGAACCTCTACCAAAAAGTTTGTCATCTTTTATTGTTGCAACAAATGGATCAGTACTCCATCCTTTAGAAACGGGAACAACATCGGTATGGCCTGATAAGATTATAGGTTTTTTATTACTAGGTTTTTTTGCTTTAAGTGTAGCAAAAAGATTAACTCTTTTTTTTTCATCATCAAAAGTTCTAAATGATGTAGCACCTAGTTTGTTTAAAATTTCATCACAATAGTTAATTAACGAACTATTGTCTTCTCCAGATATGGTTTTGAAACCAATTAAATCAGTTAAGATTTTAACAGAGTTGCTGAATAATTGATCTGAACTATTTTCTGTACTCATAATATAGTTGTATTATATATTAAATTTATGAAAGAACAAATAACCTATGATATTTTTGACAAAGTAGACATTAGAGTAGGCACTGTAATATCAGTTAAAAAAAATGAAAAAGCTAGAAAACCTTCACTAGTAATTGAAGTGGATTTTGGAAAAGATATAGGTGTTAAGCAATCATCTGCTCAAATTACCCATTATTACAATGAAGAAAATTTAAAAGGCAAACAAGTTATTGGTGTTTGTAATTTTCCAGAAAAAAATATTGCTGGTGTAGTTTCACAAGTTCTTATTTTAGGTTCGATTGATAAAGAAGGTAAAGTTATATTAGTTCACCCATCTCAACAATCAGAGAACGGGCTTCCAATCGCTTAAACTTTATGCATCCTGAATTATTTTTATTAATAGGAATTTCTTGTTCATTAGGTTTTACACCAGGACCTAATAATGCTGTTGCATCTTACTCAGGTTTTAATTTTGGTATAAAAAAAACAATTCCATTAATAATGGGAGTTTGGTTAGGTTATACAGTGTTAGTAATTTTGATCAATTTTGTATTGATATCAACTTTTATTAAATACCCACTGATCCAAGAAGTGATCAGAATATTAGGAACATTATTCTTGATATATCTAGCCTATAAGATTTCATTTTCGGAACCATCTAAAGAAGGTAAAAAAATTAATCCAGTAAAATTTATTGATACTTTTACATTTCAGTTTTTGAATCCCAAAGGAGTAATGGCAGCTATTACATTAATCTCAAATTTTGTATTAGAAGATGATTACTTAAATAGTTCTTTAACAGTTATTGTCGTTTGCTCTTTGACAGCTCTAACAAGTATTACAGCATGGGCTTTTTTAGGTAAGTTTTTAAGGAATTTTGCGACAAATAATAATTTTATTAAACGATTTAATTATGCTATGTCCTTGCTACTTATTGTTTGTATAATAGGGTTCTATATCTAAATTAAATGAAACCAGGAAACCAAAATTCTTATAACTCTCTAAAAACTATCAGTATTAATGATAGAGATTATAAATATTATTCTTTAGCAGAAGCAGAAAAAAATGGTTTAGATGGGATCTCAAAACTTCCAAAGTCATTAAAGGTTTTGTTAGAAAACCTTTTAAGGTACGAGGATGATCTGTCCGTTACTAAAAGCCAAATTGAGGCAATTAAAGAGTGGTTAAAAACTAAAAAATCATTAACTGAAATTGCCTACCGACCAGCTAGAGTTTTATTACAAGACTATACTGGAATTCCAGCTGTAGCTGATCTTGCAGCTATGCGAGAAGCGGTTAAAGAAAAAAATAAAGATCCTAATACAATCAATCCACTTTCTGCAGTTGATCTAGTTATTGATCACTCTGTGCAAGTAGATAAATCTGCAAAACCAGATTCATTTGAAAAAAATGTTGATATAGAATTTAAAAGAAACGGTGAGAGATACTCCTTCTTAAAATGGGGACAACAAGCTTTTAATAATTTTAGAATTGTTCCTCCTGGAACTGGGATTTGTCACCAAGTTAATTTAGAATATTTATCAAAAGTTGTCTGGTCTGAAAAATTTCAAGAAGAGGATTATTTATTTCCTGACACATTAGTCGGTACTGATAGCCACACTACTATGGTTAATGGCTTATCTGTTCTTGGGTGGGGCGTTGGTGGAATTGAAGCAGAAGCTGGAATGTTAGGTCAGCCAATTTCAATGTTAATCCCTGAAGTAATAGGATTTGAAGTAACAAATAAAATGCCAGAGGGCACGACTGCAACAGATTTAGTTTTAACGGTAGTAAAAATGTTAAGAGATAAAGGAGTTGTTGGAAAATTTGTTGAATTTTATGGAGAAGGTTTAAAGAATTTAACTCTTGCTGATAGAGCAACAATTGCAAATATGGCACCAGAATATGGAGCAACGTGTGGTTTTTTCCCAATTGATGAAGAGACATTAAAATATTTAAGATTTTCAGGAAGAGATGAGAACACAGTCAATATAGTTGAGAAATATGCAAAAGAACAAGGTTTGTGGGCTAATGATGAAATTGAATTTACTGATACTTTATCACTAGACATGTCTACAGTTGTTCCAACTATTTCAGGACCTAAAAGACCTCAGGACAAAGTTTTGTTAACAGATGCATCTACTGGATTTAAAAAAGTTTTTGAGGATGCAACTAGTAGAAAAGAGCAACATGTTTCAAAAGTGTCAGGAACAGATTATGAAATTAAAGATGGCTCAATATTAATTGCAGCTATTACTTCATGCACCAATACATCCAATCCAAATGTATTAATTGGCGCTGGTTTACTAGCAAAAAAAGCAGTTGATCTTGGTTTACAAACCAAACCATGGGTTAAAACATCATTAGCACCAGGCTCACAAGTAGTTACAGATTATTTAGCAAAAGCAGGACTAAATGTATTTTTAGATAAACTTGGTTTTAATTTGGTTGGATATGGTTGCACGACTTGCATAGGAAATTCAGGCCCTTTACCGGAGGAAATTGTTAAAGCAATAGACAAGGAAAACATCTACGCTGTGTCAGTTTTATCTGGAAATAGAAATTTTGAAGGAAGAATATCTCCACATATAAAAGCTAATTACTTAGCATCACCACCACTTGTAGTAGCTTATGCACTTGCTGGTCACATGGAATTTGATTTATACAAAGAACCTTTAGGAAAAAGTAAAGACGGTAAAGATATTTTTCTAAAAGATATTTGGCCATCTAATAAAGAAATTGAAGACACATTAAGAGAATCTCTTAACGCAGAGATGTTTGTTAAAAGATATTCAAATGTTTCAGAAGGACCTAAGCAGTGGCAAGAAATTAAAACTGAAAATACAAGTATTTACAATTGGGATTCAAGTTCAACTTATGTAAAGAAACCACCATTTTTTGAAAATTTACCTGATCAACCTGAAGGATTTAAGCCCATTAAAGATGCAAGACCACTTTTGATTTTAGGGGACATGGTTACAACTGATCACATTTCACCAGCAGGAAATATTCAAAAAGAAAGCCCAACAGGCGAATATTTTATGGAACATCAAATACTTCCAACGGACTATAACTCGTATGGATCAAGAAGAGGTAATCATGAAGTAATGATGAGAGGCACTTTTGCAAATATTAGAATAAGAAATGAAATGGCTCCAGGAACAGAAGGTGGATTTACAAAACTATATCCAGAAGAAAAAGTGATGCCAGTTTATAATGCTGTAGAGGAATATAAAAAAAGAGGAACTGATCTTGCTGTTATAGGTGGTAAAGAGTATGGAACAGGATCATCAAGAGATTGGGCTGCCAAGGGAACAAAACTATTAGGTGTTAAAGTTGTAATAGCAGAAAGTTTTGAAAGAATTCATAGATCTAATTTAATTGGAATGGGTGTTTTACCTCTACAATTCACCGAAGGACACGATAGACTTAACTTAAAATTAACAGGGTCAGAATTGATAACCGTTCTTCAAATAGAAGAAGGTATAAATCCATCAGATCATGTGCAGGTTGAAATAAAATATGCTTCAGGAGACATTAAAAAAATTAAAACTCTATGCAGAATAGACACTAAAAACGAATTAGAGTATTATAAAAATGGAGGAATACTCCAGTATGTACTAAGGAACATGATATAAAAATGGACGAAGAAATTACAATCATAGATACAAACGCAAGAAATGAAAGAATAAAGAATTTTTTTATAAATAATAAAAAAAAACTTATAATAACTGTTTCAATAATATCAGTAATTATAATTGGGTATCTATCATTTGAAAATTCTAAAGAAAAAAATAAAATTAAATTAGCTAATCAATACAACTTAGCATTAATAGATCTTAATCCTGAAAATAAACAAAAAACAATTGATGAAATGATCAATGTCGTAAAAAGTAATGATGCGACTTATTCTCCACTAGCGTTATATCACCTGTTAGACAATAATTTATTAGAGAACAATGATGAGATAAATATATTATTTGATGAGTTAATTGAAAAAACAAACCTTGATAATGAAATCAGGAATTTAATTATATATAAAAAAGCATTATTTAATTCAGAATTTGTAAGCGAAAATGAATTATTAAAAATACTTAATCCAGTAATTAACTCTGAAAGTATTTGGAAGTCCCATGCATTATATTTACTAGCAGAATTTTTTTACTCAAAAGAAGAAAAACAAAAAGCTAAAGAATTTTTTAACCAGATTATAGTTTTACCTAATGCTAACAGCGCAATTAAAACTGATTCACAAAAGAGACTAAATAGAGATCTTGGTGAATAAAGTACTACTATCAGTCCTAATCCTCTTAACCTTAAACAACTGCTCAGCAAGTAAAAAGGCAGGTTTTTGGAATAAAGATGACAAAGATCAACAGCAAATTGAAAATACTAAAACTATTTTAACTAAACAAATAAGACTTGAAGAAGAATTTAATTCAAATCTTTACGTTAAAATATCAAGTGGAAAGTTCAATCAAAACAGCTTGAATGATCAAAATGATACTGGTGAGCTAGCTTATGAAGGTGTCCTAGAGAAAATTGGAAAATATAAGTTTTCTAAATTTAATGATTTTGATTTTATTAGTCCTAATCCTTTGTTTTATAATAAAAATTTAGTTTTTTACGAAAACAAAGGTGCAATAACTCTTTACGATGAAAACCAAAAAACCCTATGGAAAAATAATTTTTATAATAAAAGTGAAAAGAAAATTAAACCAAGACTAAACTTTGCATTAAAAAATAATACATTAATTGTAACTGATGATGTGGCTAAATATTATGCAATTAATATTGATACAGGTGAACTGTTATGGACGAAAACAAATATAGTTCCTTTTAATTCTAATATTAAATTAAAAGACAATGTTTTTTATGCAGTAGATTATAAAAATATTTTAAGGTCAATATCAATACAAGACGGTTCAGAAATATGGAATTTAAAGACAGAAGAATCTTTAACAAAATCAAACACCAAGATATCCGTAACGCTTGATGAAAAAAATATTTATTTTAATAATTCTATTGGAGACATCACAGCGGTGGATATAAAATCTGGTCAGCTTATTTGGCAGCTCCCTACACAAAATAACAATATTAGTCAAAATGCATTTCAGTTATCAAATTCAGAATTAGTTATTAATGAAAATACAATATTTTTCTCTAATAATAAAAATGAATTTTATTCTATTGATACAGCTACAGGATTAATTAATTGGAAAACTGAAATTAGCTCAGATCTTAAGCCTGTTGTTATTGGTAAACTTATAATAACCATATCTGAAAAAGGATATTTATATATAATTGATAAAAAATCAGGAAACATAATAAGAATTAATGATTTATTTAAAAATTATAAAGATAAAAAAAGAAACCAAATAAAACCTACTGGTTTTTTTGTAGCTTTGAATAAAATATATTTAACTAATAGTGATGGAAAATTAATTATTGTAAATAGTAATGATGGTAACATCTTGAATGTATTAAAAATTTCAGGTGGTAAAATTTTACAACCATTTATAAATGAGAATAATCTTTTTTTAATAAGCAATGGTTCTATTATTAAATTTAATTAATAATGTTTCTTAAGTTACTTGATAAATTAGGAAGAAAAAAAGTTGTTTTAGATCGAGGACCTTCCCATCCCAAATTTAATGAAGCTAAACCCTGGATGAATAGATATTATGTCTTATTAAGACATAGGCCAAAATGGTTTCCATTTAATATTTTATTACACGAAATGTTAGCTGACGATCATAAGGAAGGAGTTCACAATCATACATTTCCTTACATAACAGTGATATTAAGAGGGGGTTATTGGGAAACACTAAATACTGGAAGATTTTGGAGATCGCCTGGATATATTGGTTTCAGGTCAGCAAATAATTTGCATAGGGTTGATCTTAAACCAGACACAAGACCGCTTACTTTGTTTATATCCGGACCCTTTGGATTAAGAAAAGGTCCTAGATCAGAATATGGTATAGATTTTAAAACAAAAAAATGAATTTAAATAAATTATTTCTTAGTTATTGTAAAATTAACAATTTAGAAATTAATTCCAATCAATTAGGTACAATAGAAGAATTGAATTTATTCTATAATCAAAACTTTAATAAATCACTTTTAAAAAAAATATTTACTAAGCAAAATTATAAAACAGGGTTTTATTTACAAGGCGATGTGGGTGTAGGTAAAACTATGATATTAAATTTTTTTTATAATAATTTTGATAAAACTAAGCAAAGATTTCATTTTAATGAGTTTATGATTAGTTTTCATGATTTTGTATTTAAAAATAAAGAAAATACACAAGAAAATATTATAGATAAATTTGTCAAAAAACTAAAAAGTAAATCTAAATTAATTTATTTTGATGAGTTTCAGGTTACGAACATCGTAGATGCTATGATTTTAGGTAGCTTATTCAAAAAAATATTTAACGAAAATATAAAAGTTTTATTTTCATCAAATACTAAAATAAATGATCTTTACAAAAATGGATTACAAAGAGATCAATTTCTTCCCTTTATTAAAATAATGAAGGAAAGATCCAACCAGACAAAATTGATTATCCAGGATGATTATAGAAAGTCTGTAAAAAATAGAAATGAAAGATATTTTTATCCATTAAATGAATCAACAAATTTTAAACTTAATAAATTTTTTAGAAAAATAACTAAAAATCTTACTAATAAAGAAATGATCCTAAGCATTAAAGGTAGAAAGCTTACTATCAAGAATTACTTTGATGGAATAGCACTTTTTGATTTTAAAGAGCTATGTTCTAAAAATATTGGAGCAGAAGATTATATAAAAATAGCCAAGGTATGTAATTTTATTGTTATAGAAAATATTCCAATTTTTAAAAGTGACAATTCTAATCAACAACAAAGATTTATTACTTTAATTGATATACTTTATGAAAAAAATATACCACTTATGATTACCTCTCAATTACAATTAGACTTATTAAGCTCTTCAGAAGATTTAAAAAAAATATTTAAAAGAACTATTAGTCGACTGTATGAATTAACATCTATTAAGTATACGTAGGTATGAGACAAGAATTTTTTAACTTAGATTTGAGTACAGATGGCCAGAGACTCTATGAATTTACAAACCAAACTAACAAGTGGATCAATGACAATTAATTTAATAATGGAATTATCAATATAAGTATTCAACACACCAGTGCTTCTTTAATAATTCTAGAGAATGCTGACCCAGATGTTCAAACTGACTTAATAATTTTTTTTAATCAACTGGTACCAATGGATAATTCCCTTTACATTCATACAGCAGAGGGAAAAGATGACATGCCTGCACACATTAAGTCTGCACTAACTAATAATCAAATATCTATAAGCGTTAAAAATAATGAGCTATTACTTGGCACTTGGCAGGGGTTATATCTTTTTGAGCATAGAATTGAGAAACAAAACAGATTGATTATTCTACATTATTTAGGTGATTAGTTTTTTTTAATTGTTTTAAAAGCATCTAACGCAGCATTTCTTGCTTTAGCGTGATCTACAATTGGTTTTGGATAGTTGACACCGATAACTACTTTAATCTGCTCTTGGTATTTGGTTTCAAGTTCCCATGGTTTATATAAAAATTTATTGGGCATGTTTTTAAGTTCTGGCACCCATTTTTTTGTATAAATCCCATCTTTGTCAAATTTTTCACCCTGAAGAATAGGGTTGAAGATTCTAAAGTAAGGAGCTGCATCTGCACCACATCCTGCAACCCATTGCCATTGGGCAACGTTACTAGCTTCATTATAATCTACCAAACAATTTTTAAAATGTTTTTCACCTTCCATCCAATGAATTCTTAAATGCTTAACAAGAAAAGAAGCAACGATCATACGCACTCTATTATGCATCCATCCCGTTTCATATAATTCTCTCATTCCAGCATCTACGATGGGGTATCCTGTCATACCTGCTTTCCAAGCTTTAAGAAATTTATCATTTTTAACCCAAGGAAAATTATCAAAATCTTTTCTAAGGTTACCTTTTAGCATTTGTGGGAAGTAATTAATTAAACTATGAGAAAATTCTCTCCATCCTAACTCATTAATATATTTTCTATATCCAATTTTTTTAACCTTAATTTCTTGGCATTTCTTCCAAATTGTTTCTACATGTATTTGGCCAAATTTTAAGAAAGGAGATAACTTGGAGGTTCCATTTACACCTGGAATATCTCGTGCATCTCCATAGTCCTCAATTCTATTGTTTATTAATTCTTGTAAATATTTTTTAGCTTCTTTTTCAGATGGTACCCAATATTTCTCAAATTTCTTATGCCAATCTTTTTTAGGCAAAATTTCTTTTATAGAAATTGAATTTTTAAATATGTTTATTTTTTTAACTTTTGACTTAACTTGTATTAATCTAGAAGGTGCTTTTGAAATATAATGTTGTTCAGTTTTTTTCCAAAAAGGAGTGAATACTTTATAGGGTGTACCATCGTCTTTAGTCATTTCCTGAAACTCTACTAGAATGTTTCCTTTAAAATATTTATATTGAACTTCATTTTTAATAAATAGATCTCTTATTTTTTTACCTTTATTAATTATATCTGGCTCGTAAACTTTACTCCAATAAACAGTAACATCATCTTTCTTTTTTAAAATTGATAATACCTCTAGTTCATCACCCAACTGAACTTCTAATGTAATATTTAATTTCTTTAGATCAATATTAAAATTTTCCAATGATTTAGACAGCCACCATTTTTGGGCCTCTCTTTTTTTATCAAAGTTTTTTGGGTTATATATATAAAGAGCATTTACATGCTCATGATTTTGAGTTGCAGTAGCTAACGCTTCGTTATATTCAATTCTAAAATCTTCTCTGATCCAAACAATGGCTTTTTTTGTCATATTTACTTAGATTTTTTGTAATCCATCATTTAGTAATTTTTGGTACATTGCGTTATCAGTTAAACCCTCACAGCCAAATAAAAGCACGTTTGATTGTTCATTTAACTCTAACTTATCTAAGTATTCTTTATTATTAAATGAGCCTATTAACGCAATTATACCTGGAACCGCACATTCGCCAGCTATTATTTTTTCATCAGATAAACGTTTTTCTGCTAGTAATGCAACCGTAGTTGAGATTGCTTCATCAGGTATAGTTAAACAATAATTCGAAGAGTTTCTTAAAATCTCCCAGGCAATACTAGATACATCTCCACAAGACATGCCGCCCATTACTGTTTCTTTTTTTATATCAACACTTGTGGGTTTATTATTCTTAATACTTTGTAAAACACAATCTGCATTTTCTGGTTCTACAATAATAAATTTTGGAATGTTTTTTGATAATTTTGCAAAGCCAGCAATCATTGCTGCAGCCATTCCTCCAACTCCTGCTTGAAGAAACACATGTGTTATTGAATTAGATTTTACTTCATCTAAAATTTCTTTAACCATTATGGTGTATCCAGCCATAATTAATTTTGGTACTTCTTTGTAACCTTCCCAAGACACATCTTGTATAATTTCCCAATTATTTTCTTTAGATTGTTTTATGCATTCTTTTAATGAATTATCATAATTACCTTTAACTCTAATCACCTCAGCATCCAATTTACGCATTGCTTCTGCTCTAGATTCACTAACAAATTCACTTATAAATATTTTACATTTTATTCCTAGTCTTTGTGCGCCCCATGCAACAGATCGGCCATGATTTCCTGCTGTAGCTGTTGATACTGTTATATCTTTTTTTTCACTAGCAATCTTATAAACAGCAAAAGCTCCACCTAACGCTTTAAAGGATTTTAGATCAAATCTCTTGTCTTCATCTTTGTAGTAAATATTTTTGAATTTTAATTCATCATTTAATTTATTTAACTTAATCAGTGGAGTAGAAGTGTAGTTATCCCAACTGGATATAGCATTTATTGCTTCATCTATAAATTTTTCTGGTAATTGAGTAAGTATATTTTCTTTATTAAAATTATACTCTTTATTTTCTAAAAAAGATGTAATGGACCAAAGGTCCTTCTGAAGGATTGATTTCATTTTTATTAACAATCAAGTGTGCTATTTTTTTCCCAGTGAGTTACTGAGCTTTTCTTATCAAACTTTTCGTTTTTATAAAAATCTTTAATTTCTATATTTTTTAATTTTATATAACTTGTTATAACATCATCTCCAAATGCTTCCTTAAGTTCCTTGCTATTTTGAAGAAAATTTAAAGCATCCTCAATTTCATTAGGTAATTTATTTAAGTTTGGGTAATTTTTATAATCAGTGTACATATTACAAGTTAGTGGTTCACCAGGGTTAATTTTATCATTTAAACCGTAAAGTCCTGCAGCAATAATACCAGCTTGAAGTAAGTAGGGGTTAGATGAACCGTCCATTAATCTTAACTCAAATCGACCTGCATCTGGAACTCTAATCATATGTGTTCTGTTATTTCCTGTATAAGAAATACTACTTGGTGACCATGTTGCACCAGATTTTGTTGGTGGTGCATTTATTCTCCTATAGCTATTAACTGTTGGGTTAAAAAATGCAGAAAGTGGTTGGGCTAACTTCATTACACCGCCCAAGAAATTATAAGCAAGTTTACTTATGCCAAGTTTATCACTGGTATCTAAAAATTTATTTTTGTCATTATTCCAAAGAGAAACATGAGCATGACAACCATTCCCAGTTAAATTACTAAAAGGTTTTGGCATAAATGTTGCTCTAAGCCCATGTTTTTCTGCTAAAGATTTTACCATATATTTAAAGAAGACATGTCTATCTGCTGTAATTAAACAATCATCATAATCCCAATTCATTTCAAACTGTCCATTAGCATCTTCATGGTCATTTTGATATGGATGCCATCCCATTTGAATCATAGCATCACAAATTTCTTTAATTAGATCATACCTTCGCATTAATGCTGATTGATCATAACAAGGTTTTGATTGAGTATCTCTTAGATCTGCAATATTTGAACCATCTTGAGAAATTAAGAAATATTCACACTCTACTCCAGATTTCATTTGTAATTCTTTTTTATTCAATTTAGTTATTTGTTCTTTAAGCATAACTCTTGGGGATGCTTTTACAGGTTTTCCACCCATCCATAAATCTGATGCAAGCCAACCAACTTCTTTATTCCAGGGTAATTGAATTAAACTATCTGGATCTGGAATAGCAAACATGTCTGTATCGGCAGGTGAGATATCTAGCCATGTTGCAAAGCCTGCAAATCCAGCGCCATTTTTTTGCATTTCTCCAATTGCTTCAGTTGGGACTAATTTTGATCTTAAGATACCAAATAAATCTACAAAGCTAATTAAAAAATATTTAATTTTTTTTTCTTTAGCAATTCTAGATAAATTTATTGCCATTATTTTAAAAAAGAAAAAATTGTTTCTTTGTAATAAATTAAATTGACACCAATTATTATTATTATGGCTGCAATAACCCCATATTTAGCTTTTGGGAATAGTACACCTATCATTTTACTTGGTCTCTGATCTTCGTTATTATTTTCTGTCATATTGAATTTTTATATAAAAAAGGGCGCCACAATTATATAGCGCCCAAAGTCTATTTTATATTACCAATCAGTAATATTGCTTTTATGATCATTTGCACCATGTCTTTTCCTAGCTAATCTTGCAAGTTTTTCACTTTCAGATTTGTTAGTAATGACATGCCAGCCAATCCAAAAAACTACACCAAGAATTACTAGTAAAGTTTCAGTGGATCCAGCTCCCGGATAAACTGCTCCGACAACCTCTTTTGCACTTAGATGATCTATCCAGTTTGTAACTGTAGCCATATTTTTCTCCTTTACTTAGTTGAAGAGGCGACTGCTTTTTCAGCTTCTCTATCGTCCTCCATTATTTCATAGTCTAGTCCTGCTATTTCAACTTCACGCGGTATTCTTAACTTACCAAAAGCGCTTAGTATTCTAGCAATAACGTAGCCTGGTAACATTCCAAGAACTCCAAACATTATAATTGCTCCAAGGAATTGTCCCAGTGGATTGATTGATGCATAAGTTGATCCGTCCCACATAGCTCCAACATTATATCCAGATGAAGGATAGCCATTTAAAACAAATCCACAAATTATAAGACCAACAACGCCTGCATAACCATGCACCGCTACTGCACCAACTGCATCATCGATTTTGAACTTACGTTCAACCCAGTAATGCATTTTGTATGCAATAACTACACCGATCGCACCAATAAGCATTGCTTGTATCGGGTGATACAAATCATTACCTGCAGATGCACAGATGATACCAGCCAGTCCACTTGAGTAAGTCCAGAAAGGATCACCTTTGGCGACCACGTATCCAGCCAATAATCCACCTGATAATGACATCAAGAAGTTATAGGTTATTCCACTCAGTGTGGTTGGGGTTACATATATGTTTGTTGCCGTCCAGTACGTTACACCTTCCATTCCATACTCAGGTCCAAGATCAAATATCGGTATATTACATGCCGCATAAAATCCCCAGAAACCAGTATAGATTAAAAATAATCCAACAGTTACTAGCCATGGGTTTCTTGGTCCTATATTTCTTGGCTCACCACTTGATGAGAATTTTCCAATTCTAGGTCCTAAAACGATTAGAACACCTAAAGCAAACCCACCCGCAATTGCGTGAATTACTCCTGATGCGTAAGCGTCATGATATCCTAAAATTTTGAGCATCCATCCATCAAAGTGCCATCCCCAAGCAGCATCAATTACCCAGAAACACGAACCTATTGCAATGGCTAAAATTCCAAATGCAAAAGTTGTAATTCTTTCAATGATTGCTCCAGAAACAATTGAAGCAGCTGTCCATGAAAATAGTAAGAATGCAGCCCAGAATACTCCACTTATATGATCACCTAAGTTAACTGCCATAAATTCAGAGTTGGCTAAATACCATTTTGCACTAAAAGTACTGTCGTCAGTAATCAACGCTGTACTCTCAGTCATTATTGATGGCGCTATTCCCGGTCCTGTTGGGAGTGCCCAGTAAATCCACCAACCAAAGAAAAACCAGGTTACCGTTACTAGTGGTATTACCATGGTATTTTTCATTAAAGTGTGTTGATGATGTTTATAACGTGAAGCTCCAACTTCATACATACAGAAACCGACGTGAATTAAGAACATCAGTACTACTGTTACCCAGTAGTAAAACTCTGTAAATATGACTGTAAGAGCACCTAATTGATCAGTCATAATCTCTCTCTCCTTATTAGTTTAGGAAAGCTTATGAAATTTTTGGGGGTGTGACAAACTAAACAGTGCTTAAAAAAACTAGCAATGACGGCAGATTATAAAAAAGAATCAACCTTTGATTGACGGATTAAAATTTAAGGTAAGCTTTTTTCAAATCAACAAGAGGGTGCTTTTTAGACATTTGAAACTTAACTAAAAGCTCTCTTGCAATCATATCTCTGTCTTGTTGGTTGTTTGGCAATTTGATTGATTTTGGAATTGTAACCCAACCATTTGCATTTCTACAAAACACTGCTGGTCTGTCTTCTTCATAACCCATATGAACATCTTCTAACCAGTTAAGATCATCCCATCCCATAGCTTCTACATATTTTTTTAAGAATGGAGTAATCTTTTTATAATCAGGCAATAAGTTAACATCATATCTATATCCAATATGTTGACCAATTAGCTTTTCTCTAGCAGTCTCTTTAAAAGTACCTAGTTTAAGTTTTTTTTCTTTTTTAATTTTTGTTTTTGTTTTTGTTTTTGTTTTTTTCTTATCCATATTTACCTCTTATATTTTGTGATAGTTATCAACACCAACAGTGAAGTTAGTTCCCGTTAATGGAACTTTTGCTAATGCAGATGACTCCATTGTTAGAGCAGCTAAATCTTCAGGCTCTAAAGAGTGAATGTTGGTCTTACCACATGCTCTTGCTAAAAGTTGAGCCTCTAATGTCATTGCATGAAGGTAATTATAAACTCTTAATGCAGCATCATCAGGATTTAATCTAGCTCTTAATTTAGGATCTTGTGTTGCAACACCTACTGGACAACGTCCAGTATGGCAGTGATAACAATCACCAGCTTTAACACCCATCTCTTTTTCAAAGTTTGCTTCTGGTATATCTTTATTACAGTTCAACGCTATCAAAGCACCAGTCCCAATCGCTATTGCATCAGCACCTAGGGCTAAAGCCTTCGCCATATCAGCACCATCTCTGACACCACCAGCATAAATTAAAGTTACTTGACCAGTTTTACCAACATCATCAATAGCTCTTCTTGCTTCTCTGATTGCAGCAATACCAGGAATACCAGTATTTGCAGCAGCTATATGAGGACCTGCTCCAGTCGAACCTTCCATCCCATCTAAAAAGATTGAGTCAGGGTTACATTTTGCAGCCATACGAACATCATCATAAACTTTTGATGCACCTAGCTTTAATTGAATAGGCACTTTATTTTTTGTAAGTTGTCTTAATTCTTCAACTTTTAAAGCTAAATCATCTGGACCTAACCAGTCTGGATGTCTTGCTGGAGATCTTTGATCAATACCAGAGGGTAGGGATCTCATTTCTGCAACTTGGTCAGTAACTTTTTGACCCATTAAATGTCCACCCATTCCAACTTTTTGTCCTTGACCAATAAATACTTCAATCGCATCAGCAAGTTGAGCGTGATGAGGATTAAAACCATACCTTGATTGAATACATTGGTAATACCATTTTTCAGAATATCTTCTTTCATCTGGAATCATTCCACCTTCACCTGAACATGTAGCGCTCCCAGCCATTGTTGCTCCTCTTGCTAAAGCAGTTTTTGCTTCATAAGAAAGTGCACCAAAACTCATACCAGTAACATATACTGGTATATCTAGCTCAATTGGGTTTTCACAGTTTGGTCCAATTATAGTTTTTGTTTCACATTTCTCTCTATAACCTTCGATTACAAATCTTGTAAGAGTACCTGGTAAGAAAACCAAATCATCAAATGTTGGAATTTTTTTCATTAATGCCATTCCACGCATTCTGTATCTTCCAAGCTGAGCTTTAATATGAATATCGTCTATAACTTCAGGAGTAAAAATAGCATTGTGACCTAATAAACTTTTATTTCTTTTTCCTTCTTCAGGTACGTGAACGTCAGCTTTTCCACCAACATTACCGCTTACTTTTTTTAATTTTTTTTCATTTTTTTTAGTTTTCTTTTTAGCCATTATATAGCTCCTTTCTTTTCATGAGGTTCTAGATTATCATAGTTCCAAAGTTTTTTCCCTGCGACTATTTTTGTCAT
>Ga0209383_1000383_pt1 | contig 31971 bp, 30 predicted proteins | sample CoawatmetaG02DNA_FD_187510 | JGI IMG/M metagenome (GOLD analysis project Ga0209383, IMG submission 187510) | Marine microbial communities from the West Antarctic Peninsula - Coastal water metaG029-DNA (SPAdes) (version 2) | ecosystem: Environmental > Aquatic > Marine > Coastal ... | reverse complement strand
TATTTCTTTAGAAATGAATGATATAGGTAGAGTTTCAATTAGAAGTTCTAAGCCTTTGTTTTTTGATATTTATAAAAAGAATAGACAAACCGGTAGCCTGATTATTATAGATGAACAAACAAATGAAACAATTGGGGCAGCTATGATTGTAGCATAATTATCTGTGTAATAAATATATATATAAGATGAAGAGAAATATTTTAATTACTGCAGGAGCTAGATTTATAGGCTCACATGTTGAGCGAATATTTGTATCAAAATACCCAGATGATAATATTTAATATAAGTGATTCAAATAAATATTTTAATAAATTAAAAAAGCATATTTCATTATTTGTAATTGCATTTTCCTCTCTTTTATTTTTTATTTTAAATATATTTCTTAAAGAAAAGTTGTCATTAATTGACTATGGAACTTACTCGATTTTTATAACATATGTTTCTTTACTTATGTCTTTTGGTATGTTAGGCTTTGAACAAACATTGCTGAGAACAACTGTTATAGACAACAAACTAAACATCGATAAAAAAATTATTTTACCATCAATTATTTCATTCTCTTGTATTTGTTTTTTAGGTTCTTACTTAATGATTGCTAATTATGATATTAGATTAGATTTTTTCAAAATATTAATTTTATCATTTTGTGTAATACTAACTAAATTAACTTTTAATTTATTAAGATTAAAATCTTGGTTTGTTATGTCTCAAATCGTACTCAATTTTTGGAAATTAACTATATTTCTAGTCTTTTGCTATTATTTGTTTTTTGATATTGATTTCAATATTAAATATTTAGTTAATTATATTTTGTTGTTTTTTTTTATTTCTGCTTTAACATTAATCGGGGTTTTTAAAGAGATTAATTTAATAAAAAATAAAAATACATATGATTTAATAAAAAAATCAGGATTGTTTTTTATGACGTTATTTACTGTTTCTTTAATCAATTTTGGAGATAGGTTCTTTATTGAAAGTAGATTTGGCTTAGAAGAGCTAGGGAATTATTTTTTTTATATAAATGTTTTTTTATTTCCTTTTTCTCTTTTTCAAACATATGTTGGTTTTAAAGAAATTATAGTTTTTAAAAAAGAATTTAATAAAGAGATTCTATTTAAAAAGATAAAATATTTAATTAAATATTCTGTTTTTTTTTCACTTGTGTTATTTGCTTTTCTTTATTTAATTGAATATTTAAATATTTATGACTTACATATAAAGTCTAATTTAAATATTATTATTCCATTGATATTTTTAGGTAATATTAAAGTTTTATATTCTCTTCTGTCTTCAGCTATGGGTGCAACATGTGATGATTCTATGCTAAAAAATATTAATGTAAAATCTGTTATTAGTCTTGCTTTTATTCTGCCTTGTATTTATTATTTATCTTTTAATATATCAATAACTATAATTTTTGTGATAGCTTTATGGATTATAAGATGTTTAATATGGTATAATCAATTGAAAAAAAATGAGATTTAGATATGAATTGATAATGTGGATTCAACATTTTTGTAAATTTATTCCTGGAAAGATAGGTTGTCACATAAGAAAGTTTTTTCTGCCATATGTCAGTGGGGAAAATTCCTTTATTTGGGACAGTACTCATATTGATAGTCCAGCTAAATTTAAGATTGGTGATAATGTTTCAATAAATAGAGGGTGTATAATAAATGCAGCTGGTGGTGTGACAATTTTAAATGATGTACTAGTCGGCCCCGGTGTTGTTATTTATTCCCAAAATCATAACCATAATGATGTTAATCAAAAAATAAATGAACAAGGATATAATTTATCGTCTGTCTTGATCAAAGAGAATGTATGGATTGGAGCCAGAGCAATTATATTACCAGGAGTAAAAATAGGCTCTAATTCAATTATCGGCGCTGGCAGTGTAGTGACGAAAAATGTTGAATCCAATGTAGTTGTGGCAGGTAATCCTGCTAAAGAAATAAAAAACCGTTACTGACCTTATGATTGATATTTTTATTTATTCTATTCTAAGTTCACTTTCAATCATTTTAGCAATTTCTTATCTTTTTTATCCTCAAAAAACAATTTCCTTGTTTTTAATAGTTGGTCTGCTAACCCCTACATCTAATCAGTTTATGTCTTATATATCATATAAAGGTCTTTATTTTTTCGATTTTTTTTTAATAAGCTTATTAATTTATTATTTGATATCATTATTGTATTCTAAAAAGATATTCAAAAAAAATATTTTTAATATTATATTAGGATTCTGTTTTGTGACTTTTTATTTGTATTTAGCATTCAGTAATTCTCTTCCAATAGATAAATATTTGCTGCGAGATCTAAGACCTTTTCTTACTATTTTATATGCTTTTATTTTTATTTCTTTAATAAAAAAATCACCAATTAGTTTTAAGGGACTAATGAATTCTTTGACATTGATTTTTATTTGTAAAATTTTATTTTTTATGATTATATTATTTGGCTTCTCTTTCTCGGATGAATATTATCAAAATAATATATTTAGATACTTTGATGCGGTCACGTTTGTGTCTGCACTTTTTTTAATTACATCATTTTTTATGCGAGATTTAATTTTAAAGCATATTTCAAATTCACATTTTAACGTAATTATAATATTAGCCCTTATTATTATCCTAATCTCTAATTTGAGAGTTTTAATGCTGGCACTAGCTTTAATTTTTATTTTTTCTGCAAATGTTCAGTTTTTTAAAAAAATAATTTTCACAACTTTTGTTTTATTCTCTTTTCTTGCATATAGTTATTTCATTGATGCCGATAGAGTTATTAATTCCTCAGATTCTGAGATAGTTTCTGTTCAGTTGCTTTCTAGATTTGCTCCTGCATTAGATAAGATTTTTGAAATGAAACCATCACAATATATTTTTGGACTTGGTTTTGGTACTTATTTTGAAATACCCTGGTTTGCTTATAGGTCATTAGATACTAAATTAAATACAATTGACTCAACCTACTTAACTTTATTTGTTAAATATGGTTTATGCTCCTTTCTGTTAATTTTACTTTTTTTTAGGTTATTAATATTTAATGTTTTTCACACTAAAGTAAGGAGAAGTGTTATTGTTTTTTATTTGATTTTGTTTTTTACAATATCAAGCTTATATCAATCTGGTACAGTTTTTCATTTCTTATTTTTAAATTTGTTCTTTTTATCAATAAATAATGAAAATACTTCATGTTCTATATCAGTCAATTCCTAATTCAGCAGGTTCAAGTATTAGATCTAGAGATTTAATTAATTCCCAATTAAAACTTGGTTTAACACCTGTTGTAATTACATCTCCTTTTCAACAACCTTTAAATAAAAACTTTGAAAAAGAAGAAATTGATGGTATTATATATTATAGAACTTTCTCAAATAATAAAAATGAAATAATAAGTGAAAAAAAATCTAATCTTTTTCTTCAATTTAAAAAAGCTTTACGTTTATTAAGTTTTATTACTACCGTTTTTAAAGTAGCTAAAAAAGAAAATATTGATGTTATTCATGCTCATGCCATGTTTTTTTGTGCTATAGCTGCAAAATTTTCAAGCTTAAGATTAGGGATACCTATATTATATGAAGTTAGATCTCTTTGGGAAGAGAGATACAAAGGTTTAAGTTTTTTGAATGATTTGATTTTTTCATTTATATCAATACTTGAAACTCTATCTATGTATTTATGTGATCATCTTATTGTGATAAATAAAAATCTTCGAGATACTCTCTTTAAAAGATTCTTACTTAAGAAGCAGTCTTTTTCGATTATTCCAAATGCAGTTGATTTGTCACGAGTTAATATTGTTAGTTTAAATAATAAAAATTTAGTTTTTGCGTATATCGGAACCGTTAGCCCTATTGAAGGGCTTGATGTTTTAATAAAAGTATTTAATAATCTTTTTAAACAAGGACTAAAAAACAAACTTTTAATTTTTGGTGATGGTATTGAGTTAAATAAATTAATTGCATTATCTGATTCAAATCCTTTGATTGAATTTCGAGGTAGATTTTTACAACATAATATTTCAGACATATATAGCCAAATTGATGTTGTAGTAAATCCAAGAATTAATAATTTTCTTACAAATTCTGTAACTCCATTAAAACCTCTTGAGGCTATGGCTTATAAGAAACTTGTTATAGCTAGTGATATCGGGGGGATGAGAGAATTAATTACACATAATAAAACAGGCTTATTGTTTAAGCCAGGGTCTTATATAGATTTAGAACAGACTATACTAAATGTTTTAGAATTAAAGAATTTTGAAAATATTATTAGTGCATCACACAAATATATTTTAGATAATAGAAGTTGGGAGAAAAACGCTAAATTATATTTGCAGATTTACACAAAATTAATTGATGAAAAATAAAGTTAGTTTCCTGGGTATTCCTGTTGATGCAATTACAATGCAAGAAACATTAAATATAATAGATAAGGCTCTTATTTGTAAAATACAATTACATCATACGGTAATTAATGCTGGAAAAGTTGTTTCTATGCAAGATGATACCGGACTTATGAAAAGTGTTATTGAAGCAGATTTAATTAATGCTGATGGTCAAAGTATTGTTTGGGCAGCAAAGTTACTTGGAGTTATGATTCCAGAAAGAGTTGCTGGAATTGATTTAATGGAACAATTAATAGAAAAATCTTATAAAGAAAATTATAAATGCTTTTTTTTTGGAGCTGAAGATAAGGTTGTTAAAGAAGTTGTAAGAAAATATTCTTTAAAATATTCTAAAAATATCATTGCTGGATTTAGAAATGGGTTTTATGAAAAAAATGATGAAAAAAATATCGTTAATCAAATTGTAAAATCCAAAGCAAATATTTTATTTGTTGCTATTACATCTCCAAAAAAAGAGATTTTTTTAAATAAATATAAAGACGAGCTTAAGAATATTAGTTTTATAATGGGGGTTGGTGGTAGTTTTGATGTTATCTCTGGTAAAACAAAAAGAGCCCCTATTTTTATGCAAAAAATAGGTTTAGAATGGTTTTATAGATTTTTACAAGAACCTCAAAGAATGTGGAAAAGATATCTTTTTGGCAATATTAAATTTATGTTTCTAGTAGTCAGAAATATTGTTAAAGGGAATTAATAATAAATCTCATTTTTTTTTATTATTATATTAAGTTTGTAACTATATTTAAATTAATATGAAAAAAATCCTTCTTGTTTTTGGTACTCGCCCTGAAGCAATTAAAATGGCTCCACTTTTTAATGAGTTTAAAAAGCATAATCATTTGTTTGACACAAAAATATGTGTTACAGCTCAACATAGAGAGATGTTAGATCAGGTGCTGTCTTTTTTTAGTATAAATCCTGATTTTGATCTTGATTTAATGAAAAAAGGTCAGAATTTACATAATTTAACTGCAGATATTATCGTTGGTTTTAAGAAAGTTTTAGAGGATTTTAAGCCTGATTATGTATTTGTTCATGGAGACACTTCAACAACAATGGCTTCAAGTATTTCTGCCTTTTATTCTGGTTCTATAGTGTGCCATATAGAAGCTGGATTAAGAACTTTTAATAAATTATCCCCATTTCCAGAAGAAATTAATAGGCAAATAACTAGCCGAATAGCAGATTTTCATTTTGCGCCAACAATTCAATCTAAAATTAATTTAATTAAAGAAAATGTAAATGAAGATAAAATTTTAATTACTGGAAATACTGTTATTGATGCTCTTATTAATAGCATTGAGAAGGTGAAAAATAAACCTAGTGATTTTATTAAAGAAATTTCAGAGATAATTAGTTCTAAAGAAGTTATATTAGTTACGGGACATAGAAGAGAGAATCATGGCGAAGGGTTTATAAGGATTTGTGAAGCTCTAAAGGATATTGCATTAGATAATAAAGAAAGAATAATTATTTACCCCGTTCATTTAAATCCTAAAGTACAAGAGCCTGTAAATAGAATCTTAAGAGATGTCTCAAATATTATGTTAATTAAACCATTGCCATATCAAGATTTTATTTGGATGATGAATCGTTCACGTATTATAATTACAGATAGTGGTGGAGTTCAAGAAGAAGCTCCAAGTTTAGGTAAGCCTGTTTTAGTAATGCGTGATACAACAGAGCGTCCAGAAGCAGTAGAAGCTGGTACGGTTATTTTAGTTGGAACAAATAAAGAATTAATCGTTTCAGAATCTCTGAGTTTATTAAATAATAAAAATAAGTTTAATAAGATGAGTCAAAAACATAATCCATATGGAGATGGAACAGCTTGCAAGAAAATTGTTAATTATATGATAAATCTAAATAAGTAATCATGAAAAAACCAGATGTTGTAATGATTGGATTAGGCTATATAGGTCTGCCCACCGCTGCACTTATTGCTTCAAAAAAAATAAATGTTTTAGGAGTAGATATTAATGAGAATGTAGTTAAAACAATTAATCAAGGAAAAATCCATATAGTTGAACCTGATTTAGATTTGGCCGTTGCTAACGCTGTTAATCATGGTTTTCTTAAAGCCTCAATAGTTCCAAAAGAGGCTAATACTTATATAATAGTCGTTCCAACTCCCTTTAAAAAAGGAAATATTCCTGATATTTCATATATCGAAGCAGCAACTTTAAGTATTATACCGCTTCTTAAAAAAGGAGATTTATATATTATTGAATCAACATCTCCTGTAGGTACAACTGAAAAGATGATGAGCTATATTTTGAGTGAACGGCCAGAATTAAAAGATAAGCTCTTCTTTGCGTATTGTCCTGAGCGTGTTCTTCCAGGAAATGTCATGTATGAGTTAGTGAATAATGATAGAGTTATTGGTGGTGTTAATAATGAATCAACACAAAAAGCTATTAAATTCTATAGTAAGTTTGTTAGTGGAGAATTACATGCTTCTAATTCAAGAACAGCAGAGATGTGTAAAATAGTTGAGAATTCTTCAAGAGATGTTCAAATTGCATTTGCCAATGAATTATCCATGATTTGTGATAAAGCTGAGATAAATGTTCGAGATTTAATTAAGTTAGCTAACAAACATCCAAGAGTAAATATTTTACAACCAGCATGTGGAGTAGGAGGTCATTGTATTGCTGTTGATCCTTATTTTATTGTCTCTGATTTTCCTAAAGAATCAAAAATTATTTCCAAAGCAAGAGAGGTTAATAATTTTAAACCAGAATGGTGTGTTGAGAAAATTAAAAATGCTCAACTAGAATTTAGACTTAGAAATAAGGTTGAGCCTAAAATAGCTATTTTAGGTTTGGCATTTAAACCAAATATTGATGATTTACGAGAGTCACCAGCAGTATATATTGCAGAAGAAATTTATAAAGAGTCCCAAAAATGTATGATTGTTGAGCCAAATGTGTGTGATCACGATTTTTTCGTTTTAACTGACCTTAAGATTGCACTTGATTTATCTGATATAATAGTTGTTCTTGTAAAACATGATGAGTTTAAATCATTAATTATTGATGATAATAAAGTTCTTGTAGACTTTTGTGGTATTTAATCCTCTTATCAACATTTTCTTATCATAACTTTTAATTAATTTAAGGGTTTTTACTTATGTTTTTTAATGCGCTTTCTTGTATTTTTGATTTGAATGAATAGAAGAAAAATTTTAGTTACTGGAGGCGCAGGCTACATTGGTTCTCATACAATTGTTGAGTTATATTTAGCGGGTTACATGCCTATAATTATCGATAATTTGTGTAATTCTTCCAAAAGAAATATAGATGGTATCAATAAAATTTTAAATACTGAAATCATGTGGTATAATGTTAATTGTACTGATTTTTTAAAAATGAAAGAAATTTTTATAAATCATCCTGATATATATGGGTGCATTCATTTTGCTGCTTATAAATCTGTTGCAGAATCAATTAAAAAGCCAGAAAAGTATTATAAAAATAATATTGGATCTCTAGAAGTTTTATTAAAATGTGTTGATGAATATGATTTTAAAAACATCATCTTTTCATCCTCATGCGCTGTATATGGTATGCCGGATATGCTTCCTGTTGATGAAAAGGCGCCGTTCAAAAAAGCAGAATCTCCTTATGGAGAAACCAAACAAATATGTGAAGATATTATTAAGAATAATTCATGCAATAGTGTGTCTTTAAGATATTTTAATCCTATTGGTTCTCATGATTCTGGCTTAATTGGTGATTGTTCTAGTGATAATGCCAGTAATTTAGTTCCAATAGTTGCAGAGGTTGCTAGTGGGATTAGAGAAAAGTTAGTTGTCAATGGTAATGACTATAATACTCATGATGGAACTTGTATTAGGGATTATATTCACGTGCAAGATTTAGCATTAGCTCATGTTAGTGCTTTAGATCATTTATTAGATATTAAAGGTAAACACATTTTTAATGTTGGAAGTGGTAATGGATTAAGCGTTTTAGATGTTATAACTTCATTTGAACAAGTAAATGATGTTAAAGTTAATTATGTAATTGGCGCTAGAAGAAAAGGAGATATTGAAAAAATTTATTCAAACGGAAATCTAATTAAAAATGTTTTAGGATGGAAGCCTGTTAAATCAATTAAAGAAGCTTTGATATCTGCTTGGGAATGGCGAAATTCTCATATATTTGTTAAGAATTATGTTAAATAAAATTTCAAAAAACTGGTTTGTATTATATACAAAACCTAGACAGGAACTAAAGGTCTTAGATTATTTATCCTTACTAGAAATAGAGGCGTATACTCCAACTAAAATTGAAGTTAGGAAATGGTCTGATCGAAAGAAAAAAGTGGAAATATGTTTATTGCCTTCAATGGTTTTGGTTTGTTTAAAAGAAAATGAAGTAAATAGAGTATTTGAAGTTTCGGCAGTGAGAAAGTATTTGTTTGTGCATGGTAAGCGAGCTATAGTAAAGAATGATGAGGTGTTGGCTATGAAATATTATATAGCAAATACCCATCAGCTTACAGATAAAAAACTAAAAGTAGTTGGAGATAAAGTGAATATATCTTTCTTTGATCAAGAGGCGGAGATAATTTCAGTTAAAGGAAAAAATTGTATTGCCCAATTAGAAATGTTAGGAGCTACTGTTTCATTTCAATTAAGTTAAGCAATTGAAAATATATATTTAGTAAAAATTATTACTGTGGGTAGTGCTGGCGAAGCCTTGAAAAAATGAATATTTTTACACTAAAAAATAGAACAAAAAATAAACCAAACTACAGGTGAAGTGGTTAAATAATAGTAATTTGATTAAAAAAAATACAAAAATATATATTGCAGGACACAGAGGGATGGTTGGGTCTGCTGTTTGGAGAGCTTTAAAAAAGAAAGGATATACGAACTTATTAGGTAAAAAAAGTACTGAACTAGATTTAAGAAATCAACAAGCAGTTATAAATTTTTATGCAACAGAAAAACCTGATGTAGTTATCGATGCCGCAGCAAAAGTAGGTGGGATTCTAGCCAATAATAATTATCCCTATCCTTTTTTAATGGAGAATATGCAAATTCAGAATAATTTAATTGATAGTGCATTAAATTTAGGTATTGAAAAATTTATTTTTTTAGGTAGTTCATGTATTTATCCAAAGCTTGCACCACAACCGCTAAAAGAGAACTATCTGCTAACAGATTCTTTAGAGCCTACAAACGAGTGGTATGCAATTGCCAAGATTACTGGAGTCAAAGCTTGTGAGTCAATTAGAAAACAATATAACTTGGACTATGTAAGTCTGATGCCTACCAATTTATATGGTTATCACGATAATTTTGATTTAACATCCTCACATGTACTTCCAGCCATGATTCGAAAGTTTCATGAGGCGAAAGAAAACAACCATGTTCCTGTAACACTTTGGGGAAGTGGCTCTCCTATGCGAGAGTTTTTATTTGTAGATGATTTGGCTGAAGCGGTAATCCATGCTCTTGAAAACAAACTATCCCAACATTTATATAATGTTGGGTCTGGAAAAGATATAAGTATAAAAGAATTAGCTGAAACCATTCAAAAGGCTGTTGGGCATCAAGGAGAAATCAAATGGGATATTAGTAAGCCTGATGGTACTCCAAGAAAACTTTTGGATGTATCCAAAATGGAAGCTATGGGTTGGGTATATACAACAGAATTAGAAGAAGGAATTAAAAAAACATACAATTGGTTTTTAGAAAATATTAACAACTATAAAGAAGTAAAATTATGAAAGTAGCACTTATCACAGGAGTTACAGGTCAAGATGGTTCATATTTAGCCGAGCTATTATTAGAGAAAGGATATGAGGTTCATGGTATTAAAAGAAGAGCGTCTTCACTTAATACCCATCGAATCGATCATATTTATCAAGATCCTCATGATAAAAATCCAAGATTTAAATTACACTATGGCGATTTAACTGATTCATTGAATATTACAAAGATTATTAAGATTTGTCAGCCAGATGAGATATATAATCTTGGAGCTATGTCGCATGTAAAGGTTTCTTTTGATATTCCAGAATACGTTGCTCAAGTAGATGCACTAGGAACACTTAGAATTTTAGAAGCAGTTCGGTTGTTAGGGCTTGAAATGAAAACTAGAATTTACCAAGCTTCGACTTCAGAATTGTATGGGGGTATGCCCGAGAATAAAAATGAAAAAGGTTTCTATGATGAAAATTCACCTTTTTATCCAAGATCACCTTATGGAGTAGCTAAGATTTATGCTTTTTGGATAACTAAAAACTATCGAGAAGCTTACGACATTTTTGCATGTAATGGTATTTTGTTTAATCATGAATCTCCAAGAAGAGGTGAAACTTTTGTAACTCGTAAAATAACTCGTGCAGTTGCTAGAATTGCATTAGGAAAAAAAGATAAATTTTATTTAGGAAATCTTGATGCTAAAAGAGATTGGGGTCATGCTAAAGATTACGTTCGAATGATGTGGATGATTCTTCAAGCTGATAAACCAGAGGATTGGGTCATAGCTACCGGAGAAACTACTACAGTTAGAGATTTTGTAAGATTAGCTTTCAAAGAAGTTGGAATAGAATTAGAATTTAAGGGAGAAGGAGTAGATGAAAAGGCTTATATAACATCTTGTAGTTATGATAACTATCAGCTAGCAATTGGCAAAGAAATATTATCAGTTGATCCGCAATACTTTAGACCAACAGAGGTTGATTTATTGATTGGTGATCCTACCAAAGCTAAAGATAAGTTAGGATGGGTACCTGAAAATAATTTATCAGATCTTGTTAAAGATATGATGGATTCTGATATTAAATTATTTAAAAATAAATCAATATGAAGAAAATTTTAATAACTGGAGGTGCTGGATTTATAGGTTCACACGTTGTTAGACGTTTTGTAAATAACTATAAGGATGTTCATATTTTTAACTTAGATGCATTAACCTATGCAGGTAATTTAGAAAATCTTAAAGATATTGAGGAGGAAGAAAATTACACCTTTATTAAAGGTGATATCACGAATGAAGCATATATCAATTCAATATTTGATGAGTTTAAATTTGATTCGATTATTCATTTAGCTGCAGAGTCACATGTTGATCGTTCTATTACTGATCCATTAGCTTTTGCTAAAACAAATATATTAGGAACAATGGTGCTTTTAAATGCTTTTAAAGAGCTGTGGAAAAATAATTGGGATAATAAGCGCTTTTATCATGTGAGTACTGATGAAGTTTACGGATCACTTGGAGAAACTGGACTTTTTGAGGAAAATACACCATACGACCCTAATTCACCATATTCTGCTTCTAAAGCAAGTTCAGATCATTTTGTACGCGCTTATGGTGAAACTTATGGTTTGCCTTATGTTATAACCAATTGTTCTAATAATTACGGACAAAATCAATTTCCTGAGAAGCTTTTACCGTTATTTATAAATAATATAATAAATAATAAGCCACTTCCAGTATATGGTGATGGTAATTATACAAGAGATTGGTTGTATGTAGTAGATCATGCTATAGCTATAGATTTAGTATTTCATGAAGGTGAAAATCATGAAACTTACAATATTGGGGGATTAAATGAATGGAAAAATATTGATTTGGTGAAATTGCTTTGTCAGCAAATGGATGAAAAACTGGCTAAAGCTTCAGGAACTAGTGAAAAACTTATAACATATGTTAAAGATAGACCTGGACATGATTTACGCTACGCTATTGACGCCTCAAAAATCAATAAAGAGCTTGGTTGGAGTCCATCAGTTACTTTCGAAGAGGGTTTGTCCATAACTATTGACTGGTATTTAAGCAATGAAGAGTGGCTCAAAAATGTTACATCAGGTAATTACCAAAACTATTATCAAAAACAATACGAACTCTTAAAAAAAATCAATTAATTGATGCATAAATTAAATAATTCTTTTCAAAACCAGTTTTTAAAATCAGCTTTAACCGAAGAAAATCCTTTTTTTAATACTGATCAAATTATTAGGTGGTTAAAAGAAAGAAATGAGGCCATTAAAGTCAGTGTTACAAAAATACCTTTTAAAGAACTAGACCATTGGTTTTTTGATAATAAAAAAGGAGCTTTAAAACACAAATCAGGTTATTTTTTTTCAATTGAAGGTGTGCAAGTCAAAACTAATTGGGGTAATTTAGCAGAATGGGAACAACCAATTATTCATCAACCAGAAATTGGATATTTAGGTATAATAACAAAAGAATTTAATGGAATTTTATATTTTTTATTGCAATCTAAAGTAGAACCAGGCAATATTAATAATGTTCAATTATCACCAACTCTACAGGCTACTAAAAGTAATTATACACAAGTTCATAAAGGAGATAAGCCACGTTATTTAGAATATTTTCAGAATGCAAAAAAAGAGGAAATAATTTTAGATCAGCTTCAGTCTGAGCAGGGAGCTAGGTTCCTTAAAAAAAGAAATAGAAATATTATTATAAAGATTAAAGAAGATATAAAGATTCATGAAGATTATATTTGGTTAACTTTAGGTCAAATAAAAAAATTAATTCAAAAAGATAATATGGTAAATATGGATACTAGAACTGTAATTTCTGGTATACCTTTTAAGTTTTTTGGTGATATTGAAGCTATCTCTGGTGATTATGAATTTGGAATGCTACAATCAGCTAATGAAAATCTAAAATCAAAATATTCTATTGATGAAATTATAAAATGGATAACTGTTTTAAAATGCACCTATGAAATATCAATAAATCCAGTTTCAATTTTTGATATTGCAAATTGGCAAGTAACTTCTAATGAAATTAGACATCAGGATAATAAGTATTTTAAAGTTATCGCTGCTCAAATAGCAATATCAAATAGAGAGGTAAAAACTTGGTCACAACCTTTAGTTGAACCATTAGAAGATGGTATTGTTGCTTTTATTGTCAAAAAAATTGATGGTATTTATCATTTTCTTTTGCAAGCAAAAGTTGAATGCGGGAATTTTGATATCGTTGAAATGGCTCCATCGGTACAATGTATAACAGGTAGTTATGCTAATTCGACAGATCTTCCTTTTTTAGATTACATACTAAATATACCTAAAAATCAAATAAGGTACGATGCTCTACAATCTGAAGAAGGTGGGAGGTTTTACAGAGAACAAAATAGAAGTATGATTGTTGAAGCTAAAAATGATTTTTCAGTTGAAGTTCCAGATAACTACACCTGGACAACGCTTAATCAACTAAACTACTTTCTCAAATTTAATAATTATCTCAATATTCAAGCAAGAAGTTTGATTTCAGCAATTAATTTTATTTAATTTTTTAACTATGATAATACCTTTCAATAAAGTTTACCGAACTGAAAAAGAAGAAGAATATGTTTTAGAGGCATTGCGTTCTGGAAAACATTGTGGCAATCATCAATTTTGTTCTAAAGTAACTGACTTAATGAAACAAAAACATAATTTTAATGAAACTTTTTTGGTTCCATCAGGCACAGCAGCACTTGAAATGGGGGCTGTTTTAGCAGATATTAAACCTGGTGATGAGGTGATTTTACCTTCATATACTTTTAGCTCAACAGTAAATGCGGTTATTTTATTTGGTGCAATTCCTGTTTTTTGTGAAATTGAAAAAACAACTATGAATATTGATGCATCAAAAATAGAAGCATTAATAACTCCAAAAACTAAAATGATAGTTCCAATTGATTATGCGGGAGTTTCTTGTGATATAGATATAATTATGAGTATTGCTGTAAAATATAATTTAATTGTAATGCAAGACTGTGCTCAATCCTATGGTACTTATTATAAAGGCCAGGCATGTGGTACTCAGGCACATATAGCAGCGTTTAGCTTTCATGAAACAAAAAATTTCAATGCTGGTGAAGGTGGAGCTTTAGTTGTTAATAAACCAGATTGGGTACAAAGAGCACATTTTATACAAGAAAAAGGTACAGACAGAAGATTAGTGCTAAAGGGTGTTAAAAGTAAATATAGTTGGGTAGATAAAGGATCTAGCTATTTAATGTCTGATATTCTAGCAGCATTGCTACTAGCTCAGCTAGAAAGTGAAGATATTATGAAAGATTTAAGAAGTAAAATTACACTTTCTTATAAAGAATTATTCTTTGATTTTGAAGAAAAAGGTTTTATTTCTACATTCAAGGTAGCTAGTCATATTAAATTAAATCATCATGCATTTTGGGTTATTTTTGATACAAAAGAAAACGCAGAGCTTTTTATGGCTGGATTAAGAGACAAAACAATTTATTCATATATCGGATATATTCCACTTCATTCTTCCCCCAAAGGCTTAGACTATGGTTATGCAAAAAATGATCTACCATTAACCGAAGATTTAGGTAATAGAATTGTAAGATTACCTTTTTATACAGAACTCGCAGAGCAAGGTTTAGATTATTGTATAAGAGAGATGAAAAAACAATTAGATAAAATTTATAATTAAAAGCTATGTTAAAATTTGCAGTAATTGGTTGTGGTAATTTGGCTATGAAGTCTTCTATTCCAGCTTTAATAAATTCTAAAGTAAGTTCAGTAGTTGTATGTGTTGATCCAAACAAAAGAGGTCAGAAAATAGCTGTAAGAGAAAAGTTTAATTTACCCCTATTAACAAGTTTGGAAGAAGCTATAGAAAATTATGAATTTAATGCAGTTTATATTTCTGCTCCAACAGGTGCTCATAAAAAACTGGTATTATCTGCAGCAAAATTTAAAAAGCATATACTTTGTGAAAAATCTTTAGGTATAAACTTAGATGAAGTTGAGCAAATGGTAGAATGTTGTAAAGAAAATAATGTTGCTCTTTTTGAAGGGTTTATGTATCAATTTCATACTCAGCACCAATTTGTAAAAAAAATTATTAAGGACGGGGAAATTGGAAAACCATTTCATTTTCAAGCTAGTTTTGGTTTTCCTCCTCTAAATGAAAATGATTTTAGATACAAAAAAGAATTAGGTGGAGGTGTTATTTTAGATGCTGGTTCATATACTATTCATGCAGCAAGACATTTCTTTGGTAAGGAACCAATTTCATCAAATGTTATTTTAGAAAACGAAGAACATGAAGTAGAGATAAGAGGAACAGTTTTACTAAATTTTGGAGAAAGTAAAACTGCAAGTTTAATATTTGGTTTTCATAATATGTATCAAAGTAATTATAGTATTTGGGGGCAGGAAGGCATGATAACTTTAGAAAGAGCTTATGCAGTTCCACCGGATTTTAAACCAACATGCATTTTAGAAAAACAGGGCTTTAAAGAAGTTTATACTTTGGAACCATGTAATCATTTTATAGAAGAAATAAAATACTTTAATGATGAGTATAAAAATGAGGATTCAAAAAAAGAGTGGTATAGAGAAGCTTTAAATCAATCAAAGGCTTTACAAAATTTGAAACACCTCTAATTATTAACCCTATAAAAAAATATAAATTTAAATGCATCTTTTGCCAAAGCTGCTAGATGTTTGGCTATAGCGGATGTAATAATTGAAACAATAAAAAAATTATAATTCAAATCTAAATAATATGAAAAAAATAAGATTTGCTCTAGTGGGCTGTGGAAGAATTGCGCAACGACATGCTGAGCATATAAAGAACTATGGAATATTAAGTGCTGTTTGTGATGTTGAAATAAGCAAGGCCAAAAAATTAGGCGAACAATATAATTCGAGATACTATTCGAATATTGAAGAAATGCTTAAGAATGAAAATGAGACTATTGATGTTGTAACAATCTGCTCACCTAATGGACTTCATGCGCAACATAGTATTTTATCTCTAAAATCTGGTTATCATGTATTATGTGAAAAACCAATGGCCATTACGGTATATGATTGCGGAGAAATGATCAAAACTGCTGAATCAGTCAATAAAAGATTATTTGCAATTAAGCAAAATCGATTTAATCCTCCTGTAGCAGAGGTGAAAAAACTAATCGATAATGGGACATTGGGTAATATATATAGTGTGCAATTGAGTTGTTTTTGGAATAGAGATTTTGACTATTATGCCAATAGTTGGAAGGGTACAAAGGACCAAGATGGAGGCACTCTTTTTACTCAATTTTCACATTTTATTGATCTCTTATACTGGATGTTTGGTGATGTGAAATCAGCTAAAGGAATTGGTAAGAACTATGCGCATAATGGAGTAATTGAGTTTGAGGATACTGGGGTTGTAATTTTAGAATTTTATAGTGGCACAATCGGTACCATTAATTATACAGTAAACAGTTTTGAAGGAAATATGGAAGGTTCTCTGACGATTTTTGGTGAAAAAGGAACTGTGAAGATTGGAGGACAATATTTAAATGAGCTAGAGTATCAGCGCATAAATAATTATGAGATTAAGAACTTAGCAAAAGGAAATAGTGCAAATAACTACGGAAAATACTTGGGATCAATGTCTAATCATGATAAAGTTTATGAAAATCTAATAGATGTTTTGCACAATGGAAGTTCTATTAGTACCAATTCATTTGAAGGGATGAAAACTGTGGAAATTATAGATAAAATATATTCTTCATTTGAGTAAAAAACTGCAGATATTATTGCTTAATGCAGCTGCAAATGGTGATACCTTATTTGTTCTTCAGCTAATTGGAGATGGGGTTGAGGTTAACTGTATTAACGAGAATGGTTGGTCTCCATTAGTAATGGCAGCTTTTAATCAACACCTTGATACTATAAAAGTGTTAATTGATGCTGGAGCAAATGTTAACCATCAAAGCTTTAATGGTACAACCGTGTTCATGTATGCTAAGACCAAAGTATTTAAGACTGGAGATTATTCGATTTTGGATTACTTACTGAATAAAGGAGTCGACATAAATTTAAGAGATTTTAAAAAAAAGTGGACTGTTCTCCAATATGTTAAGAATACCAGCCATACTGAGATGGAACACTATTTAATTGATAAAGGAGCTTTAATATGAAAAGAATATTGTTTTTAGGATCCAAGCCCATTGGCTATAAGTGTCTTCATTTTTTATTGCAAAATGCTAATGTACTTAATTGTAAAGTCGTTGGAGTTTTAAGCAATGATAATCAGCGATTTGATAACTCATTGAGTATTAGGAAACTTTCCAATGATTATGATATTCCTTTTATTGAAGAGTTGGATTTAATTTTAGAGATGGAAGAGATAGATTTTATCATATCTATCCAGTACCATTTAATTCTTCATCAAAAACACATCGATATTGCCAATAAATTAGCAATCAATTTACATATGGCTCCACTTCCTGAGTACAGAGGTTGTAATCAGTTTTCTTTTGCAATATTTAATCAGGCCAAAATATTTGGAACAACTTTACATCGTTTAGAATCAGGAATTGATAACGGAGCAATCATAGCTGAAAGAAGATTCCAAATTCAGAAAGGACAAGACGTTAAATCATTGTATGATAAAACTTTTGAAGAGTCTGTGCTACTATTTCAAGAAAGTATAGAAAGTATACTTTTAGAAAGCTATACTTTGAAAGATCAGTCGAGCTTATTTGACAAAAGGGGATTAAATACTTATTATAGAAAAGATATTGTTAAATTAAAAGAGATAAATTTAAATGATACTGCTGATATTATAACGAGAAAAGTTCGAGCTACAGCAATGCCAGGATATGAACCAGCTTTTGTAATAGTGGAGGGAAAAAAATATTATATTATTGCTGAAAATCAATATAAAATAAATTAGAATATGAAAGTACCATTTGTAGATTTAAAAACACAATATTATAACCTTAAACCAGAAATGGATAGAGCTATTTTTGAAGTTTTAGAAAACAGTACATTTATTGGTGGTAAGACCGTAAAGGACTTTGAAGTAGCATTTGCAGAATTATATGGAGTAAAACACTGTATCTCTACTGCTAATGGAACAGATTCTCTTTACATTATGATGAAAATGTTGGGTATAGGAAAGGGAGATGAAGTAATTACTGTAGCAAATAGTTGGATTTCTTCTTCTGAGACTATATCACAAACAGGTGCTAAACCTGTTTTTGTTGATATTCACCCAGAGTTTTATTCTTTGGATGAAAACAAACTGGAAATTGCGATAACACCAAATACAAAGTGTATAATTCCTGTTCACTTGCATGGACAAATGTGTAATATAGAAGTAATTATGAAAATTGCTGATAAATATGGTATTACTGTTTTGGAAGATTGTGCGCAGTCTCACTTTTCGAAGTTTAATGAAAAAAGAGCTGGAACTTTTGGTTTAGCTGGTTCATTCTCATTTTATCCGGGTAAAAACTTAGGAGCATATGGTGATGCGGGTTGTATCATAACTAATGATGATAATTTTGCATTAAAGTGCAGAAAATTTGCTAGACATGGGGCGTTAAAAAAACATCAGCACGAAATGGAAGGAATTAATAGTCGCTTGGATGGAATTCAGGCAGCAGTTTTGATTACCAAGTTACCACATATTTTAGACTGGACAGAAAAAAGAATAAAAGTTGCTGCTAAATACAATGAAATGTTAAAAGGTGTTGGTGATGTTATTACACCTGCAATACGTAAAAACTCACAACACTCCTATCATCTTTATGTTATCAGAACTGATAAAAGAGATGATCTAAAAAAATACTTGTCAGATGAAGGAATTGGAACTGCAATTCACTATCCTGTGGCTCTACCTAATATGAGGGCTTACGAATATTTAAGTTATTCCAGAGAAGATTTTCCGATATCAAGTAATTATGAAGATAAAATTCTCAGTTTACCTATATTTCCAGAAATTACTTTAGCGCAGATTGAACATGTCTGTAGTAGTATAAAATCATTTTACTTTAAACATTCAAAATGAAATATGTTAGAATTATTGATACACCTGGAGTCATAGAAAATTCTAATGAGGCTATGCCATCTTATAATAGCTTGAAAGAAAAAATTCTTGGTTCTTTATATGCAGAAGGAGGCAGTCTGGAATATGGATTAGAAAAGCACCTAGATTATAATACGGAAACGATAGTATACAACTTAATTGATAAGTTCAGTGACCATAAATATCTAATATCAAAAGATTATTTAAAATCTTTTGATATCATTTTTATTGATAGTATCAACTTCTTAATTGCTAATCAGGTTTTGCTTTATGAATTAAAAAAGATATCATTAGTAATTGTATGGGATGGAATCTTTAAAAATTATTCTAAAATAAAACACTGTTTTCATGCAGTTTTAACTTGTAGTGAAGGTATTAAAAAACAATACCAAAAATTGAATATCCCTTGTTACTATATACCTTTTTCTTATGATGATCGACTTGATGAGATTCTTAAAGTAGAGGGTTATGCGGTAAAGCACGAGCGATGTGCTTTTATTGGAGGTATAAACATAGGTAAACAATCTCATTTTGACAGGATCAATACAATTAATAAGATTCAAAATGAAGTTGACTTATATTTGAAGCTGGGTAAAAAAAGTTTACTTAAAAACGCATATTTGCTTCTAAAAGATCGCCAGTTAGCTCTGAAATATTATCAAATAAGAAGAAGAAATATCTCCACTGTATATGGATTAGAATATCATAAAAAAATCTTAGACTACCGTGGTGTTATTAACAGCCATTTAGATAATATTACAACCCCCTCAAATATTCGCTTATTCGAAGTAACGGGCTTAGGACGTGTATTAATAACAGATCGTCAAAATGGTTTGCAAAACCTTTTTATTGAGAACGAGGAAATTTTAGCGTATTCTAATACAGAAGAATTAAAAAGAAAAATCTATATTGTTCAAAATGATAAGGATTTTGCTGAGTATTTGTGTAAAAATGCTAGAAAAAAAACAAAGAAAAATTACGGAATAGTAAATCGAGTAAAACGTTTTCAAGAAATTATAGATGACATTAATTAGCAGAACAATAATTTACATTGTATCGAGTATACTGTATTTTCAAATGCATAACGATTATCTTTTGTATTACTTTGGTTATATGACAGAAGTTAGTGAACTCAAGTTTTCAAAAGTTGGATTATTATTCTTTGTAATCTCATCCTCTTTGATTTTATTTAAAAGGTTAAGGCGAGATTCTTTTCAAATAATATACTTATTACTTGAAGTGATATTCTTTGCTCCGTTAATAACCTACATTTCTTTTACAAACTATTTGCCCTCTATTTTTTATTTATCTATTCTTTTCTCTTTTTTAATATATAAATACAATATAGGGGCTATAAGACTAAATTTTAAAGGATTTTTTTATGAACGAATTATTGAAATATTTGCTATTGTAACATTGCTTGTATCGATATTTCTTGTTAGTAAATTTGAATTTAATCTAAATTTTGATGCTATTTATGACATTCGAGAAACTTATTCTGAGAAAGCACCGGGAATTTTAGGTTATTTTGTTTCTTGGTCAGCATACTTTTCAGTACCATACCTTTTACTAAGATCTATTCATTACTATAAAGCACCCAAGATTCTTACATTACTGTTTTTTTTAATTGTCCAACTTTTGTTATTTTCAATTGGTAATAATAAGAGTTTTCTAATAGTTTATTTAACAGTATTTATATACATTATTTTAGAAAAAAATAACTGTCTTACAGTTGATTGGGATCTATTGAAAAAATATACTAAATATTATTTAGGTACATTTTTTGTTTTATTAAGTATAGTATTTGCTTTTCCTAGCTATTACATTGTTGCTTCCTTCTTTTTTTTACGAACAGCTTCACTTGCACCTCGACAGCTCGATCTTTATTATCAATTTATTCATGTAATGGGTAATGAAGTAACCTTACTTTCTCAGAATTTCCCATTTCGATATATATTGAATTATCCACATTCTGATGTATTAGGAAAAATAGTGAGTTATAAAGTGTTAGGCATCGAAAGTAATGCAAATGCAGCTTTCTTATTTTCTGATGGGATTGCCGGTTTCGGTTTATATTTAGGTCCGATTATTGGTTTCTTACTTTTTAATTTTATTCTTAGCTTGATCTTTCTAAATCCACAAGTAAATCAAAAAATGCGTGTTTTACTTACTATTCCATTACTAATTCAAATCTTAAATACGAGTATTTTAGTTTCATTTAGCACAGGCGCTGGTCTTTTAATTATGGCTTTAGGTATGACTAAGAAATGAAAATTTAATTATAAAGCTTTATGATCAAGGTGAAAAGAAAACGAATCATTAAAGATGGATTTTTAACTATAGCATCCAGAGTAATACCTATTTTTATTCTGCAGTATATTATACATCCATTTTTAGGGGAATCTCTTACAAATAGTGAATATGGAAATCTTGTTACAATAGTGGCTCTAATAAATTTTTCGGCATTAACTTTAGGTAATGTACTGAATAATTCAAGATTGATCTTGCAAAAAAAGTATGTAAATGAACGTCTAGAAGGTGACTACAATGTTTTATTAATAATTTTATTAGTAATTAATATTGTAGCTATAACATCTTTATTATACATTTATTTAGATATTTTGGAATTAATTAACTTTATAGTTCTCCTGTTAATTTCAATCTTTATATTGGTTAATGGTTATTTAACTGTGGAGTTTAGAATTAATTTAAATTATAAAAAGATTGCTTTAGATAGTGTGTTTTTATCCTCAGGATACATATTGGGGTATTTTGTTTATTTATTGTCAGGTTATTGGGAAATGATATATTTCTTCGGCGTAACGACAAGTGCTTTATATGTCCTTAGTAACACGAGTTTATTAAAAGAACCTATAACAATTACAAGACTGTTTGGTTTCACGTCAAAGCAAACATCAGCGTTATTAATCTCAGGTTTATTAATATCTGGGGGTATGTATTTAGATAAAATCATGTTATTTCCGTTACTTGGTGGTGAGGCAGTGGCAACATATTATGTTGCTAGTCTTCTTGGAAAAAGTATAGGTCTAGCTATAGGTCCACTATCTGGATTGTTATTAAGTTACTTAGCCCTGGAAGACCATTTTTCAAATAGAAAATTTATAAGGTTATTAAGTATTGGTTTAGTAATAGGAGGGTTAGGTTATATTATTGTTTTAATTATAGATGAGCCAATACTTTATTATTTATACCCCAAATATGCGATGGCTGCCTTAGATTATACTGCAATAATAACATTAAGCGTAATAATTTTGGTGCTATGTAATTTATTGAATGCTATTGTACTCAATTTTTTAGATTTAAAATGGCAGATGTTGATAAACGGCACTTATTTACTTATTTATATAGTTGGTTCAGTTGCTTTATTCAATTACTATGGTCTTTTCGGTTTTTGTTTAGGTATTTTATTTGCAAGTTTGTTTAAATTAATTTTTATGATCGTTTTGTTTTATAAGAAGAATGCAGATCCAACATTAGCAAAAAACTAGATTGGAATGAATATATTACATTTAAATACCTATAGTCTATCCAAAAACAAATCATTTCCTCATTTTATGTTTCATCGTGATCTATTAGAAGAAGGACATGATAGTATTATAGTTTCGGCTAAAGGTGATATAATTGATGAAAAAATAATAATTCTTGAGCACTCAAAAAGTTTACCTTTTATATTCTCTACTATTATTCGTAAATTTTTTTTTCAAATACTTAATAATAACGATAGTCATTACTATTATCCGGAATGGAATTTAGATAATATTAAGCCAGCTGATATTATTAATCGAGTTTCTTTTACGCCAGATGTAATTATAACATATTGGACAAAATTTGCATTTAATCAAAAAACTATATTTGAATTAAGTGAATATTATGATGCGCCAGTATTAGTGTTGCCGGTAGATATGGCTATATTTACTGGTGGATGTCACTTTTCTGGAAGTTGTGATAAATACAAGGAATCATGTGGTAGTTGCCATATTTTAAACTCGACAAGAAATAATGATTTATCAAGAAGAACATGGTTATTAAAAAAGAAGTTTATTGATAAAACAGATTTGACAATGCTTGTTTGCTCAGGTGTAATAGCTCGTCAAGCGAGCTCTAGTGCTTTGACTAAAAATATAGAGCAGATACCAATGCTATATACTGTAGATGAAACCATTTTTTATTCGAAAGGTAAAGCTGAAGCCAGAAGGCATTTTAATATTCCAAGTACTAAAAAAGTTATTTTTTTTGGTGCTGCTAATCTAAATCATCCAAGAAAAGGTATGAGCTATTTAATAGAATCATTGAATATATTGAGTTCATGTTCAAAGGAGTCATATAGCAATGAGGACATAGTTCTGCTTATTGCCGGAAATAAATTAGAAGTTCATGATATTCCTTTTGATTATATAAGTCTAGGCTATTTAGAGCATGAGCATGAGTTAGCCTCTGCTTATCGTGCGTGTGATGTGTTTGCATGCCCATCCATAGAAGATGCAGGACCATTAATGATTAATCAATCTATTATGAGTGGACGCCCAGTTGTAGCTTTTAACATGGGAGTCGATCCAGACTTGGTATTAAATGGTGAAACAGGATATGTTGCCGACACAAAAGATTCCCGAGATTTTTCAATGGGACTTCATATGATACTTAGTATGTCTGAGTCTGAGTGGGAAGTTAGTTCAAATAAATGTCGTGAATTGGGGTTATCTCGATTTTCAAGTGCAGTTAATCGAATTAGGTTAACAAATATATTATCTGATTTAGTAACAAGGAAGAATAAAAAATTATAATAACTTTAAACCTTAGACTTAAAAATGATAATAAGACGCAACTCAACCATTGAATTTATTCGAATCAATAATAAAGATGCAGTTATAAAAAAATATCATGCTACTTATGGTATCCAAGAAGAATTTCAAAAAATATTAGAATTATCACATATTTTAAATTATTCTTCAAGATTTCGTTGTGTTGAAGTAATTAAAGTTCATGGTGACGAGTTAATTTTAGAAAAGATAGATGGGTATAGTTTAGGATCACTCAATAATTTTCAAATCACTAGTTTAATAATGTACAAAGAAGAAATCATAAATTTATTTTTGAGGTGTAACAGTCTAGGTTTCTCTTTTGATAGCGACTTGTCAAATCTTTTTTATTCATATTCTAATTCTGAGTTCATTTTCATTGACCCTGTACAAGAAGATTTGAAAATTGAGCATTTGTCTTTTGTAGTCTTTGCTTTGAGTATTATCAAGTCTATAGGTAAATCAATGAACATTTTCCTGCTTGTTAAAAAAATAATTTGTTTTAATGATTACCTAAAGCAATATTCCACCATCGGAAATGTAGATGCATCGGATGTTAAGCAAAGTTTCTGTAAATATATTGATGTAGTAATTGAATGGAATATTGGATCTCCTGACAAAAATAAATTGGTGACTAAGCTTGTACGTCGTTTTGTTTTAATACCTATTTGGAGACTTATCAAATTGTATATAAAAAACTTAAATATTTATGAAAGAAACTAGGTTAATATTTGTTTGCGGAAATGATGGTTCAGGAAAAAGTACTTATATGAACCATTTATATTTGAGGTATAGTGAAACAAATAGAGAGATAGATTTAAGGCATTACTACAATAACCCACTTCGTAAAATTGCGCGTTATTTTATAAAGCCTAGTGTTAATAAAAAAGAATCAAAAGTTCAATTCAATGATTCGAATAAAAAAAGTAATAATTTTATAAAATACTTTTATATAGTTTATGTAATTATTGTAACTCTTTTAATAAGGGTTGAAGTATTCTTTAGAAGAAATTCAATCTTTATTTATGATCGATCTTTTATTGATGAGATGGTTAGTGTAGAAGTCTTAAATAGGCTAATAATTAGAAAAAATTGGTACCTGATGATATTTAGATTAGTTGGAGATAGTCGATTTGTTTTCTTGGATGCCAATAGTGAACAAAAGTTTAATAGAATAATTGATAAAGATATAACTAAAGAATTGTTTTTAGAGAAGGAGGTTGTTTATAAGAGAGTTTTTAAGCATTTAATAGATATATTTAAAGAAAAAATAGAAAAAATTTACACAAATGGAAATAAATAAATATTGGAAAACAGCATTTTACATTGATGCTGAGCTGTCCAAAAAAAATGTAGAATACTCAATAATAAAATCATATCGGTCCTTATCCTTTAAGGACGGCAACATAGATCTTGTAGTCTCAGGAGATTTAATTAAATTTTATGATACTTATTTAAGCCATGATTTCAGTTTAAAGGATCGAGATAAAATAAAAGCCAAATATTATGAGCGGAATAAATTAATGTGCACATGTAGATCTGGAAAAAATATTAGTATCCATTTACATACTAACGTTGGCTGGCATGACCACGAATTTTTCTCATATGATAAAATTATCGACATGAGTGAGCGAATAAGTTTTTCAGATCGCAAAGTCATGTTGTGTAAACATGAATTTGAGTCAGAGATTCTTTTTCTTCATGCTTTTTTTGAAAAGCATGAATTTTCGAGGCTAGATATTGATTTTATTGGTAAACAAGATATGCAAAAATTCACAAGCTATTATTTGGGTAGTGTTAATGATATTGAATGGGTAAATAGTGAACAGTCTATCCCCTTATTAAAATTATTTAGTGTTTGGCGTCGATACTATAGTAAATCGAAGGGGGTAAGTTTAAAAAATATACTTTTTCATTTTATGCTCTTAATACGTCAAATGTTTCAGTAACGATGAAGTTGTCTATAATTACCATAACATATAATTGTGAAAAAACAGTACTTAGTTGTCTAGATTCAATGGAAAGACAAACATATGATAATATAGAATATATAATTATAGATGGAGGCTCAACAGATAATACACTAAAGATAATCAATTCATACTCTAAAATTATTAATCAATTTATTTCTGAACCAGATGAAGGAATTTATGATGCATTAAATAAAGGACTCAGAATTGCAACTGGTGATGTAATTGGGTTTTTACATGCTGACGATATATTTGCGAGCAATATGACTCTTTACAACATTATGGAAGTATTTATGTCTTCAAATGCAGATGTTGTATATGGAGATATAGAAATACTAAAGAACATAGATGATATTAAGCCAATACGTAAATGGATTAGTAAGGAATTTCATCCATCATTATTAGGCTTAGGATGGATGCCTCCACACACGTCTTTATTTGTTAAATCTTCTTTATATTTAAAATTCGGAAATTTTGATACCTCGTTTTTCATTTCTGGTGATTATGACTTTATACTGCGATTATTTAAAAATAGACAATTAAAGTCTTATTATATTCCAGAAATATTGGTAAAAATGCTACATGGAGGAGCAAGCACTAAAAATTTTAGGAGTTTTTTATTGAAGTTTACTGAGGATTTAAGGGCATTGAGAAATAATAAAATAAGATTTCCGCTTTTAGTACTTTTGGCCAAAAAAATTTTAAAACTTAATCAGCTTAATATTTTTAAAAAATAAAAGATTATTGATAGATTATATACTTAGTTATTGAATTTAAATAATTAATTTTGTTGATATGAAAAATTTATTTCTGATAATTGCTGCTTCCTTTGTTTTAGCATCCTGTTCTAAAAATAGTCAACTTATTTATTTAAAAGATTCTGATAATGATTTTGATAAAGTTGATTATTCTAATTTAAAAAACAGTATTGAGACAGGAGATATTCTTAAGATTGACGTTCAAACTATTATTCCAGAGGCAGCTATCCCATATAATTCTAATATTACTAATACTGGTACTGTTTCGAACCTTGAATTATTAAAACTTGAAGGGTATTTAATTGACGAATTCAAGATGATAAATTATCCAGTATTAGGTGAGATTAATGTTCAAGATCTAAGTTTAAATCAACTAGAAGATAAAATCACTCAACTTCTTTTAGAAGGAGGGCATCTTACTAATCATATAGTTAAAATAAGAAGAATTAATTCTAAATTTACAGTTTTAGGAGAAGTGCAAAATCCTGGAACATTTTCTTATGTTGATGAAAAATTAAACTTATTTCAAGCATTAGGATATGCTGGTGATTTAACTATTGTTGGTAAGCGAAAAGATATTACAATAATTAGAGAAGAAAATGGATTGAGAAAAATTAATAAAATTGACTTAACAAAGTTAAAATTTCTATCAGAGCCTTATTATCAAATTAAAAATAATGATGTTATTATTGTAAATCCAAATTTTAGTAAAGTTAAAAGTGCTGGATTTATTGGAAGCCCCTCCTCTATTGCTTCAATATCCTCTATATTACTTAGCATTACATTATTAATTATAAATCAATAAAATGAATAGTTTTAGTTCAAACAATGTTGATTCCGAAGATAATTTTGATCTTAAAAAAGAATTTTTTAAGTTTTTGTTTTTTTGGAAGTATTTTCTGTTTTCTTTGATTTTGTGTTCATTAATTGCTTTTGTTTATATAAGATATACCAGTAAAGTATTTGAAACTACTGCAAAAATCAAAATTTTAGACAAAAAAGATACAGCTCTTGAGCTTCCCTCTGCTGAAGATCTATTTTCAAACTCTAAAATTAATCTCGAAAATGAACTTGAGGTATTAAGATCATATTCTATTTTAGAACAGGTAGTGAGAAATCAAAATTTAACTACATCAGTTTCTGTAAATGGAGATATTATGAGTCCATTAGTTACAGATTACCCTTTTACAATTACCTCTAAGCTTCCAATTGATAGTTTAACTAATTTGTTATTTAAATTAGATTTTAATGATAAAGGATTAGAGATCATTGACTATCAAAATGAAGATAAAGAATATATATTCAAAGATTTTTCTACTCTTCGAGAAAAACACAACCTCCCATTTGATATTTCTAATGTAAATAAGAACCAAAGTGCTAATCTGAGCTATAATATATCATTTAAATCAGTTGATAATTTAGTTATGATGTTAAAAAAGCAAATTAAATCATCATCAATTGGTAAAAAAAGTGATGTTATTACAATAAATTTTAATTCAACAAATACAAAATATTCAGAAAAAATTATTAATGAACTAATAACAGTTTTTAATCTTGACGGGATTAAAGATCGTCAGCTAATTCACAAAAGAACAATTAGTTTTGTGAATGATAGATATAGATATCTTTCTTTAGAATTAGATTCTATTGAAATAAATAAACAATTGTTTAAAGTAAGTAATAATCTTGTAGATTTAAAAGTCAATTCTACTATTTCATTAAATAAAAAATCAATAACTGAAGAAGGTATTTTTTTAAATGAGAATAAAATATCTATTATTACTTCTTTATTAGAATCACTCAATAAATTAAACCTTGAATTATTACCTTCAAATATTGGAGTTGAAAATAAAGAAATTAATAAACTGATAAGTTCTTATAATGAGATTGTTTTAGATAGAAAAAAACTTATTTCTAGCGTTGGGCCTAAAAACCCCTCAGTAAAAATGTTGGACAATTCAATAAGATATAGTCGATCAAATATTATTTTTTCATTAGAACAGCATCTGTTACAGCTCAAGAATTTAAATGTTAAACTTTCACAACAGTTCAACAAGTTTGATGCTCAATTAAATCAGCTACCTGAAAAAGAGAAAATGCTAAGGGTTATTGAGAGAAATCAAGAAATTAAAGAGGCGCTCTACTTGTTTTTATTGCAAAAAAGAGAGGAAGCAGAAGTGAGTTATGCTATAACTGAACCAAGTATTAAAGTGGTTGAATATGCCATTTCAAATGAGGAACCTATTTCTCCAAATATCAAAGTAGTTTACCTCGTTGCTTTATTGTTTGGTTTGATTATTCCTTTTGGATTTCTTAATATTATTTTCTTTTTTGATACAAAAATTCAATCAAGAGAAGATATCGAATCACATAATTCTTCTTTAAATGTATTAGGAGAAATTCCATTCTTTGATGTTTCTGAAAATAATAAGGTATTCTCTGATCCATCAGCTCGATCAATAGTTTCAGAGTCATTTAGAATGCTAATGTCTAATGCAAGATATCTTTTTACTGATAATAAAAAATCTAATGTTATTTTGGTAACATCTTCAGTAAAGGGAGAAGGAAAAACATTAAGTGCTTTAAATTTATCATTATCTTTTGCCTCTTTAAATAAAAAAGTTCTTTTAATAGGTTGTGATTTACGAAATCCTCAAATTCATAAATATCTTGATGAAGATAAAAATCAAAAAGGTTTAGTTGATTACTTAGTTGATAACAAATGTAGATGGAAAGAATCTGTTTTAAAGAAATTTGATAAAATTCCTAATCACCATATATTATTGTCCGGATCGCTACCCCCTAATCCACTTTATTTAATTAATAATGGAAATATGGAGATTTTTCTTGATCAAGCTAAAAAGGAATATGAATATATAATTATTGATTCTGCACCTACATTATTAGTTGCTGACACTAAGAGCTTGTTTAATTTTGCGGATGCTATAATTTATCTTACAAGATGTAATGTAACTGATAAAGAAATTTTAAATCATATAAAAGGTTCTGATAATGACAGTAAATCTAATCTTTCTGTAGTTCTAAACGGTGTTGGGCAGAAAAATGCCTATGGATATTCATATGGATATAAATATGGTTATGGTTATAATTATAAATATTCATATAATTATGGATATGGATATGGATACGAAGAGGATAAGTCGTAATCAGTATTTCTACTTAGATTAGGTTTTTTATATAATTTGTACATTTGATTTATGATTTTTATATTATATGCATCTTTAATAAGTTTTTTTGGTACTTTTCTTGTTATGCCCTCTGTCATAAAATTAGCAATTAAAAAACGAATACTAACTGGAGGAGGTGGGAGGAACTCTCATGAAGGTTTTACTCCTAATATTGGTGGTATAGCAATTTTTATTGGTTTATTATTATCTAATCTTTTTCTTTTAGGTTTCTATATTAATTCTAAAACTTTAGATGCATCAATAATTGATGTTAATTCCTTAGATAAATTTTTATCATATATTTATGTTACTTTTTCTTGTATTATAATGTTTATTGTTGGTTTATCGGATGATCTTACTTCTTTATCGTCAAGAGTCAGATTTTTTATTCAACTTATTGTTTCTTTTTGTTTTACTTATTTTGGAGAGATTAGAATTGAAACACTGAGTGGCTTATTTGGAATTTATGAATTATCATATATAGTTTCAATTATTTTCTCAATGATAGTTTTTATTTTTATTATTAATTCATTTAATCTTACTGATGGTTTAGATTCCTTAGCTACATTGTTAGGAATTTTTATTTTATCATCTTTTGCTATTTTATTTATGATAAATGATCATTTTTACGACGTTACTTTGTGCTTTGCAGGAGTTAGTTCCTTATTTGCTTTTTTATTTTATAACAAACCTCCTGCAAAAATATTTATGGGTGATTCTGGAAGTTTAGTTATAGGAGTAATAATTGCTTATTCTGCAATTCAATTATGTAATATGCCTATTGATTCAAATGGAGTAATAAATCCAGTGTTTGTTTTATGTATTATTTCTTATCCTGCAGTTGATACTTTACGTGTCTTTACAGTTAGAGTTTTTTCTGGCAAATCTCCTTTTGCCGCAGATAGAAATCATATTCATCATTTACTTGTTGATAAGGATTTTAATCACGGATGGGCTTCTTTTTTTGCTGTTAGTTATTCTATCATATTATCTTGTATTTGTTTTCTTTTTGTTGAACATATAACACTCTCATTTATTGTAATGGTTTCTTTAGCAATTCTATTTATTTTGCTTCCAATGGCATCTTGGTCTAGAAATATTATGCGTTTTTTATTGTCTAGATTTAGAAATTAAATTTTCTATTTTGCTCTCTATTTTTTCCGAGTATTTCTATTGTTTATTTTTCATATTTTTAAGCTGATTTAATTTATATTATATTTAATTGAAAGGATATTCAAAATATTTGTGGTTTTTACATTTTATTGGAGACATTATTTTAATTAATATTGCCTTTTTTACTGCTTTTTATTTTAAGTTTTCTCATCTTAGTTTAGACGATAAATACACTTTTTTACTTCTCATTTTTAATTTCATTTGGATGTTTACCTCTTTTGCATTAAATCTGTATGCTATTAAGAGGATTACCCAAATTGATAGAATTCTTATTAACCTTTTTCGTGCTGGTTTAATTAATGTCATTGTATTAGCAGCAATTCTTTTTTCTTTGAATGATGACTCACCATTTTCTAGAGAACATCTATATCTGACTTATTCTGGTGTTTTTATATTTGTATTAATTTGGCGCTACACTTCAGTCAAGTTAATTTACTTATATAGGAAATATGGTTATAATTATGATAGAGTTCTAATTGTTGGTGGTGGTATTGTTTCTAAACAGCTTCACGAATATTTTTTTTCTGATGATATCTTAGGGTTTAAGTTACTTGGAATCTTTTCAGATGATAACTTATCTTTTAATAGTAATGTTTTTTCAGGAAAAATATCTGAAATTAAAGATTTTGCTCTTCTAAATCAAGTAGATGAAATTTATTATACACTTCCATTAACTTATACAGATAAGATTCAGTCTCTTGTGGATTTTGCTGATCAAAACTTAATACGATTTAAAGTTGTTCCTGACTTTAGTGGTTTTCCTCTTAGAAGAGTAAATATTGACTTTTTTGATAATGTTCCTGTTTTAAGTTTTCGTAAAGAGCCTTTAA
>Ga0209383_1000379_pt1 | contig 32088 bp, 34 predicted proteins | sample CoawatmetaG02DNA_FD_187510 | JGI IMG/M metagenome (GOLD analysis project Ga0209383, IMG submission 187510) | Marine microbial communities from the West Antarctic Peninsula - Coastal water metaG029-DNA (SPAdes) (version 2) | ecosystem: Environmental > Aquatic > Marine > Coastal ... | reverse complement strand
CAGCAACCGCACCAACATAAACAATTAGCATTATCATTCCTAAAAACTCAGCACCAATCATAATGAATAGACAAGATATACTAATAAAATCTAAAATTAAAAAAAAAACGGAATGAACTGTATTTTTAGATACAGTAACCATTATTGCAGAGATGACAGCTATAATTGAAAATGTATAAAAGAAAATTGAATGAGCAATCATTGATTTATCTATAAGGATTATCAGCTTTTATATTTGCTGCTAATACATTCTCCCATCTATCTCCATTGTCTAAGAGTTTTTCTTTTGTATAGTAAAGCTCTTCTCTTGTTTCGGTTGAAAATTCAAAATTTGGTCCTTGAACAATCGCATCAACCGGACATGACTCTTCACATAAGCCACAATAAATACATTTCATCATATCAATATCATATCTGGTAGTTTTTCTACTTCCGTCTTCTCTTTCAGCAGATTCAATTGTTATTGCTTGAGCGGGACAAACAGCTTCACACAACTTGCATGCTATGCATCTTTCTTCACCATCCGGATATCTTCTTAAAGCATGTTCACCTCTAAAACGTGGGCTAATTTTCCCTTTTTCAAATGGATAGTTGATTGTTTTTTTTGATCTAAAAACCTCTCTTATTGCGATTAATAAACCACCAATAAAGTCAGTCATAAATATTGTTTTAAAAAATCTAGAAATTTTCATAATTAATTTACAGGTAGAAGGTTAAAATAAAATAAATAACTTGCTGTTAACACTACCCAAGTTAATGACAAAGGTAAAAAAACTTTCCAACCAAGTCTCATTAGTTGATCATATCTATATCTTGGGACTACGGCTTTTACTAAAGCAAATAAAATAAATAGTAATAATATTTTTAAAATTAACCAAATTGCTCCTGGAACAAGTGTAAATGGATAAAAATCTAATGGTGGCAACCATCCTCCAAGAAACAATATAGCACCCATGGCACACATTAATAAAATATTAGCGTATTCTCCTAACCAAAACATTGCATACATCATTCCTGAATATTCTGTTTGATATCCAGCTACTAGTTCAGATTCAGCTTCAGGTAAATCAAACGGAGGCCTGTTTGTTTCAGCTAATGCTGAAATAAAAAAAATAACAAACATTGGAAATAATGGAATAACAAACCATAAATTTTTTTGAGCTATAACAATGTCATTCAAATTTAAAGATCCCACACAAAGTAAAACATTAATAATTATTACGCCTATAGAAACTTCATAAGATACCATTTGCGCCGCCGATCTAATTGCACCTAAAAAAGGATATTTAGAGTTTGAGGCCCACCCTCCCATTATAATTCCATAAACGCCCAAAGAAGAAACGGCAAACAAATAAAGTATGCCAACATTAATATCAGCTAAAACTTGAGTTGGACTAAAAGGTATCACAGCCCAAGAAATTAAAGCCAAAGTCATTGTTACAATTGGGGCCAAAATAAATATGACTTTATTTGAGCTTGAAGGGATAATAATTTCTTTAAACATATATTTTAAAGCATCTGCAACTGATTGAAGTAAACCAAAAGGTCCAACAACGTTAGGACCTTGTCTTTTTTGCACAAATGCCCAAACTCTTCTATCAAGCCAAACAATCATGGCGACTGACACAAGAACAGGTACTAATAAAAATAGTATTTTATAAACTTCTTGAAAAATGATATTTAAATATTCCATTTTAACCCTCACTTCCTGTGGGTTTTAAATTTATTTTTGAATTATTACATTCAATCATTGTTTTTGAAGATCTGGCTATAACATTAGAAAAATAATAATCTTTAATATAAATTTTTAAATTTTCATTTTTAAATTCTATTTTTGGCGAATTTTCATTTTTTGTTGTTGAGCTATCTTGTTTCTCTCTTTGTAAATTTAAATAATTAAACATGCTATTTTCTAATTCGTCTTTGTCGTTAAATAGCTTTCTATTATTCATAAATTCAGCCAATTCATTAATTATTTGCCAATCTTCTTTAGCATCACCTGGAGGGTATGAGGCTTTTTGAGCTTTTTGCATCTTGCCTTCTAAATTAGTAAAATAGCCATCTTGTTCTGTGTATGCCGAACCAGGTAAAATTATATCAGCAATTTCAGCTCCTTTATTTCCGTGACTCCCCTGATAAATTATAAACTCATCTTTCTTATCAAAATGTAAATTATCCTGGCCAGCTAAATAAATGATATCAAATTTATGATCTTTTAAATCATTTAATAATCTATTTTCTTGATTAACTAGTCCTAGATCGCAATTTCCAACTGTTGAAGCATCGCAAGATAAAATATTTAATGAATTCCAATCAGCGGTAATTTTGTTATTTTCAATTAAAAATTCTTTGATTTTATTGAATAAATATTTTGATGAATTAGAGTTTAATAGTGACTCACCTATTATGATCAAAGGTTTTTTAGATTCTTTGATCTGATTTGAAATTTCACTATTTCCCTCAAAAATATCTCTTAATGATTGTGTTTGACCATCTAAACTTTCATATGGATAAGTCAGATCACCCAAATCATTAAGTGAAATAATTTTAGTATTATTATTTAAATAAGATTTTCTAATTCTAGCATTTAATATTGTAGCTTCGTATCTTGGATTTGTACCAACTAATAATATAAAATCAGATTCTTCAATGCCACTTATTCTAGAATTAAATAAATAGTTCTCTCTTTTGCTTGTATCCAAAAATCTATTATCAGATCTAGATTCATAATTATTTATATCCAATGTTCTGTCAAAGAATTCTTTAAAAATATAACTTGTCTCCATACTTGTGAGATCTCCAACAAATCCACAAATTTTCTCTTTTGATGTATTTTCAAACTTTGATTTAATAATTTTATAAACTTCATCCCAAGAAGCTTTTTCAAATTTTCCATTATATTTAATAAATGGTGTGTCTAATCTTTGATGCAATAATCCATCACAAGCATATCTAGTTTTATCAGAAATCCACTCTTCATTAATATCTTCATTTGTAATTGGAAGAATTCTTTTTACCTCCCAGTCATAGGTATCAACTCTAATATTTGAACCAATTGCATCCATAACATCTATAGACTCTGTTTTCTTAAGCTCCCAAGGCCTTGCTTCAAATACATATGGTTTAGACGTTAAGGCACCAACAGGACATAAATCTACAACATTTGCTGAAAGTTCTGATTGCATTGACTGCTCTAAATAAGTTGTAATTTCCATATCTTCACCTCTACCAATTGCTCCTATTTCTGAAACACCAGCAATTTCGGTTGCAAATCTTACACATCGCGTACAATGAATACATCTTGTCATTTGAGTTTTAATAAGTGGTCCCATATTTTTTTCCGAAACTGACCTTTTATTCTCTTTGAATCTCGATTTATCAACACCATAAAACATAGACTGATCTTGAAGATCACACTCTCCACCTTGATCACAAACTGGACAATCTAATGGATGATTTGCTAATAAAAATTCCATAACTCCTTTTCTAGCTTTTTCAACGAACTCTGTATTTGTTTTAATGTTCATGCCCTCTGCAGCAGGCATAGCGCAAGATGCAACAGGTTTAGGAGATTTTTCCATTTCAACTAAACACATTCTACAATTTCCTGCTATTGACAATTTTTCATGATAACAAAATCTTGGAATTTCAACTCCAACTTTTTCACATGCTTGAAGAACTGTTAATCCTTCTTCAACTTCTACGTCAATATCATTTACTTTAAGTTTAAGCATTTTTTTTATCCAATAAGTGTTGATCAACTAAATAAGGAATATTGTTTTTTTTCTGAACAATAGGATCCAAGTTATTTCTATCTTCAATTTCTTTTTTAAAATGTCTCAATAATCCTTGTACCGGCCATGATGAACCCTCTCCAAAAGCGCAAATAGTATGACCAGCTATTTGATTTGTTACATCACCTAACATATCAACTTCATCTTTTGTTGCTTCACCTTTTGCCATGCGCTCTAACATTCTCCACATCCAACCAGATCCTTCTCTACATGGTGTGCATTGACCGCAACTCTCATGCTTATAAAACCTTGCAATTCTAGCCATACATTTAATAATATCTTGATCCTTATTAATCACGACTATACCAGCCGTTCCTAAACCACTTTTTTCAGCCATTAAAGAATCAAAATCCATGGTTAATGTTTCGCATTTTTCTTTAGGTATTAATGGCATTGATGAACCACCTGGAATTACAGCTTGTAAATTATCCCAGCCACCAATCACTCCTCCAGCATGAACTTCAATTAATTCTTTTAGAGGTATGTTCATTTCTTCCTCAACATTACATGGATTGTTAACATTTCCAGATATACAGAAAATTTTAGTGCCCGTATTTTTTTCTCTACCTAAAGAAGCAAACCATTTTCCACTTCTTCTAAGTATTGTGGGAATAACAGCAATCGTTTCAACATTATTTATTATTGTTGGGCATCCATAAAGTCCAATTAAAGCAGGAAAAGGTGGTTTTAATCTTGGTTGGCCTTTTTTACCTTCTATACTTTCTAGTAATGCAGTTTCTTCTCCACAAATATAAGCTCCAGCTCCATAATGAATATAAATATCTAAATCCCATCCTGTTCCAGCAGCATTTTTTCCGATAAGTTTTTTTTTATAAGCCTCATCTATTGCTGCTTGAAGTTTTTCGCCATCAACAAAATATTCACCTCTAATATAGATATAACAAATATGTGCTTGTACAGCGTATGAAGCAATCAAACATCCTTCAATTAATTTATGAGGTTCAAATCTTAAAATATCTCTATCTTTGCAAGTTCCTGGTTCGGATTCATCACCATTAATTACTAAATAATGAGGTCTTGAACCAACCTCTTTAGGAGCAAAAGACCATTTTAATCCTGTGGGAAACCCAGCACCACCCCTGCCTCTAAGTTGTGAATCTTTAATTTCGTTAATTATCCAATCTCTACCTTTGTCGGTTAATTCTTTAGTATTAACCCAGTCTCCTCTTTTCTGAGATGAGACTACATCAGATCCTTTGTCGTTATATAAATTTTGAAAAATTCTATCTTGATCTTTAAGCATTTTTTAAATCCATAAGTGTTTTTCTATTATTTTCTGGTTCATTGTTAACACGTCCCCTATATGATCCTGGCTTGGGTTTTTCTCCTTTTAAAATTTTATCTAAAATTTCTAATGTTTTTTCTTTATCCAAATCTTCATAATAATCATTATTAATTTGCATCATGGGTGCATTAACACATGCTCCCAAACATTCTACTTCCATCCAGGAACAACTTTTATTACTTGATAGTTCAGATTCATTTTCTGAAATTTTTTCTTTGCAGGCTTCAACTAGTTTATTTGCACCTCTAATCATACATGGTGTTGTGGTACACACTTGAACAAAGTATTTGCCAACAGGTGATAAATTATACATTGTGTAAAAAGTAGCGACTTCATAAACTTTTATGTAAGGCATATCTAAGAATTTTGCTATATATTTCATTGCAGCTAAAGGGATCCAGTTAGCATTTTGTCTTTGAGCAATATAAAGTAACGCCATTACAGCACTTTGCTGTTTGCCTTTTGGATATCTTGAAATAATAGTATTTGCAGCTTCCAATGAAGAAGCATTAAATTCAAAATTTTCAGGTTGTGTTTTTGAAGGTCTTCTTAAACTCATCTATCAACCTCTCCAAATACTATATCTAAAGAACCCAATACAGCCGGGACATCAGCTAACATATGACCTTTAATTAAATAATCTATTGACTGAAGGTGTGAAAATCCTGGTGCCCTTATTTTGCATTTATAAGGTTTACTTGAACCATCGGAAATAAGATAAACACCAAATTCTCCTTTTGGCGCCTCAACAGCTGTATAAATTTCATCTTTTGGAACTCTATAACCTTCTGTAAATAATTTAAAATGATGAATTAAAGCCTCCATTGATTGTTTAATATCTTTTTTTGCTGGCGGGCTAATTTTGCCATCTAAAGATTTAATTGGACCTTTTTCCATTTTAGAAAGACATTGTTTAATAATCGAAACACTTTCCTTCATCTCTTCAATTCTGCATAAGTAACGATCATAACAGTCTCCATTTTTACCAACTGGAATTTTAAATTCTAATTGATCATAGCAATCGTATGGTTGCGACTTTCTTAAATCCCAAGGAACACCAGATCCTCTAATCATGACACCTGAAAAAGAATAGTCCAATGCATCTTCTTTAGTAACAATACCTATATCAACATTTCTTTGTTTGAAAATTCTATTATCAGTTAACAAACTTTCAAGGTCATCAATAATTTGTGGAAATGTATGACAAAATTTAGCTATATCATCTTCCAAACCATTAGGTAAATCCTGATGAACACCTCCAGCTCTAAAATAGTTAGCATGTAGTCTGGATCCTGAAACTCTTTCATAAAAAGTCATAAGAGTTTCTCTTTCCTCAAATCCCCACAATGAAGGAGTTAAGGCACCAACATCAAGAGCTTGTGTTGTTACATTTAAAATATGACTTAAAATTCTTCCTATTTCACAAAACATAACTCTTATAAATTGAGCTCTTATTGGAACATCTATTTTTAAAATTTTTTCAATCGCAAGTGCAAATGCATGCTCTTGGTTCATTGGAGCAACATAGTCTAATCTATCAAAATAAGGGACAGCTTGCATATATGTCTTATTTTCAATAAGTTTTTCAGTTCCCCTATGCAATAAACCAATATGTGGGTCTGCTTTCTCGACTACCTCACCATCAAGTTCTAAAATTAATCTAAGAACGCCATGAGCTGCAGGGTGTTGAGGTCCAAAATTTAAGCGTAAATTTTTAATTTTTTTTGTCATTATTTTCAATTTCTTCTTTAATATATTTTGTTCCTTCCCAAGGACTCTCATAATCAAAGTTTCTATAATTTTGCTCCAATTTAACTGGTTCACTAATAACTTTTTTTTGTTCTTCGCTATATCTAACCTCAGTATGACCTGTTAATGGAAAGTCTTTCCTTAAAGGATGGCCTTCAAACCCATAATCTGTTAGTATTCTTCTTAAATCTGGATGATCTTTAAAAGATACACCGTACATATCAAAAACTTCTCTCTCCATCCAATTTGCAGCTGGATAAATGCTTGTTAGCGATGGAATTACTTCATTTTCACTAATTGAATAATTTAAAACTATTCTTTGATTAAACTCATGACTTAAAAACAAATAAATCATTTTGAATCTTTGTGTATTTTCTGGATAGTCCACAACAGTAATGTCTATAAGTTGTCTAAATTTAGTATCTTGATTAGTTTTAATAAAAAGAGTTACATCGATTAAATCATCTTTATCAGTCTCAATATATAATTGGTTATGCCTAATTTCAGTTTTGTTAATTTTAGTTGTTAACTCTGAATTAATTTTTTTTTCTAAATCTTCTAAAGTTTTCATGATTATCTAATGAAAGAACCCTTGTTTCTAATTTTCTTTTGTAGCTGAAGTATTCCATATAGCAGTGCTTCTGCTGAAGGTGGACATCCTGGTACATAAATATCAACAGGAACGATTCTGTCACAACCTCTTACAACTGAATATGAATAATGATAATAGCCACCACCGTTAGCACAACTCCCCATTGAAATAACATATCTTGGTTCGGGCATCTGATCATAAACTTTTCTTAAAGCTGGAGCCATTTTATTTGTCAATGTGCCAGCAACAATCATAACATCAGATTGTCTTGGTGAGCCTCTTGGAGCTGCGCCAAATCTTTCCACATCATATCTTGGCATAGCCATTTGCATCATCTCAACAGCACAGCAAGCAAGACCAAAAGTCATCCAGTGTAATGATCCAGATCTAGACCAATTAATTAAATTATCTAATGAAGTAGTGATAAAACCATTTTTACTGAAATCTTCTGCAAGTTGTTTAAACTCTTTTGGAATTTGATCTGTTTTATTATTCATTATAATTTCTTTATTCCCAATCTAGTGCACCCTTTTTCCATTCATAGATAAAACCTATAGTAAGTATGAATAAAAAAATCATCATTGAAGAAAAACCCAATAAACCAATATTTCCAAGTGAGATAGCCCAGGGAAATAAAAAAGCAATTTCTAGATCAAATATAATAAACAAGATTGCAACTAAATAAAATCTTACATCAAATTCCATTCTAGAGTCTTCAAATGGATCAAAACCACACTCATATGCTGATAATTTTTCTGGGTCTGGTTTTTTTGGTGATAGTATAAAATTAAGCACAACAAATGCACAACTAAGGCCTAATGCTATGATCAGAAATAGAATAATTGGTAAGTAATCTTTTAAAAATTCAGATAACATGGAAGTCTATATATCAGTTTTTATCTGTTGTTGAAGAGCTCATACGTCACATTTTAATTAATATTCACAAAAAAAATTAAGAAAAGTGGCGGGAGTGAAGGGACTCGAACCCTCGACCTATCGCGTGACAGGCGATCGCTCTAACCAACTGAGCTACACCCCCACTTTCATTAATTTGGTGGGTAGTAAAGGACTCGAACCTTTGACCCCCTCGGTGTAAACGAGATGCTCTACCAGCTGAGCTAACCACCCAAAATTAATTAATGCATTATTTATAACACTTAATTTAAGAAAGCAAGATCGGATTATGTGTTTCATGAGGCCAATTAGTGAACAAGCACTATCTCTATTATATCCCAAGCATTTAAGGGGTGAATTGGATGTTCTATCTCTGGTGACTTTTAAAATATCCACAATCATATGAGGGTAATGAAAAAGAAAATAGAAGTAATAAAAATTTATCTGGGAAGAGAGATACAAAAATTAAAATTATTTAATATAGATATCCATTAATAATTTTTGCTGTATCTATATTTCCTTTAGTTGTGAAGTGTATATTATCACAAAACATTTTTTCAATATTTTCATTATTATTAATCTTATAATATTTTAAGTTAATCCATTTAACTTCTTTATTTAAATCTATAATATTTTCAATTACTTTAAAGAATATCTTTTCTTTTTTCTGCTCTTCATTATTTGGATAATCTATTGGATTTAATTCGTGTTTTGTAAAAAGTGTAATAATATAAAATTTTGCTTTTAATTTCTTTGATAGATTAATAGCTTTAATGGTGTTTATAAGATAATTTTCAGCAGATACATTTAATTCATGATCAGATAATTCTTTAGATGAAAAAGGTTCACCTAAGTCAAGTCTATACTTTATTCTTGTCCAGGCATCATCAAGAAGAAAATAAAATATAATATAATTTTTTAATGACTCTGAAGAAGATTTAACAAAATATAAAAATTTACCTTTTTTATTAGTAAAAATTTTTTTATTTAATTCTTTATTTTTTTTAAAGCCAAAAGTAATTGGATCTGTTTCATTGATATAATTTGCCCATAAAATGATATCAGGTCTAATGCCAAGGTTAATTGAAGAAATAAGTGAATTTAATGCAAAATCAGAGTTGGTTCCACTTTTTGCATGATTTTTTATATCAAATTTATTACCTTCTAGTTCGTTTGGCCATGAAGTATTATTTTCTTTAACACATGCAACGTCTGATGTTGATCCACCAAAAGCTAAAATTAATTTTTTATTATTTTTATTGTGCTTTTGAAATTCTTTTTTTTCTGTCAATACCTTGTTATTAACAACTTCAAAATTAAAAGTTGATAATTTTCTTATTTGTAAATCTATGTTCTTATTAAATCCATATTTAAAAATATCAGAATTTTTTGATTTAATAAAAATTAAAGTCCTTGAAGAAAATTCAAAAATAAAAAAAATAAAAAAAAAGGTAAAAATACCTAAAAAAAAGAGTTTAAATTTATTCATAATGTTAAATTAAAACTTGGTATATAGAACAGATCAAATCAAATTCAAACCTAAACTAGATGAAGTATTATAAAATTAAATTGTATTAATTGTTTACTGTATACTAGCTTGAGACTTTTCATCATTTTTAGAAACATCAACCTCAACCCATTCTGTTCTTTTAAGCTCTTTAGTTAAAGCAACTTTCAAAACCTGATCAGCATGATCAACTGGTGTGATTTTAATATCATCAATTATTTTTTTAGGCATATCAACTAAATCTTTTTCATTTTCTTTTGGTATTATCACCTCTTTAATACCTGCTCTATGAGCTGCTAATAGTTTTTCTTTTAAACCACCAATTGGCAACACTTGACCTGTTAACGTAACCTCACCTGTCATTGCAACATCTCTTCTTACTGGAATTCCTGTAATAGAAGATACAATTGATGTAACCATACCAACGCCAGCAGATGGACCATCTTTTGGAGTTGCTCCTTCTGGCACGTGTATATGAAAATCTTTTTTTTCAAATAATGGTGGAATAATTCCATACTCTAAACATTTTGATCTAACAAAAGATTTTGCAGCTTTTATAGACTCCTGCATTACATCTCCTAATTTTCCTGTAATTTGCATTCTACCTTTTCCAGGCATCATAACTGTTTCAATTTTTAAAATTTCACCACCGTACTCTGTCCAAGCAAGCCCTGTTACAATTCCAATTTTATCTTCGGTTTCTAACTCACCAAACTTAAATTTAGCTATTCCAAGAAAATCAGATAAATTTTTGTTATTAATACTTACCTCTTTTGCTTCACCAGCTACAACTTTTTTAACAACTTTTCTTGCTAGTTTTGAAATTTCTCTCTCTAAATTTCTAACTCCAGATTCTTTTGTATACCCCTGGATAACCTCTTTGATGATATCATCTTCTAATTTCATCTCTTTATCTTTAACACCATTGTCCTTGATTTGTTTTGGTAACAAATATTTATTAGCAATACTAATTTTTTCATCTTCCGTGTAACCAGCCAATCTAATAACTTCCATTCTATCTAAAAGTGGAGGAAGAATATTTAAAGTGTTTGCTGTTGTTACAAACATTACATCAGATAAGTCATAATCAACTTCCAAATAATGATCGTTAAATGTTGAATTCTGTTCTGGATCTAGAGCTTCTAATAAAGCAGAAGATGGGTCTCCTCTATAATCGTTACCAATTTTATCAATTTCATCTAATAAAATTAATGGATTTTTTGTTCCAGCTTTTTTCATCATTTGAATAATTTTTCCAGGCAAAGATCCTATATAAGTTCTTCTATGTCCTCTTATCTCAGCCTCATCTCTCATGCCGCCAACAGACATTCTAACAAATTCTCTATTAGTAGCTCTTGCTATTGATTTACCTAATGAAGTTTTTCCAACACCAGGAGGTCCCACTAAACATAATATAGGTCCTTTAATTTTATTCATTCTTTTTTGAACAGCAAGAAATTCAATAATTCTCTCTTTTACTTTTTCAAGTCCAAAATGATCTGCGTCAAGTGTATTTAAAGCTTTAGTTAAATCGATATCTACCTCACTTTTTTTATACCAAGGAAGATCAATCATCCAGTCCAAGTAGTTTCTTACAACAGTTGCTTCAGCTGACATTGGACTCATATTTTTTAATTTTTTAAGCTCTGCCATGCATTTCTTTTCAACATCTTTTGGCATTTTAGATTTTAAAATAGATTTATTCAGGCTTGATGTTTCGTCTTTACCATCTTCAATTTCACCCAATTCTTTTTGAATAGCTTTTAATTGTTCATTTAAATAATATTCTCTCTGGGTTTTCTCCATTTGAGTTTTAACTCTACCTCTAATTCTTTTTTCAACACCAATGATACTAGTTTCATTTTCCATTATCTTAATAATGGAATTTAATCTCTTCTTAACATCGACTGTTTCAAAAATTTGTTGTTTCTCTGATATGGTAGCACTTAAATGTGATGCTATATTATCAGCAATTTGCGATGAATCTTTTAATTGTTTAATAGTGTTAATTGTTTCACTTGATACCTTTTTATTTACTGATGTTAATTTTTCCAATCTTCTTAAAGCAGTTGCTGCAAGTGGAAATAAATCTTCGTCTTTAACAGTCACATCGTTATAATGAGTATAATCACAAGTTATAAATTTATCGTTATCCTTAAAATCTAAAATTTTTACTCTTCTAATACCTTCAACCAAGACTTTAACTGTACCATCGGGTAATTTTAAAAGCTGTAAAACACTGCCTTCACAGCCATATATAAAAATATCTGTTTTTTTAGGGTCATCGATCTCAGAATTTTTTTGAGTAACTAGAATTATTTTTTTATCTTTCTTCATCACCTCATTCAAAGCAGAAATAGATTTATCTCTTCCAACAAATAATGGTATTACCATACTTGGAAATACGACGATGTCTCTTAATGGTAATAAAGGTAATGAAATTTTAACGTCCATACCAATAATATGGATATTATATTATATATTGCAATAGGTTTTTATTGTTTATTATGGATATTAAGCCGCTGTAGTCTTATTTGTCTTAGATTTACTATCACCTTTGGTGTGAACTAAAATGGGCTGAGACAGTCCTTTAGCTGCACTAGCATCCACTATAACCTCCTCAATATTTTCTTGGCTAGGTAGATCATACATGGTTTTTAATAAGATATTTTCTAAAATAGTTCTTAAGCCTCTTGCACCTGTTTTTTTCTTAACCGCTTTTTGGGCAATTTCTTTTAAAGCATTCTCTTTGAATGTTAGTTTGGCTCCATCTAATTTAAATAATTCTTGATATTGCTTTGTTAGTGAGTTTTTTGGTTCTTGTAAAATTTTAATTAGTGATTTTTCATCCAAGTCCTCAAGAGTTGCAATCATTGGAAGTCTTCCAATAAATTCAGGTATTAATCCAAATTTTAATAAATCTTCAGGTTCTAAAGTTTTCATCCATTCACCTGTTTTTTTATCTTGAGTATTTTTAACATCTGCGCCAAAGCCAATTGAGGTTCCTTTATCCCTTTGAGAAATAATCTTATCTAGGCCCGAAAAAGCACCACCACAAATAAATAGTATATTTGTTGTATCAACCTGTAAAAATTCTTGCTGCGGATGTTTTCTTCCACCTTGAGGAGGAACACTTGCAACAGTACCCTCCATGATTTTAAGTAGAGCTTGCTGCACACCTTCACCAGATACGTCTCTTGTTATTGATGGGTTTTCTGATTTTCTACTAATCTTATCAACTTCATCAATATATACAATTCCTCTTTGGGCTTTTTCAACATTGTAATCCGAAGCTTGTAATAATTTTAAAATAATATTTTCAACATCTTCACCAACATAACCTGCTTCAGTTAATGTTGTTGCATCTGCCATTGTAAAAGGAACATCTAAAATTCTAGCAAGTGTTTGTGCTAATAAAGTTTTACCACAACCAGTTGGACCTACTAAAAGTATATTTGATTTTGAAAGTTCAACATTTTTGCTTGTTTTACTCTCATAATTTAATCTTTTATAATGATTATGAACTGCTACAGATAAAACTTTTTTAGCATGAGGTTGACCAATTACATAATCATCTAAGACGGTATTAATTTCCTTAGGCGAAGGGAGGCCATCTTGGTGTTTAACAAAAGTGTCTTTGCTCTCTTCTTTGATTATGTCCATACATAACTCAACACACTCATCACATATAAAGACTGTTGGGCCAGCAATTAATTTTCTAACTTCGTGTTGACTTTTGCCACAGAAAGAACAGTAAAGGATATTTTTATTATTTGTTGTCATAAATTATTTTTTTTAAACGAATCAATTCCAATACTTTAATATAATTGACTCATACTAATCAAGTTTGGATTATGAGATATTCAATATATAGTGTTTTAAGATCTTTTTTCTACCACTTCGTCTATAAGACCAAATGCTTTTGCAGATTCTGCAGACATAAAGTTATCTCTTTCTAAAGCAGATTTAACTTCGTCCACTGTTTTGCCTGTGTGTTTTGAATAAATTTCATTAAGTCTTCCTTTCAAAGAAAGAACTTCTTTAGCATGAATTTCTATATCGGTTGCCTGTCCTTGAAATCCGGCAGAAGGTTGGTGTACCATCACCCTTGAATTCGGTAAAGAAAATCTTTTACCTTTTGTACCAGCAGAAAGCAAAAACGATCCCATAGAGGCTGCTTGACCAATACATAAAGTTGAAATGTCTGGTTTTACATATTGCATAGTATCATAAATGCCAAGACCAGCTGTGACTAAGCCACCTGGACTATTAATATATATATAAATTTCTTTTTTGGGATCTTCAGATTCTAGAAATAATAATTGAGCCGTAACCAATGATGCAACGTTATCATTAATTTGACCAGTCAAAAAAATTATTCTTTCTTTTAAAAGTCTTGAATAAATATCATAAGCTCTTTCACCTTTATTTGATTGCTCCACAACCATTGGTACTAGTGTGCTCATTTGTTCTGAAAAATTTATTGTCATAAGATGATTCGTATTACTTATACAACTTGAGATTACTTTTTGCTAACTTTTTTTACTTCTGGCATTGATTTTACGGTTTTTGGTAAAGATTATTTTTCTTTAGAACTTTTAGTTTCTACTTTTTTCTTTGTTTCTTTTTTTTTATGTTCATGATCGTGATTATGATCATGCTTATGAGCTTCTTTTAGAAGCTTTTCAGCTTCCTCTTTAGAAATTTCTTTTTTATTCGGTTTTGCTTTTTCTTTAATCAAATTAAGAATTTTTTCTTCATAAACAGTTCCTCTAAGACTGGCGACTGCAGAGGGATTTTTTTGATAAAAATCCATTACCATTTTTTCTTGTCCAGGCATCATTCTTAATTGTTTTTGAACTTCAGCTTGAATTTCTTGTTCTGAAACTTGAATTTTATTTTGTTCACCAACTTCATTTAGTATAAGTCCAGTTTTAATTCTTGTCTTTGCAGTTTCTGTAAATTTTGCTTTACTTTTTTTAGCTTCTTCATCTGACATTCCTTGTGAAAGAATTTTTATTTCTTCTTCAATTAAATTTTCTGGAATTTCATCTACTTTAATTTTTTCTATTTCTTTTAAAATTTGATTTTTTGATAATTGATCTAATGAATTTTTATACTCATCATTAATTTGTTTTGATATTAAGATTTTTAGATCATTTAAATCCTTAGCACCTAAATTTTTAGCAAATTCATCATCTATTTTTACTTTTTCAGGATTTTTTACATTTATAATTTTACAGTCAAATTTGGCTTTCTTATTAACCAATTCTTTTTCTGGAAAATTTTCAGGTAAAGTTGCTTCAACAATTTTTTGATCATCTTTTTTGACACCAATTAATTGTTTATCAAAACCTTTTAGGAATAAATCTTTACCGAGTGTTAGTTGGGTATTTTTACCTTCACTACCTTTGAATTCTTTGCCATCAACTGTTGCTTTATAGTCTAAAGTAACTAAATCACCTTCTTCAGCTTTAATTTCTGGGATAGCTTCTTTAAAGCTAGGTTGATTTTTAGCAATATCATTTATTCTTTTTTCTGTTTCACTCTTATCTATTTTGACTGAATACTGATCAAATTTAATATTCACTATTGATTTAACATCAACTTTTGGCATTTCTGTAACTGACAAAACATATTCTAACTCTTTATCTTCACCATAGGTTTTAAGATCAAGCTTAGGTTGACCCGCAGGTTTAATTTTTTTTTCTTCAAGAGCTTTGGTAGATGTGTCTTTTAATACTTTATCTAATACTTCTCCAAATATAGCTTTACCAAACTGTCTTTTTAAAACTTCTTTTGGAACTTTTCCTGGTCGAAAGCCTTTTAGATTTACAGTTTTTTTAATCTCATCATATTTTTCATCCATATAAGAGTTCATAGTCTCTTTATCGATTAAAACTTTAAGATCTTTATTTAAACCTTTTATATTTTCTATTGTTATCTTCATAATTTTTAAGTGGTAGGGCGAAAAGGACTCGAACCTTCACATCCGAAAATATTGGTTCCTAAGACCAACGCGTCTACCAATTCCGCCATCGCCCCACAAATTATGACGTTTTATATATTATTGAAACTATTTGTCCAATGACAATTGATTAAAAACTAACTATTTATCTCATATAATTTATATTAATTTTAAAAAATGATAACTTAACTTAACAAATGTATTTACAAAGCTAACATTGGAAGCAGGTACCACTATGAATGTAAGAAAATTAATGAATAAATTAACACTCATAACAGTACTTTATGTAATTGGTGTCTTAATTGGAGCTCTTTTTTTTGATGTATGGGGAGCAGAGACAACATTCATAAAAACAACGTCTATATTTTTATGGACAATTATTTTTTTGATTGCTCTTTTTTATGTAGATAAATATGAAAAAAAATAAATTCACTTTAGCCATCTTATTATTATTTTCTTTAAATAGTTCATTTGCAGAGACAATTATTTTGAGTTCTTGTGATAATAAAAAAGATGGTTTTTTAAAGAATGAGTATATTTTAGATTTAGAAAAATTATTATTAACAAGAAATTATGTGTACAACCAAGAAACTTACAAAAAATATCGAATAACAGATTTAAGTGTAAAAAAAGAAAATACCTTAACAAGATTTATTTACAGACAAGAAGGTAAAATTTTAACTGATAAACTTGGGTATCCACAATTTTACACACAGTTACTATTTGAAATAGATAGCCCAAATATAATGATAAAAACTGTGATAAATAATGAAGAAGGAATTTCCTCAATGTCTAATTGTAAAAAAATTGAAAGATTTGAAAAAGAAAGTTAACTTTTATTTTTTTTAACTTTTACTAAATTTTTATTTTTAAGATCAAATCTGTTACCAGTAGGACTAAATTTACTATCGGTAATATTACTTCTATGTTTTGCATAGGCTTGCTTTTGAGCTTGTTTCATTGCTTTTTTAGATGACATAATAAATTAACTTAATACTCTATTTTAAATGTATCAATAACTTTTAAATCTTTATTTGAGATAACAATTTCACCAGATGATGTTCCATAATTTAATATTTCATAAATAACAACATAATGAGTAATAAATATTAAGTTTTGCTTACCGTCCCAATCTTTAATAAATTTTTTTAAATTAATCATTTGAGAATCTTTATTTTTAGCAAAATTTTCACTAAAAAATGAATTAAGTGATTTTTTTATTTTGTAATTGTGAAAAGCAATTTTAGCTGTTTCTTTACATCTGCACCATTCACTAGAATAAACTTTATCTACTAAAATGTTGTTTTTTATAAAAAAATTACCTATTTCTTTAGACTGTATTTTACCAATATTACCTAGGTTTCTCTGAGAAGAACAGTTGTTAATATCAAAATTATATGGGTCCCCACTTCCGGGTGCGTATGCATGACGAATAAAAATTAGTTTACCACCATTTTTGAGTTCATTAACTATATTTTTTTTTGAATCTGCTTTAACTGAAGGTGTTAAGCATATAAATATTAAAAATAATTTTATAAATTTCATTTATGGGTATTACATTTAAAAAACTTAATAAAACAATTATTAAATGTAAAAAATGTCCAAGGTTAGTGAAATTTGTTAAAAAAATTTCGACAGAGAAAAGAGCACAAAATATAAATGAAAAATACTGGGGTAAACCCGTAACTGGATTTGGTAATTTTACTGCAAAAATATTGATATTGGGGCTTGCACCTGCAGCACATGGTGGTACTAGAACTGGTCGAGCTTTTACTGGTGATAAATCTGGTGATTTTTTATTTAAATGTCTTCATAAAGCTAAAATAGTAAATCAACCATTTTCTAAAAGTTTAAATGATGGTCTTAAATTAAATTCTACTTATATAACAAATATTTTAAAATGTGTACCTCCTGAAGATAAACCTCTTAGTAGTGAGCTTAATAATTGTTCTAAATTTTTTGATACAGAGATTTCTAATTTAAAAAAATTAAAAACGATTGTTACTTTGGGAAAAGTAGCTTTTGACAACTGCGTTAAGTTTTATAAAAAAAAATATAATTTCAGTAAAAAAATAGATTTTAAGCATGGAAAATCTTACATAATGCCTGATAATATAGTGTTAATTCCCTGCTATCATCCCAGTCCAAGGAATGTAAACACAAAACTAATCTCTCAGAAAATGATGGTTAGTTTATTTAAAAAAGTTAAAAAAATATCTATAGTTTAATGGTATTACAAAAATAAGGTTTAAAATTATTAAAAACTACATCTGGTACTTTAACTGGTTTAGTTTTTTTGTTTACAAAAACTAGATGAACTTTAGCCTCAATTATAACTTGTTCATTTTTTGCAATAATTTGATTCATAAAAAAAGATGTTTTTGTTAAAGATTTTACAAAAGATCTAACAATTAGCTCATCCTCTAAATATGAGGGTTTAACGAAATCAATATTACATGACTTAACGATGATAAATAATCCAAATTTATCCTTTATATGTGTATTACTTAATCCAATTGTTTTTAAAGCTTCTGTTCTCGCTCTTTCAAGGTATTTAAGATAATTTGCGTAATAAACGATACCCCCAGCATCTGTGTCTTCATAGTAAACCTTTAAATTATGATAAAAATTTTTATGCATATAATTAACTTATATAGAAAAATATAAATTACAGAAGTAAGATATTTTTTTTGATTAAATATAAAGTTATATTAAATATTCATAATGATTAAAATACTTATAATTGGATTGCCGGGATCGGGAAAATCAACTTTGGCGAAAATTTTATCAAAAAAACTTAAGGCTAAATGGTTAAATGCAGATAATATTCGAAAAAAATATAATGATTGGGATTTTTCAAAAGAAGGTATTTTGCGTCAAGCAAAACGAATGGCAAATTTAGCAAATGAACAAAAAGATACAAAAGTTCTTGTGTGCGACTTTATTTGTCCCTTTGAAGAAGGAAGAGAATTATTTAATCCAGATTTTTTAATTTGGATGAACACTATAGAAAAAGGTAGATTTACAGAAAATTCTATAGATCATCTTTTTGAAAAACCTAAAAATTATGATTTTATGACTAAAAAAAAAGACGCTGAAATTTTTAGTGAAAAAATAATCAAAAAAATTAAAAAAATTATTTCTTATTAAATAAAATAAAATCTATTTACTAGAAAAAAAAATATTTTGATAATATGAAATAGATTTAAGTTTTGAATTGTCGGTATCAGACATAATAGCAATACCATCTAAATGATTTACTTCAAGATTGTGAAATTTTTTAAAATCTTTTTTAACATTAGTTTTTACTGTAATCCATTCGTTTAATTTATTTTTTGTTGTTGCCAAAACATAATCAATAGATTTTTTTGTATATGGACTTGGCGAATTAAACCCCACATCATTGTTGCTTGAAAACACATAATTAATTGCTCTATTTGAAAATGGTGTTGCACCAGTTTTTTTAATTACAAAAATTCGTGCTGCAAAATCATGACCTTTTTTTGTATTTTCTTTAATGCCTAATAAATCTTTTTCAACTTTCCAAGTAATATTAATAAATGGGGTTTTATTTAGATCAATCTTAATCTCTTTGCCTAATCCGGAAGCAGCATTATCTGCTATTGCCTTTAAGAAATTACCATTTTCATTAAATCCTACAGAATAAATAGTTTTATTATCTGCCCCTCTGACCTTTCTTACATTCAGATTTAAGATCTCTGACTCATTGAATTCAAAAATTTTAACATCATCAGCTATAGAGGCAGTACAAAGAAAAATTAATAATAATAATCCATAATTTTTAAACATAAAAATCTTATAAATTATTTTTTTTTAAATACAACTTTTTGACTTATTTAAAGCCATCATAAGTCCCTATTATTTTGTAAATAATTTTTATAAAAAAAATTTCAATTTTATATTGATAATTTATTAATTTATGATGATTTTTAACCCTATAAAGGTTAATTGTTCTAAAATTAGTAAAAACAAAAATTTGACTGAATTTAATATCTCAAGAATCAATAAGTAGATCTTCCACCACTAATATCAAAAACCGCAGCAGTAGAAAAAGTATTTTCTTCTGAAGAAAGCCAACAAATTAATGATGTGAATTCATGTATTTCAAGAAATCTTCCTCTTGGGACTTTTGAAAGCATTTTTTGAACATGTTCTTTGCTCATTTGGTCCAAAATTCTCGTTTTGGCTCCAGCAGGTGTTACGGCATTAACAGCTATATTTTTATCAGCTAGTTCTTTGCCAAGAGATTTTGTAAGTCCAATAGCTCCTGCTTTTGCTGAGCTATAAGCGCTAGCGTTAGCATTGCCATCCTTACCAGCGACTGAGGCTACATTAACTATTCTACCGTAGTTATTTTTAATCATATTTGGAACAATACATTTACAACAATTAAATGTGCCCATTAGATTAATTTGTATTATCTTATTCCATTCAACCACATCGTACTCCCATAAGGAAGAAGTAGAACCTGTGATGCCAGCATTGTTTATCAAAATATCAATATTATTTTTAGATATAATTTCAAATGTAGTTTTTTCTACCTGAGAAAAATCTGAAACATCAATAGATCTATAATCGAGATTGGGGTCATTAATTCTATCTGATGTTAATTTAAGCAGCTCTTCATCAATATCCCAAATAATAACTTTAGCTCCAAATTTTAAAAATTGTTTAGCGATATCAAGACCAAAACCTTGTGCACCTCCCGTTATAACTGCAGTCCTATTTTCAAAATCAAACTTATTCATTCAGATTATTTTTTTGCTAGTAAATAATAAGTTATTGAAGAAATTAAAGCGCCAATTATCCAAGCGTAAGATTGTAAAAACATCAAATTAATATTCCATATTGTTGAAGCAGAAAAAATAAAACCTAAAGTTAATGAATATAGCGCTTTGATGTGCCACCCTTTTGAGTAAAAATAAACACTTTCAACTTCAGTTGAATAAAGATCTTTATTGCTCAATGTACTTTCTTTAATCAAATAATAATCAACAATTATTATTCCAAATAATGGACCAAAAAAAGATCCAAAAGTGTCAATAAAAGATAAAATTCCTATTTGACTAAATAATGTTAACCAAAATATAGCAATCAAAAAACCAATAAATGAGATTATATAGCTGACACTTTTAAGGGTTAATTTGCTTGGTATTAAATTAATAAGTGAGTACTGCGAAGGAATAAAATTAGCTACTAAATTAGTAGACATAGATGCAAAAATTATAAAAAAAAGTACCACAACAGTAATTTGTAAATTGTCAAATTTACCGATGATATCAGTTGGGTTTGTAAAAATTCTATCTAGATCCTCAAACTTAAGGTTTAAAAATGCATCCGAACCAACAACAATAAAAACTGAAAAAAATGAAAATATGATTAAATTTAAAAGCAAACTAAGATTTCCTTTTTTTAAATTATTTTCATCTTTCACATATCTAGAAAAATCTCCAAAACTAATAATAATAATTGAGAAATAGGCAAAGATCGTTCCGGTGACAGTTAATAATGGTGCTAAATTATTAATGTCCAAAAAATTTCTAAAATTTAAAATTTCTGCTAAAGCTCTAGATGTAAGTTTTACATCACTTAAAAATACAACAAAAAAAAAGGTAACCATACCCACATATACTGTAATAGCCGATATATTAATCAATTTTTTATTAAATTGTATACCAACACTAAACATTAATGTTTGAAAAATTATAACTATAATCAAAGAGAACCAATCAATAATGTTTAATCCTAGTAAAAAAGTAAGAAAAATTTCTTGCTCTAAATATGAGTTATCAATTGAAAAAATTAAAATTCGGATAAGGTATCCAATTGCTTTTGATAGGAAATATGTTTGAATACCGAACATAAAAATTCCCACAACACTTCTGATCAGTCCAAAAAACTTTGCTCCTCTAAACCCTAAAGAAGATCTTAAAAGAACAGCAAAAGGTAAACCAAATTTTTGCGAAGGCACACCAATCAAATTAGAAAATAGATAAACCAAGAATGAACCTAAAATAGTTCCAAAAAAAACAACAAAAGTATTTAAGCTATAAATTGTGTAAAGTGATGCAATTAAGGAAAATCCAATTATACTTTGTACGTTTACCCCCCAATAACAAAAAAGATCTTTCCAGTCCCAAGTTTTATAATTTGGGTTAACTGTAGCAATGTCCCAATTTGATAGAGAATATTTAACTTTTGGCTGATTCACTATAATTATAATAAACTAATAATTTCTACTGTCCATAAAGATAGGCTGGTAACCATAAAGCAATCTGCGGAAATACAATTATCAATATTAATCCTATGACTTGAATAACCATAAATTGCATCATGCCATGATAAATATCTTTTAGATCCCACTCAGGGACTACACCTTTTAAGAAATAAGCTGATAAAGCAACTGGGGGTGAGAGCCAGGCGGTCTGGAGGTTAACAGCAACTAAGATAGCAAACCAAGTTAAGTTAAAACCTAAAGCTTCAACTAATGGTAATATAATTGGCACAATAATCATAACAATTGGCACCCATTCTAAAGGCCAACCTAAAAGAAAAATCATAACCATAATCATTCCTAAAATTAAATATCTATTCATTTCCAAACCTAATAAGAAATCTGTCAGGAGCATTGGCGTTCCTAGTCTTGAAAATACGGCACCAAAAAAGTTTGATGCAGCAACTAAGACCATTATTAATGCTGAAATTTCTAAAGTTTTAACTAAAGCTTCTTGCAATCTTCTAAATGTTAGTTTTCTGTAGGCTACAGCTAAAAGTAACGAACCCATTGCCCCGCAACCGGCAGCCTCTGTTGGTGTGGCAAAACCAAACAAAATACTTCCAAGCGATGCAAATACCAAAGCTGCTGGAGGAACCAAGCCAATAAAAAACTCTTTCCAAACAGCCAACATGCTAGTTGCTCTTAACTCTACTGGTAAAACTGGACCTAAACTTGGATCAATCCAACATCTAATTGTAGTATAAGCAGCATAGAGAGTTGCCAATAATATTCCTGGAATAATTGCAGCAGCAAATAAATCTGTTACAGGGATTTCCATAATTGGTCCCATGACAACAAGCATAATACTTGGTGGTATTAAAATACCTAACGTTCCACCGGCAGTTATTGTTCCTGCTGCCAATCTAACATTGTAACCTGATTTATTCATGGATTTAGCAGCCATAATTCCTAAAATTGTAACTGATGCACCAACAATACCTGTCGCTGCAGCAAAAATAACTGAAACAAATAATACTGCATAATATAAAGATCCTCTTACTTTAGCTAACATTAATTGAAATGCTGAAAATAGCCTTTCCATTAAACCAGCTTGTTCCATCATAATCCCCATGAAGACAAAGAGAGGTACAGCTGCAAGAGTTTGTTCAGTCATGACCATTGAAAACTGCAATGTCATCAGATAAAATACAAGTTTTCCAAAACCTAAGTATCCAAACACAAAACCCAAAAAAATTAATGTAAATGATATTGGAAAACCCACAAATATAGAAAACAACATTACACCAATAAGGATAAAACCTAAGATAGCTGGATCCATAAATTCTGCCAACATTAATCTTCACCTCCTGGCCATACACCTTTTGTTGCTGCCCAATAACTTTTAAGTAATTCTGATATTCCTTGAACGAGTAAAAATACTATACCCAGCCATAAAGAAGATTTTATTGGCCACATATATGGCATCCACGCTGTATCCATACCTCTTTCACCTCTCATAATAGATTCCTGAACAAATCCAGTGGTCATATATAAAAAAACAATTAGTCCCGGAAAATAAAATAAAAGGTAAAGCCAAAAATCTATTCTTCCTTGTGTTTTAGTTTTAAAATTTCTATATAAAAAATCTGCTCTTATGTGAACGCCTTTTGATAAAGCGTAACCTGCACCTAGCATAAATAGTGCACCATAAAAAAATCTACTCATATCGTATACCCACATCGTTGGAGAATTAAAAAGTTTTCTAGCTAAAACCTCATAAACCATTGCAAATATCAGGGGTATGATAATCCAACAAACCACGTTACCGATACACTTGTTGGCAAAATCAATTTTTGTAATAGTTAATGCCATCCATTTAGGCATATCTTTTGGCATTACTCCTGAACCACCTCTTCTCTCAGCGATCATTTCATCAGAAATATCTAGTTTGGTAGGTTCTTTTGCCATAATAAATTTCTTTAAAAAAAAACTGAAGCAGACTGTTAGGTCCGCTTCAGTTGTAATTATTTTTTATCTAAATACTACTTTAATGTTTCTGCGTGAGCCATTCCTAGCTTAGCATTTGACATTTGAGATCCAGACCAAAAAGGTACAGCTATGTCAGCAAAGTCTTTTTGAGACTGCCATACTTTAGCAAAAAAAGGATTTTTAGCCGCATTTTTTTCTAAAGCTGCTTTTGCTGCAGCCATATACGCTGGAAAGTAGTCAGCAGGAGTGTCATGTAAAATAACACCGTGCTTCGTAGTCAACGTATGTAGAGCTTTTCCATTTTCGTATATTCTGTAACTCATTGATTTTGATAAAGATGCATTCGCAGCAACTTCTAAAGCTTTTTTCTCTAAAGCAGACATCTTTTTATATTTAGAACCTGTAATATAGAAGTCAGCATTTACTACTACTTGGTGAAGACCTTGTAAGTAGTAATGTTTTAGAACTTTCTGGAAACCGAATGTCATATCCGGCTTAGGACAACACCATTCAGCAGCATCAATTGTTCCTGCTTCAAGAGCTGGTAAAATATCTCCACCACCCATTGCAACAGAAGCTACACCAATGTCTTTATAAGTTTGGCCAGGAATTCCCGGAGGAGTTCTAAACTTGTACTTTCTAAAGTCAGCCATGCTATTGATTGGCTCTTTGAACCAACCTAAAGCTTCAGGGCCTACTGGTTGTAACATAAATCCTTTGATGTCTCTTCCCATCTCAGACCATAGTTGGTCGTAAAGTTCTTTACCACCACCATACTGGAACCAAGATAAAAATGCGATATTATCGATACCAACACCTGCACCTGCTACTGGCGAACCAAATAACATAGCTGCTGGGTGGTCACCTGACCAATAGTGAGTCCAAGCAAAGCCACAATCGATCAATCCTTTATCAACTGCATCTAAAGTTTCTTTAACACCAACTACTGCTCCAGCTGGCATAATTTCGAACTTAAGCGAACCCTGTGTTAGTTCAGTTACTGTGTCAGTGAAATCTTTTAACATTATCACTTCATCAGCTTTTGCACTAATTACAGTTTGGCACTTAAGAGTTTGTGCAGAATTTGCTCCTGTAACTGTCATGACAGTTAAAAGAAGTGTTCCCACAAATAATGATATGATTTTTTTCATATTGTTTATTTTCCTCTGTTGTGTTTTTTTATAAAAAAATAAGCTTCTCAAAAATATAAATCTAAAACAAGAGCTAAAATGATAATTTTTTCTCTAAAAAACCCCGTAACACTGGTATTTTTGATTTTACATATTATAAACACTCTAATCTTATGAGTAGTTTTGACTTTATAATTATAGGCGCCGGGTCAGCTGGATGTGTTTTAGCAAATAGACTTTCTGAAAACCCTAATAATAAAGTTTTATTAATAGAAGCAGGAGGAAGAGATTCTTATCCATGGATTCATATTCCAGTTGGGTATTATAAAACAATGCATAACCCTAAAACTGATTGGTGCTACAAAACAGAGCCTGATGAAACAATGGAAAATAGATCTATACCCTACCCTAGAGGAAAAACTCTTGGGGGAAGCTCATCTATAAATGGTCTACTCTATATAAGAGGTCAAGAACAAGATTATGATATTTGGAGACAACTAGGAAATAAAGGATGGAGCTGGAATGATGTGCTTCCTTATTTTTTAAAAGCTGAAAACCAAGAACGAGGTCAAAGTGAATTTCATGGCATTGGTGGTCCATTATCTGTTTCAGATCAAAGAATAAAGCTACCTATATTGGATGTATTTATGAACGCTGCAGAAGAAGTGGGGATTCCAAAAGTTAAAGATTTTAATAAAGGTGATAATCTTGGTTGTGGTTACTTTCAAGTAACAGAGCAAAATGGCTTAAGGTGTAGTGCTGCTGTTGGTTATCTAAATCCAATAAAGAATAGAAAGAATTTAAAAATTGAAACTAATTGCCATGTTGAAAAAATAAATTTTAAAAATAAAAAAGCTGTTAGTGTTTCTTACTGGAAAAATAATCAATCTTTTACAATAAATACTAATAATGAAATAATTTTAAGTGCAGGTTCAATTGGATCAGCACAAATTCTTCAAACATCAGGAATTGGTGAAGCTGAAAAACTATCTAGACTTGGAATTAATGTTGTTAAAAATTCTATCGGGGTTGGTAAAAACTTACAGGACCACTTAATGTTTAGACCTGTTTACAAGGTTAAAAATATCCAAACTTTAAATAAAAAAATTAATAGTTTGATTGGCAAATTAATGATTGGAATGGAGTATGTCTTTTTAAGAAGTGGTCCCATGACTATGGGTGCAAGTCAACTATGCGGATTTGCAAAAAGCGATGAATCTAAAGCAACTCCTAACTTACAATTTCATGTTCAGCCAATTAGTACAGATAAATTAGGTGGTTCAAATCTACATGATTTTGCTGCTTTTACTCCAACTGTCGCAAATATAAGACCAACGAGTAAAGGTGAAATTAGCATCATAAGTAAAGACAGTAGAGTAAACCCAAAAATAAAGATGAATTATCTTTCAAGTGATGAAGATCGTGAAGTTGCAGCTAAAGGTTTAAGGTTGATTAGAAAAATTGTTCTAGATAGTAATGAGTTTAAAAAATATGAACCTGTTGAATTTAGACCTGGTATCAATATTCAAGACAATGAAGAGCTAGTTAGGGCTGCAAGTAATTACGCACAAACAATATTTCATCCAGTTGGAACATGTAAAATGGGTAATGATGAAAATTCAGTAGTATCAGACGAGTTAAAAGTTCATGGTATTGAAAATCTTAGAGTTATAGATGCATCTATAATGCCAAACATAACTTCTGGAAATACAAACGCACCTACAATAATGATTGCAGAAAAAGGTGCAGATATGATATTAAGCAAATAATGCCTTTAGATTTTTTTGGAACCGAACAACTAATAATATTAAGTCAGATTATATTTATTGATTTAGTTTTGGCTGGAGATAACGCCATTATAATTGGTATGGTTGCATCTAAATTTCCAGCCGAACAAAGAAAAAAAGTAATTTTTTGGGGTATAGGTGGCGCCATTATTTTAAGAATAATCTTAACCTTATTAACTGCCTACTTGCTTCAAATAACGGGGTTAAGGTTAATAGGTGGACTGTTATTACTCTATATTGTCTATAAACTTTATGTTGATGTGATTAAAGGACAATCCAATGAAGATGATATTAAGGTAGACAATTCAAGCTTCATGAAAGCTATATTAACTGTATTACTTGCTGATTTTACCATGAGTTTAGATAATGTTCTAGGTGTAGCAGGTGCGGCTGGTGATCATTATTTTTTGCTAATTTTTGGGTTAGCTTTATCAATAATTTTAATGGCAACTGCAGCTACATTAATATCAAAATGGATTAATGAGTATAAATGGATAGCTTGGATAGGTTTATTTGCAATATTAGCCGTAGCTATTGATTTGATTTATATGGATATTAAAATATTAATATAAATATGTATCTACAAAAAATTAACTTAAAAAATAAATATGCACTTGTAACAGGTGCTGGTAAAGGTCTTGGTAGAGCGTGCTCAATAGCGCTGGCTGAAGCTGGGGCAATAATTATTGCTCTAAGTAGAACTCAATCAGATCTAGATAAATTAGAAAAAGAAATAAAAAAGATTAAAGGTAAGGTCATAAAAGTTAATTGTGACGTAATGAATTATAAAGAATTAAAACAGAAACTGGATAAAATAAAAATTATAGATATTTTGGTTAATAATGCTGGAACAAATATTCCAGAACCTTTTGAAAAAATTAAACAAGAAAATATGAACTATCTTGTCGATTTAAATCTTAAAGCTGCTTTTAATGTTGCTCAATTAGTAGTTAAAAAAATGCTAAAGAACAAAAAAAGAAGTGGTTCTATAATTAACATGTCTTCTCAACTTGGCCATGTTGGGATGGCTGGTAGAAATGTTTATAATATGACTAAATTTGGGATAGAAGGTTTAACTAAAGGTATGGGAGTTGAATTAGCTAAACATAACATCAGAGTTAATACTGTAGCACCAACCTTTGTAGAGACACCCATGGTTAAGAAGTTTTTTAAAAATAAAGCTTTCAAAAAACTAGCTTTAGGAAATATTCCTATGGGTAAAGCTGCAACTGAAAGTGATGTAGCAACGAGCGTATGTTTCTTAGCTTCTTCTGCGTCTTCCATGATTACAGCTACTTCAATACTAATTGATGGTGGATGGACAGCAAAATAATACCTAAATTTATTATTGCTTTAGTAATTTTTTTTACAACGCAAGTTAATGCTATTGAATTTCAGGGAAAGTTTATACAGGGACATTTTATTTTAGGTAAAACTGAACCTGAAGCTAAAATCAAAGTTAATAAAAAAGAAGTAAAAGTGTCTAATGATGGTTTTTTTGTTTTTGGAATTGATAGAGATAGAAAGTTTGATTTAACTTTTACCAAAACTTTAAATGGAAAAAAATCAATAATTACAAAAAAAATTTTTAAAAGAAAATATAATATACAAAGAATTGATGGACTTGAAGAGAGTAAAGTAACACCTCCTGAATCAGTTTATAAAAGAATTAAAAAAGAAAATAATGCAATTGGAGAAGCTAGAGCAATTAATTCTAACTTACTTTCCTTTAAAGAAAAATTTATTATGCCAGTTAAAGGTATAATTAGTGGCGTTTATGGTAGCCAAAGAATTTTAAATGGTAAGCCTAAATGGCCACATTACGGTATTGATATAGCGACCAAACAAGGAACAATGATTAAATCTTCTGGAAATGGAGTAGTGACGATGGCTGAAGATGATTTATATTATACCGGTGGAACAATCATAATGGATCATGGTCATGGTATTTCAACAATATACTCACATCTAGAAAATATTTTAGTATCAGTTGGTGATAAGATAAACCAAGGAGATGTAATAGGAACTGTTGGCTCTACTGGCAGATCTACAGGACCCCATTTAGATTTTAGAATTAATTGGTTTCAAACAAGGCTTGATCCTATGTCAGTGTTAAATTAGTTTATGGCATTACCACAATCAAAGGAAGCAATTGGGATTTTGTTTGGTATATTTGCTTATTTGTCTTTCTCTATCCTGGATGCTACTCAAAAAACTTTAATATTATATCATTCTGTTTTTCAATTATTGCTTGTTAAATATTTTTTTGTTTTATCTTTAAGTTTAATAGAATCTAAGAGAAAAAATAATCTTTATTTCTATAAAACTAAAAATATTAAATTACAAATTTTTAGAAGTTTATTATCCGTAATAGAGTCTGGGTGCTTTGTATTATCTTTTAAATATTTATCCCTTGCAGACGCACACAGTGTCGGATCACTAGCTCCAGTAATTGTTGTTGCCTTGTCAGCTATATTTCTAAAAGAAAAAGTATCCACCAAAACATGGATTGCTATTTTTATTGGTTTTATTGGTGTTTTAATAATTTTAAGACCAACCTCATCTATATTTGATCCTAAAGCTTTATTACCATTAATAGCTGCTTTTATGCTGGGGTTATACCAGGTTGTTACTAAAAAAGTTTCTGAGCACGACTCAAATGAAACATCTTTATTTTATACTTCAATTATAGGCTTATTAATTATGTCATTACTAGCTTCTAATTATTGGACATCCATTTCATCGTCTTCATACATTCTATTCTTAGCTATTGGTATTTTTTTTTCTTTAGGCCTTTATCTTCAGATAATTGCCTTAAGTAAAGCTAGAGCAAGTATTATTCAACCTTTTCATTACACTTTAATTTTTTGGGCTATAATCTTTGGATATTTTTTATATGACGATGTTCCAGATTTTTTCACAATTGTTGGTGCTATAATAATTACAATTTCGGGAATTTTTGTTATTAGCCAGAGTTCTAAGGACTAAATAACAATCAATAAGTTTATCACTAGACTATATCTTTTAACTATAATAAATATTTTTATATGAAAAAAACTTTAATAGAAAAAACATCAGACAAACTAGTTTTAGCATTTCTAAAAAATAAAATAATTTCTGCTATTCCTAAAAAATTTACTAAAAAATTAACCGAAGCAGACAAATTTAGAAAATTGTGTGAAAGTAAAATTAAAGAACCAATTATTGGCTATAAAGCTGGCGGAACAGGTATTCCTCTAATAAAAAAACTAAAAGAAAAAGAGCCATTTTACGCTTCAGTATATGAGAAAAATTTTTTACAGAACGGGAAACGTGTAAAGATTAATAAATCTACTCTAGGTATTGAGCTTGAAGTTTGTTATTTAATTAAAAAATCTTTTTTTTTATCAAAGGCAACTATCACCAAAAAAAATGTTACAAAATTTATTTCACACATGGCGCCTTGTATTGAGATTGTTGGATACAGACAAAAAAAACAAGGTATTACATCTTTTGGTGATTTGAGTAGTGATTTTGGGGGGAATATTAAATTTTTAATTGGTCAAAAGAAAAAATACAAAAATATTAATATTGGAAATTTAAAAGCTAATATTTTTAATAAAAATTCCAAACAAAGTGTTAATGGCAATACCAATGTTGTTTATATAAATCCATTAAATTCTTTAAGATTTGTTTTAAACAAGGTTAAAAAAGACAAAGTTAATTTAGATAAAGATTTTTATGTTTTTACTGGATCAACTGTAGGTGTTGTACCAATTACAAGTAAAGGTCTTTACATTGGTAAAATTGAAAAATTAGGATCTGTAAAAGCAATTATTTCATAATGGCACTTCATTTTAGCAAAGAAGAATTTTCAATAAGAAAACAAAATGTTTTAAAATCAATGAAAGAGCAAAATTTAGATGCTCTTTTAATGTTTAGACAAGAGTCTATGTATTGGCTTACAGGATATGACACTTTTGGATATGTTTTTTTTCAAACACTTGTCATGGACCAAAAAGGAGATGTAACTCTTTTAACCCGTGCTCCAGATTTAAGACAAGCACAAAATACCTCTAATATTGAAAATATTAGAATTTGGATTGATAAAGATGGCTCAAATCCTACTGATGATCTCAAAATAATTTTAAACGAACTTAATTTAAAAAATAAAAATATCGGTATTGAATATGAAGCTTATGGAATGACTGGTCGTAACGCTTTAAGATTGAATAAATCTCTTGAAAACTATTGCAAAGTTGAAGATCAATCAGAATTAATTACAAAATTAAGAGTGATTAAGTCTAATGAAGAATTAATTTATGTTAAAAAAGCAGCTGAACTTGCAGATAAAGCACTTGATGAAGCATGGAAATATACAAAAGCTGGAGCGAGTGAGGCGAAAATTTTAGCCGAAATGCAAAAAGTTGTTCTTGAAGGTGGTGGTGATTATCCTGCTAACGATTATATTATTGGTTCTGGACATAATGCTTTGCTATGCAGGTATCAAGCAGAAAAAAGAAATTTATCAGATACTGATCAATTAAGTTTGGAATGGGCTGGAACTTTTAAGCATTATCATTCTGCAATGTTTAGAACAATTCCTGTAGGAAAGGTTAACCCTAAACATATAAAGATGCATGAAGCTTGTGTTGAAGCTTTAACAAATTGTGCAGAGACTTTAATACCTGGAAAAACTGCTGGAGATGTATTTGACGCTCATGCTAAAACTTTTGATGATCTGGGGTTTAATAAAGCAAGAATGAATGCTTGTGGTTATTCTTTAGGTTCAACTTTTGCACCTAATTGGATGGACTGGCCAATGCTATACACAGGTAATCCTTATGTAATAACTCCTGGTAATGTCTTCTTTATGCACATGATATTGATGGATTCAGACAATGAATTAGCCATGAATTTAGGAGAAACGTATCTTGTAACCGAGAATGGTAACGAGAGATTAGGTAAGCAAAAGTTGGATTTAGTCGTCTTATAGGCCTCCAGTTTCTAGTTGGTTTCTAGTCATCCTATAAAATCCTATAACAAACCCAGAACTATGATCCCTAAAAGTTTTTTCATCTGTATTTATTCACAAGGAAATATTCTTCTCATATGCATAATGATCATCATTCCAATTTCTTCTTTTCCAGTTAAC
>Ga0209383_1000378_pt1 | contig 32094 bp, 46 predicted proteins | sample CoawatmetaG02DNA_FD_187510 | JGI IMG/M metagenome (GOLD analysis project Ga0209383, IMG submission 187510) | Marine microbial communities from the West Antarctic Peninsula - Coastal water metaG029-DNA (SPAdes) (version 2) | ecosystem: Environmental > Aquatic > Marine > Coastal ... | reverse complement strand
GTTTAAAAATCTCTATGTTTAAATACTCCATCTCTGAACATTTTGAGCCATTGTTTTTGTGGGTCTTTTTCATATCTATTGTTGTATAGTATAGTTATTATTTCTTCTGCTTCTATTTCTGATAAATCATTTAGTCTGTTTAGAATATCAGATTTCATTGTTGTTGAAAGTGATGTGAAGTCAATGTTACCCTCAATGGTCAGCCATTGTGAGTTTGTTATCTCACTAGGCTTTCCATCAAGTGCTTCATCTATCCAGTCATAATTACTCATTCATTTCAAATGCCATCTCATCCTGACTATACATTCCTTGCGCATAAAATCCTGCTAATTTAAGAACCACTCTACCCATTGCTCTCTTTTCAGCCATTGAAACCAACCACTTTTTACCTCCTCCTGTTAAGTTATTTGTAATACTTGCTTCTCCAAAACTCATTACATTTTTAACTTCATTTCCAACTTTCATAGTTGCTGCTGCTTTAAGAACACACTCGCCTTTTTCTACATCTAAAAGTACAACTTCATATCCAATAGTTATTCCATTTTTAGCAGCAATCTTATCTATACCACTTCTTGCTATAGTAGAAAATCCTCTAGGGTCTTTATGTGTATCTTCTTTCACTAAACCATTTTCTTTATAAAGTCTTGTTAAAACTTCTCTCCTTGTTTCTTGGATTGGTTCTGGTTGCTTTTGTAATTTTTCCTGCATTGTTTTTTTTGTCATTTCGTTATTATTTAATTGATTAGTACTCGGATTTTGTGCAATATCGTGCATTGCGTTAATTGTTTCTTCTCGTTCTTGCATAAATTGTTCTTTCATCTTTCCCATAATTGTTTATTGTTTTAGTTATTAATTGAGGCAAAGATATAAAATTGGAATTACCTACCAAACTTTTTTAACAATTTTTAGAAAAATGTTTATCTACTAGAGATAAAAAGTATGTAAATTGTGTGTTGTTTTAAAAATAATGTACTAAGCGAGCCACTTGACCACTCACTTTTTCATGCAGGAATCCCTCTACTGCTTTAGGAACTCCTGAGAATCCTTTTCTTGAGTGCCAACTATCAGTTCCAGAAGGTGAACGCATATACTCAACAGTTACCCCAATGAAATCCTTAGCATCTAACCACTTATGCTTAACCTTGTGATGTAAATGATGTAAATACCAATACCTATGAGTAGTTTCTGACCAAAGTAAAGGCTGTTCTTGTGCCATTAATAAAGGTAACTTATCCATCTTAGCTCCATCTCCATGCTCTAAGCCTATTAAGTTCTTTCCATACTTATAATACTTTCTATGAGCTACAGATATATCAAAGGTAACTTCACCGTCTAACCTAAACCAACTCTTTAATGCGTGTGCTAAATGAAAGCCACTCTGATAATCATGATTAGACATTGAATGAATTACATCTACAGGAGCTATCTCTCTTAAAATCTCAACACACTTAACATATAAAGCTAGAGCAATTTCAAAATGCTCCCACCACTTACCATCTACATCTTGATTAGTACCAGCAGTAGTTGTATTGTAAACATTATCTATATGCAAAATATCGTTCCCTATGCAAAATAAAACTCTATCTACATCAAAACCCTTAGACTTATCAATAAGCCCTTGCAGACCCTCTAAGACCCTCTCACAGGCAATCTCTACATTGTAACCATCACCAGTTTCAAGTTGGTTTGCATACTTGCCTATATGTATGTCTGCTGGATTTATAACTAATAAGTGATTATTATATTTTACTTCTCTCTTAACTGATGGATAGTGTGGTGAATGCTTTTCTATAAAATTACCTACTGTTTTTAGTATATCATTCTCATTTGCAGTTAGATCTTCTTTGGTAACTATACTAAATCTAAACTCTCCACTTGCCGATTGCCAATGCTTTACAGAAACCACATCTTTTTTCTTAATGCCTCTCTCTGCTAAGTTAATGTCTAGTGCTGTGTTACCATTAGTGTTTGTAGTTGATTCTGCTCTATTTTCATAAATCATTTCTACTTCTTCCTCTGATAGTCTTAGCCTTTTTCCATATTCTTTCATTTCGTAAAGTATTAGTTATGAAGCAATATTACAAAAAAAAACACCTATATAATACAAAAGTGAGATGTTTTTAAACATCCCACTCTTGAAAACTATAAACAATTTTGAAAACGAAGATAGGCACAACCCCATTCTAAGTGTTAGCAAAGATAATTATTTATTACAATTACCATTACAATTCACATTGTTTTTTTCAAATACTGAAAAGCATAATGGCAATATACCTAACCCTGTTAATATCAAGGCATTAGTATCTATACCATTCTTTTCAATATAAAGACTTGCAGCTAATACTATCACTCCACTAATAGTTCTCTTACTACTCCACTTACCCTTACTGTCGGCAAATAAATCTTTTATTGCCTTTAACAATTCCGTTATTGGTTTAACTCCACCCTTAACCAACATAGACCCTATCCATTGAGGAAGCACTATTTTTTCTTTGGGTAATTAGGAATAAAAGTATCAATCATTGTATCTAACCAACCAAAGATTTTATTGTCTTTGTTTGATGGTGTTAGATTTGTAACGACTTTAATAAAAGCCATTAGTCCTACTAATAATTCTAGCCAATTTTCTGTAATAAAATTCATAATATATATATTTAAGTTAATATTCTAATTTGTCGGATAACCCCAAATAGTTGGACTTACCTTTGTTTCATCTAAATCTGCATGGATAAACTTATTTATAAAGTCTATACCGAATCTTTCAAATCCTGCACCTCCTAAGCCACTCATTATAAGTGCTAATTTTTTACCATCTGTAAATTTTATGTCTACTGCTATACCTTTAATGTGAGATGATTTTGGATTGCTTACAGATAAAGGGTGCTTCTCACATCTATAGCCACTATTAACTCTATAAGGAACTCCTGATATTCTCCTAGCATCATCTAATGCTAACATAAAATCATCATTTATATAGTTAGTATTGCAACCACACTTACAATTAAATTCACTTCTTTTGAAGTATTTTAAATTCATTTTAAGCTGTAACCATTAAAAACTCAATATCTATATCTAAAGTTCCACTATTAGATTGACCTGCTATTGCTGTAATATCAGCAAATGTTATTGCAGTTGTATTATTAATAGGTGAGTCAATACCAGCATTCATTAAAAGAAAGCTACTTGAAGGTTTAACCTCTATAGCTACATAATCACTTCCATTATAAATCCTCATATTTAAAGTAGAAACAGTGTCAGAATTTGTAATCCTAAAGTATCTATAGTCTGACTTTACAACTTGACCTTGACCATCTGCTGTTGATAATGCTAATATATTAGTAAATATAGTTCCAGACTCACCTTTACTAGCTATACTCATAACTCTTTGAGAAACTTCACCATTACTAGGGTATATCTTATTTATTGTATTTCCGTAACTAACTCCATTAAGCACATAGCTTTCTGATATAGTTACAGTTAAAGATGATGGTATTATTGTTGTTGCCATAATTTATTTTTTTATTTATTATTCACTTATTTCATCAGGATCTACATCTGTACCTTCTGCGTTCTTTTCATAACCTAAGAACGAATGTACACAATCTACAGGAAATAACTCGTTAATTCCAAAGTCAAATTCTTCTGTAGTCATTAGGTCGTAAAATACTCCAGGGTAATATACAGGAGGTGTTATCTCTTTCCCATCAGGGTCGTAAGTTCCTGGTATCTCTACTATCTTATTTAAAAATACTATTGCTTGAGTTCCTTTTGTATAAACATCTTGAGTAACTCCTTCTTCAGTTACTACTTCATAAGTACCTTTAGCAAGTAAGTCAGCATCACCTTCTGCTTTGTCTGTGTATTGTAATTTGTATATATTCATATTATGAAGTTAAAGCTGCTAATTGAGTATCTGTTAAAGCTGTCTTGTAGACTTGTAGTTGTTTTAATTCTCCCTCATAAGGCTCTGCTCCATTACCTAATTCAGAGCTTAAATTAATTTCATTAAAAGTTCCTGCTGATGGAGTAGTACCACTTGTATCTTCTGAGATTTTACTTCCATTTTGCCATAATTCAAACCTGTTAGCTTTCCAAACAAAAGCAAGTTTACGACTAATAGTTATGTCTATTCCTGTTACTTGTAAGTCTGCTTGAGTAGCACCACCATTAGTAAAAATATATCTTATTCTACTTGCTAAACCTTGATATGGTGTAATATAAATCCGATTAGTACTTGTTCCATCACTTATTGCTATCTTTCTACCTGTACTGCTACCATCATTAATAAAGTATCTAGGCTCTATAACTAAAGTACCTTCTGTACTATTTATCAAACTACCTATACCATCTCTTGAGAATTGATCTTGGTTTCTTGTAACTGTACTTCCTGATGTTGGAATGTATGATGTAGCGTAAGAGCCTTCTGAAACTTCACTTCCGAAAACTTCTATATAATCAGTAATTAAACCTGTATAATTTACATCTCCATTAGCGTTTAATAATCCAATGTTAAATCTAGCATTAGAAACGGAAGAAGTTGGAGAGTCAATCATATAACATCTATACCAACCATTTCCATAACTTTCAATTGATGCTCCCACCCCTGTTGCAGTGCCATTGGTTAAATCAAATACACCGTCATTAAATCCGATAAGTGTACCGCCACCACTAAACATTCTTAATTTCATTTTAGTTATTGTACCTGCTTTAGCAAAAACACTATTAACATAAGACACTCCACTTGTAACGCTAAAATAGTTTCCATTAAGATTATGTCCACCCGTTTCAGTAGTGTTAAAAACAGCAGTTGAATTTTGACCACCATTAGGTGAAGTTCCATAACTACTTGTTATTGTAGTCCTTGTTAATGAATAAACAGTATAATCTTCACTATAAGTAACCAAATTAGTTCTCTGTGGCTCTGCTAATATATGTGGACAACCTCCTCCTGAGTAGTCTATACGAGGTACATTATCTCTTGTAACTTCTTTTACTGATACATTGTCTATTGAAGAATTAAAAGCAGTACCACCTGTTCTTCTGCCTATAACGAAAGATGTATTGCTTGTAGCAGTAAAATAAAATGTATAAAAACCTGTTGTGGTAGCAAAACCAATATTTTCATTATTAGCACCATCTTGAAATTTCAAACCTAATCCACTTGTTATTATTACATCAGCAGTTACTTTGTATATTTTTCCTACTGTAAAAACATTAGCCTGTGTAATTGCTGCAAAAGAAGTACCATCTCCATTAATATTTGCTTTACCATCACTTATTGTAGCTCCTCCACTTTTAGTCCAATCAGCACCTACTTCTTTTACTGATACACTATGTATTTTACCACTTGCAGAACCTGTTGCTACTAAACCAAAATTAGCATTACTATCTATTTCTGTAAAATATCCTGTTACAGTTTGTCTTCCTGTTGATGTTACTGTCAAAACATCTTGAGCCGAAAATGATTTAGCAACAATAGTTCCTGAATTAAGTTCAATATCTAATGTAACTTTATATGACTTTCCTGAAACTGTACTAATACCTTGAAATACATAACTACTTGCATTGGTAAAATTTAATGTACTTGTTCCTGTATCAATACTCCAACCATTAGAACCTACTTGATTCCAATTACTATCAGCTGAAAAATCACCATTTGTAACTTTATCAGCACCTTCTTTACTAAAATCTCCATCAGTAACCTCCTCACTACCTATAATCTCAGCATAATTTACTAATCCTGCTTCATCTACTCTTGTAGCTGCTGTTGCTCTTGTAACATCCATATCAGCTGATGCTATTATAACTTCTTTTACTGATACGTTGTCTATTGTGCCATTAAAAGTTCCTATACCATATACCCTTAAAAGCATTGTACCTGAATATGTAGGTGTAAAAGTACCTGTAACAGTAACAGTTTCTTGAATTGTATCATTATAGATTCCTAAAGTTGTATTTACTCCATCCGTAATAAACTCAGAAAATAAATTTGTTTGCCCACCTCCTGAAATATATGTTCTTTCGTAACTTACTAAATATGTTTTTCCTGAAACTATATTTATACTTTGCTGTAATGCAGAATTAATGGATTCTCCACTTCTTAAAGCTAAACCACCACTTATAGTCCAACCTGCTTGTTTAGTCCAATCACTATCGGTAGCGAAATCTCCATTAGTTACTTCTTCAGAACCCTCAGTAGGTACAGGAACAACTGCATAGAGTTCTCCCGCCTTATACCCATTAGGAGTTACTACAATACTTACATCATCTAATAAACTCATGCTATATTATTTAATATTACTAATTGTGCTTCTAAACAAGCCTTAGCCTCAAATACTCCACCATCAGCAATAACCCTAGCTTTAAAAACATTTACTTGCTTTTGTACAGGTGTTACTCCTCCCTTGTTACTTGTAGGTAATGATATTCCTAGTGATAACTTCATATTTACGAAGCAGTTTCACCATCAGATTCTCTGTAACCAATACCAACTCCAGAAGTAAGTTGTATAGCTGTAAATCTCATAAATAATGTCGTTCCAGCAGGAAGTGTTAATCCAACCAAAGAAGATTCACCACTCATATTAGCAACTGTAAGTGATGCTATAACTGATTCTACTGGGAACTGTACGCAGTAAAAGTCTTTACCTGTTAATGCTGTTGTAGTAAAGATTTCGTTTAAACCACCTTTCCCAAGCATCTCTCTTAATAGTGTATTGTCTGTATCAAATGTACTCATTTTTTTATTTTTTAATTGTTATATTCTAAATATTTTTATAATTGCTGCTACTGCTACACCATATATCACCCACATTGCTTTTACTAAAACCTTTCTCATTGCTGTGTTTCTATTTACTCTAGCTGTAACCCCAGTATCTGGATTTAATAACTTTTCAGTTAATCTATCTAACTTTGTATCTATGCTATCCATTTTCTCATTAATGGAGTTTATATCTTTCTTCATTGAAACTAATTCTTCTTTAGTAGTCATTAAAAAGCAGTTGTTTGTACAGTCAAATTTATATAAATTGATGATCCAGCACTAGCCTCCTTAACCATTGGAAATATAATATCTCCAGCAGATATAGAATCAGTAGTAATTGTTGATTCATTAAATCTAACTAACATATTATTATTATTAAGACCTGTTACTTCAATTTCATCAATTACAATAGGAGTGACTGCAGTTGCAATTCCTGCTACTGGTGTTATTTTACATATAGCTATAGTAATTACATTAGTTCCATTACTAGTAAGCCATCCACTTATAGAGGAAACTTTACCATTTTCTGGAACTATACAACCCTGTCCTATTCTAAAGAAAGCAGTTGGAGATAAACTTCCTGAAGAAACAACACTATTTCCATAATCAACAGCCATTTCAAAAGGAGATTTAGTGTCTGCTATATCTTCCCCATATTTATAGTTTGTTGCCCCAGTAACATATCCCTGCATCTTATAATTAGTAACACCCATAAGATATTTCTTTTGCCATACTAAATTACCGTCAGTATTAGTTGGAGAAGTACCAAGACTCTTAGTTAATACAGTGTCATTAGTAGCAGGTTCAAATCCTTTTGGATTATGCCTATTTATATCGCTTAAATTCTTATGTTCGTTTGCAGCCATTAATTTATTTTTTTAACATTCTGGACAAAAATCTCTCCAACTATTATAATTCCTTCTAGGTCTTGAGTATATACTATCGTACATTATTATACCATGATTCTTATATGTAGTTACATTACAAGGTGCATGAGCAGTATATGTAGGGTAATCAGCACTATTATCTTTATCATTTAAAAAACTTAACATATCTTGAAGGTATATCTCAGCCTTTCTATATGTATCTTGCTTATAAGCGTTTAATTCAGAAGGGTCAATAACAGTAGAGAACTCATCAATATTATGAACAATACCCATACTACTACTATTACTCTGAACTTCATTGATAACTTCAAATCTAGCAAACCAACATAAAGTTCTAATTAAGAAATCATCCATTAAAGTTTGATTAGCCTGTGTAAGACCACCAACTGTAGGGAAATCACCAACATTGTTCTGTGACTTTAATTCTTCATAAAACTTCTTTCCAATAGCAGTCTTTAAATGTGCTAATTCAGAAAGCAATATTGTATTAGTAGATATTAAAGCAGGGTCAGTATTAGCATTAGTAAAACTATTACTTATAACCTCTGCTGCAGTAGTTAGTGTCTTGTATTGATTTGTGTTTGCCATAGTTAGTCTTGTTTTTCAGTTACTGTTAAGTCTCCTGCATCATCATCTCCAACACCATCAGCATCATCATCTCTTGTTACTATTATCTGCTCTCTATCAGTTAAGAACATATCACCTTCCTCAAGCATTGGTAAATCTTCATCTAACATTCTTCTTTGCTCATTAATAGTAAGTACCTTAGCTGGATCAATCTGAGTAGCAAAGCTAATTGGTGGCTCATAATGTATTACTAAATCTTCAGGTAAAAAACCTAACTCCTTAAATAATACATCTTTAATTCCATCTAAAAGCATATCAGAAGTATCTTTAATTACAGTAGTCATAGCTAAATCATAAGCAATTCTAATCTCACTACCAGTATTATTCATTTTACCGCTTGACACTAAACCACTTAATGATGGCTGCCATCTATGTGCAGTAACGATATTTTGGTCTGTTATTCTCTGTAAGTCTATCCAACTACCTTCTTGATCATCTTTTATGATTGAAACATTAGCAGGAGAAGTATCTCCATTTTTTACTAAAAATAATATTTTGCCATTATTTCCTGCTCCAACAAATTTCTTTTGTGCTTGGTCAACTAACTTCTTTGCCTCTTCCTCTCCCATATCTCCACTAATCTCAACAATAGCAGATGGCTGGAAACCATTTTTAAATTTTGTGTGATTCCACTTACCAATTTCATAATCAACAGCAATATGCTCTAATGCAGCAACATAATCTGGCAACCCATAAAATGAGAAGGTAGGCTCGTAATCTTTAAATTGAAGTATAAATCTATTGCCTCTAACATCAGGATAAATAGGAATTATATTCAAATCATCTTTCATTGTATTGTACTTAGCCCAGTCAGGGTGTACATACGCTTCTTTCTTATTCTTAGACATTCTAACAGTAGTTGCATCTATATGATATAGATTTATCCCACCATCATATAAAACACCCTCTAAGTAAGAATTTCCAAAAGTATAATAGTCATCTGCTAGTTTCTTAAAAATCATTCTTAATGATTCTCCATCAGCATTAACATCTTTTATGAAATTTAAAACATCTTGATTACTACTAACGAATTTAGCTCCACTAGTAAAGATAGTCTTCTGAGCTAATACACTTCTATGAGTAGATGACTTTCTCTTTAATTCTGCTAAATACTGAGGAAATAAGTTGTTAGTACCGAATGGTATAAACTTAGTCCTAATCTTAGAAATGTCTTGAGGCTCTTCAATGTTCTGAGGTACAGATAAATTAAAAACCCCAAATTCAAAGGTACTACTCTTTTGAGTCTGAAGATTTGTTTTTGCTGTTCCCCTTACTTTCTTTTTTTGGCTCATCTTTAGTTTTTGTAGTTGATAATTTTTCTACTAATGTAGTCATTCCTAAATCTTCATATAGATATGCTAACTCTTCTTGTGAACTTAGTTTTAACACAATCGTTCTGCCTTCAACTAAAAGAACTGCATTATTCTTTATTTTGTATTTTGCCATTATTGTATAAATTTTTAAGTGTGATAAATCTACTATATTTTTGCCACAATCACACATATTTATAAAAAGATATTAATAGGGAAATGTTATAAACTTTTTACGAATCAAGTTCAACCTAAAAATATATCTTTAATTATTATGTTGTAGTTGCAGTTATTCCTGTGCCTGTAATTGCAATTACTCCAGGAGAAACATACTCTCTAGGCATTTCAAATTGTCTTGACATAAGACTAATTGTAATACCACTTTCATCAGAATAAGCAGCTCCTGTACCACCTTCAGCACTTGCAAAATTACCAAAAGTTTGATTTCTACTTTGATCTAAAGTATTGCTGTATTTTTCAGAAACTCCTAATACAAACGCTTTATCATTAGTATCTACTGCTATTATCATTAAACAAGAATTTAGTAAGTCTTGTATTACATTTGACTTATTTAATTCTAATTTAGGAAGCATAAAAGATAATCCACACTCAAAAGCAGTTGAACCATTTTCTTTAGTTGCATTTATAGTTAATGCAGGAGTTTCGTTTTTAAACTCATAAACACCCCAATCTGCATCTGTACCTCCATTATCTTTTATACTTGTTATCGTATGTACTCCTGCTGCTCCATACAATACTGTATCACCTGCAGTCCATGCTCTTAAAAGTATTCTTTTTATACCACCAGTTGCTTGTAAATCATCACAAACAATCGCTAAACCTGTATCTATTGCCATTTTATTTTATTTTTTTGATTTATTAAAAGTAATTAAGAGGAGGTTATTACACCTCCCCTATTATTACATTATTGTTATACTACTAAAATTCCCCATTGAACAAGAGAAGAGTACAAGTACTGTACACCTAACTTAAAGTAACCTCTGAAGTACATTTTTTCTTCTAAATCATCGTAAAATACTTTGAAAGATCCTTCTGGGTCAGTTACATCAGAACCAATAATTAAGTTTTCAACTGCTATATAACATACACCTTGATTTACATCAGCCCCTGTTGCTGCATCTTTAAATAAATCTGGATTAGTATCTGTTAAGATAGTGTCCCACTCATACATTGCTACTAATTCAACACCTCTAAAAGAAACTCTAGGTGAAGCATCTACCATATTAACGATTGCTAAGTCAGCTCCGTTACCTTCAATGTTTTGTAAGTAAGCGTTATATAACTTAGGAGTTACAAACATTTTCTTATCTGCTGGTGCTACTTGCTGTAATGCTGCTGGCGCTCCATCATAAACTTTCATAATCAAGTTTAGTGCTTCTTGTGCTGTTGGATTTAATGGTGCTACACCAGCTTGCTCTAATACAGTTTCTGCTTTCATTAATTCCATCCAACCATCAAATGCTGTATATCCTGGTACTGCTCCTACTATATCACCACCCCAAGCTAATCTTACTACATCTGAAGCGATACCTGCTACTGCTCTGTTTACAATTGCATCTCCTACTTGTGTTCCTTCCATATTAGTTACATCTACACCATTTCTGTAAGACTCCTCAATGAAAGTATCTTTAAACTCATCCCAACATTGTTCTAAAGCTACTCTACATCTTCCTGCAGTAATTGTTTTACTCATTATATCAAAGTCTGTAGTAGTACTACTAGTAGAACAAATTGAGTAAGATTCAACAATTTTTGTTAAAGGTGCTGCTGTAAATACATTCATTTTATGCTTAACATTAGGTATTACCCTATAGTTACGCATTATTTCATCACTTCTAAATACTGGTTCGTAAAATATTCCGTTTAAATTCGCACCACCATAAGTTGCTGTGATTTGATTATCTGCTACATTTGCCATTTTATTCTATTTTTTTAATTATTAAATGTTGTTTTAATTCTTCCTGCTATCATGTTGTAAAAACCCATATTAGCATCTACTGATTTGTTTTCAACTATTGCAGGGTCGCTTGAAGTTTCTAATTCTGTACCTTTAGCATCTGCTTTGTTGATTTTTGCGTTCAAACCTTCTACCTCTACAGTTAAAGTTTCGTTAGTTCCTTTTGCAGAAACTAATTCCTCTTCTAGTAAAGACATTTTGTTTGATAATTCAATGTTCTTAGCTTCAAATTCAGAAATCTTATTTGTAATTTCTTTGTTATCTCCTAAGTTCACAGTTATCGCAGTTTGTTCAGCAACATCAGCAGAAACTTTTACTTCTCCTTTTACAGAAGCAACAATTTCTTCAACCTTACTATTGAACCATTCTTTTAACTCGTTAGTCATTTTTTTGTTATTTATATTAATACTTAATTTATTCTTAATTTCTTCTTGTGTGATGTTCTTAAACTTAGAAACATCATACTTTGCAGCCACCTTGATAGAGTCAGATATAGTATCAATGAATCCTAAGTCAAACGCTTCCTGAGCATTTAACCAAGTTTCTTCATCCATCATATCTACAAGAGCCTCGCTAGACAATCCTGTTTTCTTTCTATATATGTCTGTTAATTCACTTGTGATCTTATCAAGAGTTTCTGCAGTCTTGCGCATATCCTTAGCCTCTCCTGAAGTTCCTCCCCAAGCGTTATGAATCATAAATAAAGAGTTCTCAGCCATTATAACCTCATCTGCACCTAAAGCAATGATAGTAGCTATACTTGCTGCTATGCCCTCAATATAGACTGTAGTTTTATACTCTCTTCTTTTTATTACATTATACATAGCCATTCCATCAAACACATCTCCTCCTAAAGAGTTAATGCGTATATTGATAGGCATATCTTTTAAATCTTTAATTTCAGATATAAAGTCTTGTGCAGTTACTCCATAAGTCCCAATCTCATCAAAGATATATATTTCAGCAGTTTCACCTGCTTTGTTTTGAATGTTATACCATTTCTCGTTCATGGTGGCGAAAATACAAGTAAGTGATTTCAAACTTACCCAATTTACCTACAAAACTTTTAGTAGGTTATATTGCTAGATGGTTTAGATTTTTTTCTTTCCTTGTAGACTATGTTTTGAGCCATGCTCTCACTTATATCATACTTAATAGACAAATCCATCCAAGTGTTAGTTCTACTACCTTCATTGCCTACTAGCATTTTATCAAAGTCAGCAATAATCATATAGTTCCTAATTCTCTTAGGCTCTATAGTTCCATTTTCTGCAAGATGTCTTATAATATCCTTACAGGTTGGACTTTCTCCAAACCTCTTCTCTAATTCAATACCAGCAATTTCAATGAAGTCATAGACTACATCTACTTTATTTTGTCTTATTTTTTTTAGGGACATTTTTCTTTTTAGGAGTTTGCTCTATTTCTATCCACTCATCTACCATCATCTCCCAAAACTTACAAACTGCCCCTCTACAAGAAGTGCAATTAATACTTTGTTTATTAGATGGAAATAATAAATGCCACTCAGAAAACATTAAGTTTAATGAAGTTGCTTGATAGGTTGGGAAGTTTCTTTGATGATTTTTGTTAGTTATAACTGCTTCAGTCATCATCTTTCTTTTGTTCTTGCTGTAATTATCAGCGATTTCTTTAAAATTCATAAGGAAGTTTTACCATTTATTTTCTGGACATTTACCAAAAAACTCTTTTGTTAATGATGTCTTAGCATCAAGGAAACACTTGCATTTAGCACATCTTGATCCTCTACTTATTTTAGGTTTCTTTAACAGTAAAAAGTTTCGGTAAAAACTACAACTTTTACATATATCTAATCTTTGTAACTTGGTTTTCTTATCAACAAACATTTGTTTATTTCTTTGGTTATTAAATTGTTGCCTGAGATTGTATCACGCTTACTGTATTCTGACTATCTGTAATATCTGCTTCTACTACTACTACTTTACTAGAACCTCCCATTGCACCCATCATTTGGTTTTGTCCTAATGCACTAAACTGTTGCTGTGAGAATGAAGGCTGATTAAGAAGTCCTCCATCAGCAAACTTAACACCTCCTCCTGCTGAATTCATTGCAGATAATTGACTAGAGAACATTGCTGTACTTCTTTTGTTTATAACAGCCTCACCACCCTCTAATTCAACTACTCTACCTCCTACTGCAAACTTCTCTCCTCCTTGTGCGTGTGATTTACCATTAACCATCCCTCCATCAGCAAATTCCTCTATCATTCCACCATTTGCAAATTTTTGTGATGCTATTACTGCAATTTGGGCAGCTCCTGTAGCCATAGCTAAACCTATTTGAGATATAGACATACCTGCAAATAGTATTGTAACTGGATTACTTTTCATAACTGCTGCATTTAACTGTATTTTTGCTATTGCTAATGCCGTATCTATAACTACTTGAGCAATATCCATTCTCTTTTTTCTTTCAAATGCTTTTCTTTGTATAGCTTCTACCCCATCTTCATATTCTTTCTCTGTTATTAATCCAGCCTGTTTTCTCTCTTCAAGTATCTTTTCATCTGTCGTTGCTCTTCTGCTTGCGTTACTATTTAATATTGAAAAAATTGCATCAGAAGTTACAGTCATGGCATTTAACACTCTCTCTCCATTTGCTATTCTTTCATCTGCCGCCTGTTTGTCTTTTGCTATCAATTCATCCAAATCTTCTAAAGTAGACTGATAAGGATTAAATTCAATTATTTCTTTATTCTTTTCAACCTGCTTATCCTTAGCTCTGCCTAGAGCCAATAATTTATCTATCTCCAACTGAAGTATATCTATTAATTCGTGTTTTTTTGTTATTTCTTCTTCTGTTTCTTCAGGCATTTTAAGAAGTATAGCCATTTCTTCTTTAGCTAAAGCTATTAGTGATCTTGTTTGTTCTTCTTTATCGGTATGTATTTTTATTTGTAAATCTAATAATTCTTCCTCTAAATCTATTGAATCTTCTTTATGTTTATTTTTAACAGAAATCATACGATCTAAGTGTATAAGCTCAAGTTGTTCAATATTATGATTAAACTGTTTTTTGGTTATTTCATCAGCAAGTAATTTAAGTTTTTCTTCTTTTATTAAATCTCTATTTCTTTTTTCTTCTGCCTTAATATCATTGTCAAAATTTTTCTTTAATATATTCTGTCTAAGTTGAGAATTATTTTTTTGTATTCTTAATTTTTTTGTCTCAAGTTCTAATAGAGCTTCTGACTGTCTAGTTATAGTATCATTTAATTTTCTTTCTTCTTCAGAAGTTAAACCAACTATTTTTAATTTTTCCTTATTTATTTCTATTACATCTTCGTAACTCTTTATTAATGCGTTTTGATTCTGTAAATCTAATTGTCCTTGTTCTCTAGTTTTGGCAAGTGGTTTTTCATTTATATCATCAAGTTGCTTTTGGGCTGCTGCTTGCTTTTTTAATGATTCTGTATAAGTATCATTTTTACCAGCAGCATCTTCAGCAGAATCACCAGAAAATATAAAAGCAGAAGCAAGTTCTGTTAGTAACACCACAACAATACCAATACCACTACCAATCAAAAACTTCTTCATTGCTACCCTAGAGATGTTTATTGATGTGGTAAATGCTCTTGAAGCAACTCTAGCTAAAACTAATGCTCTACGAAATGCACCAGTTGCTGTTGTCGCTCCTAAAGAAGCTACAGCATAAAGTTTTATACCAAGAGCCATAGCTCCAATCCACTTTCCTAATGTAATTAATGCTCTTACAGTATTTGCAATAGCCTCTGAAGAGTCTGTAAGTTTATTGATGAAATTAGCAAATCCATCAATCATATCTTGTAGTCCACCTCCTAAGTCTGCAGTAAGTTTTATAGCTAATCCTTGTGAAGCTGAAGTTAATCTTTTAAATGCACCTTCTAGCGTATCTCCAATAATACTAGCAGCTTCTTCAGCAGCACCTTTCGCATTTCTTAATTCTTCTGTTAATTTCTCAACTCTTTTAGCTCCTCTTACCATTACACTAAAAGCAGCAACCTGTCTAATATTAACAAGACCATCTAAAGTTGTATCACTAGCAGTACCTAGCTTCTTTAATGCCTCAGATAAATCTACAGAACTATTTACAGTAAATCCTAAGAATTTTGATAAGTCAGATGATGAATCTTTCATCTTCAAGAATATGTTTCTCATAGATGTACCAGCAATAGATGCTTCAATACCTGCATCAGTAAGTGTACCCATTATAGCAGCAGTATCTTCTAACTCTATATTCATACCAGCAGCAATAGGAGCTACTTTAGTCATAGAAGTTTGCCATTTCTCAATATCTAATGCTGATGAATTAAATGCAAGTGTCATCACATCTACCACTCTTGTTGTTTCACTAGCATCTAAACGAAAACCTCTTACTGCTGCACCAGCCACTACTGCTGCTCTACCTAAATCACTTCCTGTTGCTGTTGCTAATAATAATGTTGCTTCTTGAGCATTTAATATTTCTTTGGTGCTGAATCCTAATTTAGCAAAATTAGTTTGAAGTTCTGCAACTTGTTGTGCAGTAAAAAATGTTGAACGACCTAAATCCTGAGCAGTATTAGATAGTTTTTTAAAATCCTTTTCACTAGCTCCAGATATTGCTTTAACCTTAGCCATTTGAAATTCAAAAGCAGTAAAACTTTTTATTGCACCTGATATAACTTGACCTATTTTTCTAAATGCAGCAGCAGCAGCTAAAATACCTCCAGCCATCTTAGCCATACCTTTAGTCAATCCACCTGTACTTTTAGTAGCGTCACCTGTTTTCTTAGTTAAGTTATCTAAATCCTTACCACCTTTTACTATTACCTGAACTACTACTTTTTCTGTATTCGTTGCCATTATATATAATTAATTAAAATGCCTTTTAAACATTTACTGTTGGATTATTTATTTTTATTTGTTCTGCTATCATATCTGCTACATCTTTACCTATAGATGGTGCTAACCTAAGAACTATCTTATCTTTAAACTTTCTTGCTGTATATCCTGCAAAGTCAGTTCTTCTTATATTATTACCTTCTGTCCAAACAACATAAGGTTTTCCATATCCCTTATTTTTTAACTTTCTTAATATTGGTACAGCACTACCTTGCATACGCTTTACATCCATCCATTTTTTTATTTCTTGAATATTTGGGGATTTAGCAAATAATGGATTGTTTACTGCTTTCCAATAACTAACAGATGACATCAAACTTAAAACATTATTCTTAATGTCGTATCTAAGTCCTCTACTCAGCTTACCAGTAGCATTATGCTTTTGAGATTTAAGTTCATCTTGTAACCCCTTCCTAAGTATAAATGCAACCTCAATAAGAGTTTTATTTGTTCTTTTAAATTTAAACATTAGATATTTTTTGATCAGCAGCTATTCTTAATACTTTATGTGAATTTCCAAATATATCTTCAGCATATATAGGGACTAAATACTCTTCCTTTTCTTTTACTGATATATTAGTTATCGTAACATTCTGAGCAGTTGAATCTAAAGTCGTGAAGTATATAACAATAATATCTTTAGGACTAGATGCTTTAAATATTGATTTAACATTACCTATTCTGGTTCTTATAATAGGATATGATATGGTTTTTGATGAAATTAATTTGTATTTACTAGAATAAAGAGTAGGACTAGTTGTTGATTGTTTAGTGTACACATTAATATAAATAACTCCTATTCCTGTATTTATAGGAGTGTCAACATCTATTTCATACTCAACTCCTTCAATTAAAGACATCATTTGATACATACCGCTATAAGAAGAGTTGGGACTGTTAAATTGACCAGTAAAATTATAATACCCACTACCACTTGTAGGAGCTGTTGTTGATGCGTAATTACTACCTGCTGCCGTATGGTATCTCAGCCATTGACCTACTTCAGTCTGTGGTGCATTTGTCAAAGCATCAATATGAGGATCTAAAGCATCATTATCTACTCTATAGTCTGGATCTGATCCTAATTGATTGCCATAAGAAAAAGCATCTCCCCAATTAACATACCTACCATTAAAAGTAGTAACTCTATTAAAAATCTCTAAACCACTTCTCTGTGCTATACCACCTCCTGATATTTGCTGACCTGTTGTATTTCTCATTTTATTTATTTATTTAGGCTCCCATATCATTACTATTATCATAAGCTGTTTCCAAAGAACCGTAAGCACTAAGCCAACTATTACCACCACCCTGACCAATCATAGGTGCTGTTGCTGCAAAAACACCTACTTCAAACCATTCTAATAGTTCTACTTTAGTTGATATATTTTTATTTGGTTGGAAGTCAATAATTCTATTTAACCTCCAGTAAACTCCATCTATATATATTAACTTACTAAAATCTATATTAACTATATCAGTAATACTTAAATGTATATTTACTGTTCTTAATCTTGGACTTTTTTTCAACCCTTCAAACATATTTCTATAATAAGTGTTATATAATCCTGAACCTGACCTATATTGAGTGTAAACTCCAGTAGCATCATCATAATCTCTTACCCATGCGTTACCATAAGCTAAATTAGGACTTGTTGTACTATCTCTATTTAGCATTGTTGCTTGTGGTAATATATTTGAAAGATATGAAGTTTCAGAAGCATCTGCTATTAAAAATTGAGTAATAGAACTCCAAGTTTGAACTTCTGCAAACTTTTGACCTACACTTGATGCAGGTGAGTATTTATTCCAAAATAATAATCTAGGTAAAAAATTAAATCCTTTATCTGGTCTAGTAGAACTATTAGAGGAAACATCTTCTGTCCATAAACAACCAGAATAAGCAATATCAGCATCATTAGATGCTCCACTAGTATCTTTGTCTTTAGCGTTGTAAGTACCTGCAAAGAATGGATTTTCAAATGTACTATTACCTTTTTTAAAGGTAGATGGTAGTTCTTCACGGTAAGGGTACTCATCTTTTATATCATCAAACAGAGGGCTTCTGCTTTCTACTTTTTTATCACTACCATCAGATTTGTATTTAAAAACTAAATTTCTTTTTAAATCAGTTTCTAGCCATTTATCACTTGTAATGTCACTTCTATCTAATTTGTAAGTCCAGTCTATCGCTTTACCATAAGGCTTATAAAACGAATCAAAAGGTTCTATAAATATTGTCCTAGTGCTTTCATCTGTTATCATTTGAAGATTAAATGCGTGAGCAACACCCTTAATGAAATCTATTTGTTTATATGTGTTGTTAATTACATTTTTCAAGCTATATGTCTGTCCGTATGTGACTGTAAATGGATCAATTTCTATATTAAATTTAGATCCAGTGTTAGCTTTATAGAATATCTTAACTAAAAACGGTTGCCAGTTTCTTTGAGCGCTAAAAACTCTTGTTCCTATTCTTAATCTCACCTTATCTCCTTTGTTTAAATAAATAGATCCAGTGTTTATGTCTGGTAGGTTTATGTAACCTGTACTTCTAGCCTGAGATTGATTTACATCTGCATTTATAGTGTGTGTATTTTCTGCTTGCCCTATAATATTGTACGAAGTTTGACCTAAAGTATTAACTTCTATAAAAAGTATAGTGTCTATTTTATCTATTTGTACCTGATCACCACCACCTTTATATACATTAGCAATTCTTGTTTTAAGTCCCTTTAACTCTATTATATAATTACCAAACTCTCCAATAATAACTTCATTATTAGTTAAATCAAAATGACCATCATCTAAATTTATTTTAAAATTGAAATCAAAACCACTAGGAAATAAAAATGTAAATAACTTAAGTTCAGTAGAGTTAGCTCCAGTATAAAAATCATTTCCATCATCTTGACTTATATCACCCTCTACTAACTTCTGAACACCCTGGTCTGCCATACTAGATCCTGCTCCTGTTGCAGTCATATAAAAATCATTCAAGAAATTACTTCTAGCACTAAAGTCAAGTGTTTGTTGATCAGAGTTATTATATTCAAAATTAGGAAGCAACCATACTAATTTTTTAAACATATCTGTATTCATAAATGATGAACTTATAGTGTACCCTCCAGCAGAACCAGATTGATCCTTTACTTGTGAAAATATCTTATCTAAAGTTGGTTTTATAAATACTGCTGGTCTCCAATCCGAAACTGGAGCTGGAGTATTATAGTTATCTCCATTATTGAAAAATCCAGCATAGCCTAAGACACTAGAAGAACCAGTACCTAAAGCATCATATTTAGTATCTAGTAGTTGTATTGTTCTTGGTTCTCCTTCACTATTTAACTCACCATAAGATGTTATTGGATATACTATAGGTGAATTGGAAGGATTATCACAATCTAAATGCTGCCAAGTAGCTGTAATACTATTTTTATTATATGTTAGGTCTTCTCCATTACTACCCCATTCTAAAGAGCTTAACAGAGCATCTTGAACATCATTTGCCCAATTTAAATTACTTCCAAAAAATACGCAATTATAATAAGAAGGTTTTTCCCCATAACCCCCTACACCATCTACTTGTATTAAGCCTACAAGTGAGTAAAGATTATTAAAGAGAACTCTACATGATTTTTTATCAGTTACTTTATTATTAGTAATTGAATTAGGAATATATATGTGTTTAAATATATTATTGTTATTTTTTGTTGCAGGTATTTTAAATGTTTTACTATAATCTCCACTAGTAGAAGTAAGGTCTCTAAAGTCTGATATTTGAAAAGTTAAAGCTAAAGGAAAGTCAGAATGGTCAGTAACATCTAATTCCCCTACTACACTATTTTCCCAATCTACAACTTGAGCTTCTTGTACACTTAAAGCCTTTATTGTTGCAGTGTTTGTATTTCTTCCAAATAAATCAGGAAAACTTGTGCCAGTTGCTATAAATTCAAATGTTTTGACTCCGTTTGAATTACTACTAAACCTTGTTACACCTTGTATGTTTGGAACTCCACTAGATGTAGACCAACCCACATCACCAGCACCAGTATAATTAGATACTTTAAAAGAAACTTTATATGTCTTGCCTATAATTAAACTCTGTGTAGATGGATTGCTAAAATAATTAACTGAATTATAACCACCAGCCCAAGATACAGATGATTCGCTATTAACGGTAAATCCTGCACCATTACCTTCATTACAGTCTAACATATTTATTCCATCACCATATTGATAATCTAGTATTTCAATTTTTACAGACATATATTAGTTTCTTTGTGTTTGCACTTTATGTGATAAAGTATATTCAATATTAAATCTAACTAAACCATTTTCTTGATTAATAGTTTCTATTTCACTATTTGTAATAATGACTGGTATATATTCTTTTGTTGAAGGTCTTAAATATGGATTTGATACAAAACCTCTCTTTGTAGCATCAGTTTCCATCTCAATCCACACATTAGGTGATAAAGAAATCTCTTCTAACCACTTAGCAACAGATATGTTTAATGGTTCTGTATATACACTCTGTATTCTTTCAGCATTTACATTCATTACCTCTCTTCCACCTTTATATATATTACCTCCCCTCATAGTGTCTGAAATGTAAAGATTGTCGTTTACAGCTAATTCATTTGATGCAAATGCACCTGAATTAGCTTGATACCAAGTTCTATCTGAGCTTTTTCTTTCTACAACATCTTTACTTATAGTCAATCCCTCTACTATATCTCTTTTAGCTGTATAGCTGTCTGTACCTCCCATTGAATTAAGCCAATGAAATCTAACAAAACCATAGGGTATTTTTTCGCTTTCTCTGTCTATTTGAAACCAATTAACAGCACTATGCCTAACTGAAATCCAATTACTACTACCATCATCAAAATGACCCCTATAATAAAGACTATATTTATCAGTATTTGCTGTTATTGGCGATGTAGGAATTGTGTAAGTTGAAATAGGAACTCCTCCTGTACTAGTATTTTGTGGGGAGAAAGCGTTATTATTTATAAAATCAGGACTAACATTTTGAATAAACATAGAGTTTTGTTGTTGGGCAAATGTAGTGCCAGTTGCAGTTACTACATTACTTGTAAAATCTACTAATACAAATTGATTCTCTAAAGAACCATCTTTATTAAAAGTTTCTCCGTAAATCTCTATAAGATTGTAATTAATTGAAGGGTAATTTGGATCAAAAGACTCTGTTACATAAAATTGCAAAAACTCTGCCTGCTCATCCATTCTTACAGGTTTATTATATGCTACTTTATTTGGTGTAGTGTCGTAATACCAGTTAGGACATCTAGTTAAAAATCTTTTTGGTTCACTCGCTGAAGTTAAGTTTTTGTCAAAGTAGAACTGACCTTTATAATAAACATTATCTCTTTCAAATTGATTAACCGAATTTATTGCAGTTACCTCTGGAGAGTAAGCTAGAATACTAGCAGCAGTAACAATAGACTTATTTCCATCAGAATCAGTATCTATTATTTCAAAAGATGCTGAAACTCTTATTTTTTTATATGTGCCATTATCAGAAACATTAAATTCACTAATAGGATTACCTATAGCTGTGTCTGTACCAATAACATTATCCTGCATCATTAATCCACCATTCATACCACCATACCAATTACTCTGCCAAGTACCTTTATTTATTGGGCATAAGCTATATGAAAGTTGGTCAGAAATTAATTGACTAATATCTATTGTAAATCTATGACCTCTAGGAGAAGATTCAGGATTAAAATACCTTTTATTGGTAACATCTCTTGATTTTTTAATATTCGCAACAGTATTCCAATTGACAGAATTAATACTTGTTTCTATTTTAAATATAACATTAACGATTGATCCATCTGAAACAGCCTCATCAGCCTCATCAAGACTTTGATAAAACCACTGAACTTGATACCTTAACTGGTCATTAGCACTTATTAAGTAATTATCTCTATTGTTCCAGCTCATTGTAGCTAAATTACTATTATCATCATTGCGAGGTACTATTCCCCATGATACATTTCCTATATAATCAGGCATATCTTAATATATTTTGTATTTTAAATTTAAATAACTTCTTACATCTGCAATTTCATTATTAGATAAAGCCCTGTTATAAACTATGACCTCACTTATATTTCCATCTAAAAACTGACTTGAATTATTAGATCCTATTGTAAATGGATTTAAGTTAAAAGTTGTAGTATTGTCAAAACCTAAGTTAGAGAAATTTTTCAAAATTGTATTAGTTGAATCATAATACTCTAAATTAATTGATATATTATTTTTCTTAAATATACCTATATGATTCGTAGAACTATTATTAACCAGTGTTTTTGTTGTTATTGATTGTGAACCATCAGAAACACTAGCATAAAGCTGGTCGTTATTTGACCCAAAATATATTGATGCACCAATTCTTTGGTATCCAAATATACAATTTGTAGCACCATCTATTTTACTCACTTCAAATATTGTAAAGTCTGTACCTATAGGTGAAAACCCATTAGATGTAAAATCATCATCAGTTCCATCAAAACCAATATATGCCTTATCATTAATTCCACCATAACCATGTCTTAATGGTTGTTTAGATGAAATAACCTGAGATACATTATTATTCTGTCCTGACTTATCAGCCCAAGCACTAACTTTTTTAGTTGGTATATCAAATGTTACTCCACTATCCGCTCTTAACCATACAGCTAAGTCAGAATAGTCTGATGGGTAGTTAGATACTGGTCTAAAGCACTTAGTAAATGCACTCATTGTAAATATTAACTTAATCCTAACTAATTTATCGTTCTTAGAGTCTTTGATTCTCTCAATCTGAATACTCTCATCATTAAGATAAGCCTCTACAGTTACATCTTGATAGTTTTTTAGAACCATATCCAACCATTCGTTAGATAAATCCTGCAAGTTATCCCATCTCTTTTGTAGCGTTACTACTGATTGTGCTGCTTGAGAGTATAAATTATAGAAGTTTATTTCAAATGAATACTCTTCTCTACCATTATATATCTCTGGTATTATTGATTCTGGTGGTGTAACTAGCATTAATGGGTACTGAGTGTCGTGATCTTGATTCACTTCACCATCATATCCAAACTTTACATCTCCATAAGTCCATTTGCTGTCAAATACAGTTATTATATCTGTTAGTCTTGTTATAGCCATTGTTATGGTGTTATATTATTTTTATTATGTATCTTTTCCTGTACAGCAATTTCATAATCGTTTTTAGCAGTATTATAGCTGAGGTAAGTTAATACCTTATATAAATTTGTTTCTTTCACGCTATCAATATTATTATAACCTTCTATTCTAAATATTCCCTTCTCTGCCACCATATAAAGGCTATTAAGCCATCCGTATGGTTTTATGAACTTGTTGTAGAGTCCAACTGTAGAAACTCTACCTTTTCTTCCTCCACCTCCTCCTCTGTTTTCCCCAAAAACATTTGGAAAGTCCGAGTTAATTTTACGCTTTGCATTGTCAAAAAAAAACTGAACTCCCAAACGAAATCCATTGTAAGCTCTTTAAACCTCTCTGTCTTGTCTGGTATAGCATCATCATCATACTTTTCATCTGCCCTATTGCACAATATTGCCATCTGCTCAGGTAAAACATCAAACCTACCATGTTTCATTATTTCTATTGTACTATCTAAGTGTGTAGACTCTATGTAATCTCCAAATGTGTTCTTTCTTAGAAATTCTTTTGGAAATAAATACTCTTCTCCTTCAAATTCAAATTTTTCAATACCTGTTGGTTTGTATTCTATTAAAAGACTAGAGAATGTAGCTACAGCATCATTAACACTATCAACATCAAGTGCATTCATTTCATTATGAGTAAAACCAGTAAGATACATAAAAATATCTCTATTCATTTTCAATAACTCTACCTCTGAGTGTTCTTCTTCAATAACATCTCCTTTATCATCTCTTTTGGTGTGTTGACTTATAATTGTGTATAATCCACACCAATACCTAAGAGTAATGTCTTTCCACTGTGTTGGAATGTCGTATGACTTGTCTTGTATCTTTATCTCTACCATATATTAGTTTTTAATTGTTTCGCTTTCTACTATATCTTCTAACAACTTGTTCTTCTCAGTTTCATCTATAAGTACATCTGCTAATTCACTTGTAGCGTTCTCGCAGAAAGATGCTACATCTTCTAAATAATCCTTCATGTATTTAGAATTTTCTTCAGTCTTTAATGCTGTTAAAAATCCAATAGCAGTATAGAATATCATATTAGGAATTAAAAAGATAAATTCAGCCATTACACCATCACCTTCTTCTGACTTTAAAGTTGTTTCATGAAAATTATTAGAATATAAATAAACAGAGTCAAGTATATTTAAGAAGTCTTGATACTTGCCAGAAATTTCTTCTTCAGTAGCATAGTACATTAGCTCTTTAACATCTTTCATTAAACTCTCAACAACCTCCTTATGATTATTGTTCAAGTATAGTATTTCTTTCTTATTCATAATTTTCAGATAATTTTTTCACAATTATTCAAAACTAGGCAAAAATAATAAATACACTACCTAATACTTTCATAGTTTTTAGACAAACTCAAAAAATATTAAGAAAAATATAAAACCTTACTTCCTCCAGTCCAAATCTCTTTATTTACAGCCATAACTAAACAGTCTACCATGTCATCATGCTTTGCTGCTGGAAACTTAACTAATTGGTCTAAAAATTTAATATTCCAATCTCCATTTAGTAAACTAACCCTACCACTCTCTAAAGATGCACTCACATCACTCACTCTAGCTACCTTATCTTTAGTTGGTGGTTTGTCTTCCTTAACATTAAGTCCTGTTTCTCTCACTAGAGTTTGAACAATAGACTTGCCAGATGCTTTAGGCTCTACATATATTCTGCTTCTATTGTTATATCCGTTCTTCTTTACCCATTGTTGTATGAATTTTACCAAGTCTGGGAACTCTTTATATACATTAACACAGTCTACTATCTGCCATTTGTTATCTTTATAGGTATATGCTAGTAATGCAGAGGGGTCATTCTTCTCATTTGCTGTATATGCAGGGTCAATAACAAAATTAACTACAGTATCTTCTACTCTATACCTATCAATCTTGAACCAATCCTTATGAATCATTCCACTATCTAGGGGTGTTGGTGTTTGTTGTAGCTGTCCTGCATAGCCATAAGTACCTAATGCACTTTTATAATCATCTAATATCTTTCTGCTAAACCTATCTTCCCAGAACAATCCTGTTTCTTTGTTATAAAACTTCTCTAAAGATGCTGGTTTTATATTTCCATCTTCATTTGTAGCTGGAATACATACATGCCTGTACTTAGTTCTAGTTTCTCTATCCAATAAGAATCCACTTAGGTCATCTTCATGAACTCTCTGCATAATTATTATTCTTACTCCAATGTCTGCCTGATTAAGTCTAGAGTAGAATGTAGTCCTATACCATTCGTTTGCGTTCTCTCTTTCTGTTGCTGAGTTTGCCATTTGTGGCGATAGGGGGTCATCCACTATTAAAAAGTCCCCACCTTGCCCAGTAACAGTACCACCTACTGAAGTAGCTCTTCTCATTCCAACAAAATTATTCTCGTATCTCTCTTTTAAGTTCTGATCTTTCTTAATATGAAACACATCTCCCCATCTAACCTTAAACCAATCACTAAATATAATATCTCTACTCTTAGTTGCAAGTTCAATAGATAGTGTAGCAGAGTAAGATGAGGTAATGAATCTTAGTTTAGGTGATTTTATCCAAGCCCATACTGGAAACATTACAGTTACTATGAGTGATTTCGTACTTCTAAAGGGTACATTAATAATTATATCTTTAGTTTTTGGTTTCTGTGCTATGATTCTCTCGCACTCTTGCTGTAGCATATCACAAATATACTTATGATGCCAATTAGTAGACAGTGGTACTGCTGGTTCTACTACAATCCAAGCTGCTTTAAAGAACTCATAGAAACTCATCTCACATAGTTTCTTTTCTAGTGCAAATTTTAATAGTTTTTTATTAGTCATTTAAAGATAACAGTATTTCTTTGCATAATCCATGAGGCACTTTACTTCTTTCATAATTATTTTTCATTCCTTGTGTTCCTGTTCTTGACCCTCTTGGTGCAGCTTGATGGTGGCAATTTTTATTTCCATTAAAACATATTTCTCTTGGCTTCCATCCATCCTGATTAAATAAAGAGTAAATATTATTACTCCAAATGTCAGTAGGCTTTGCTCTAGTATCTCCGTAAGTACAATACCAAACTGTTGTCTTAGGTATTCCTAACATAAAATCCATTTTCCTTAGATACCCTCTTGGATTCTCAATAAAATATTTACAATTATATTCTTTTATTAATTTTAAAGTATTTAATACAAGCCTATCACTTTTAGCAGCAAAATCAGTTTTAGGTTTTCCCATATCTCTATGATGACTAATCGCTGCAATAGAGTAAGTAGTGCAAGGAGGTGAAGCCCATATAACATCAGGTATAAAAGGTATATCATCTTTAGTTAAAAATTCAATATCTTTTACTAAATGTATTCCTTCAAAATTATTAATATCTACAGAAAATACTTCATATCCTAAATCATCAGCTACTTTTCCTATTGATCTACTACCTGCAAATAATTCTAATACTTTTATTTTATTAGTCATCTAATTCTGTATAGTCAATATCTTCTGCTTCATCTAGTCCTCTAATCTGTCTTTTAATATCTTCAAGTGTTGCTCCTTCATTTAAGTTAATCTCAATCTTAGTTTCTGAGTCCCTCTTTATTTCTGTTGATGATAGTTTAGGCATTGCATAGTTCATTAGTTTAGCTATAGCATCTATGTATGCTCTTGGGTCTTCATCAAATAGTATATCTAATGCCATCTTAATCTTTACAGGCTGCCCTTCTAATGCGTAAGCTAAAGACTTCCTAGTCATTTTAGCTAGTTGTCTTGTTTCATTATTCTTAGGCAATAAAGACTTTGCAGTTTTATTATAGTTCTCATCTATATTTTGTGGTCGCTTTTTCATTGCTTCACTTCCCACTACTCTCTTATCTTGTTCTTCCATAGTTGTTTATTTAGTTTGCCAATATACAATAATCTTTTAAACTCTATTCACAATAAAGATATAAAATTGAACTTCTCTAGTTTTATTGTAGCTATTTAGCCCTATAAATAACTTATATTTTAATATTTATTCCTTTTGTAAAGAAACTGTGAAAGTATTTAATATCCAAACACTATCTTCGTGCCTCTTATAAGAACCTATATATAATTATAAAGAAGTCTGCTTGTGAGTGTAATACTTAGTTAGCAGATATGACTGTTCTCATAATCACCACGTCTTATAGTAAACATCATTGCTCATATCGCAAAGTATATAACTCTTTGTAAATAGATGTTTAAGTAATACATGCCTTTTATAAAATTGAACTTGTATTCTGCGTGTGTGCGTTTGTGGGCTTAAAGGCTGTTATGGCTTTGGTTTACGGTAATCAAATCTAACCCTTTTTAAACCCTTAATGACTAAGTAATGACTAAGTAATGACTGAGTAATGACTAGAACTGAACTAAAAACTGGTTTAATGCTTGGGTTTTAGGTTGTTTTTGTGTATCAATACAGAAAAAAAAGATCATATCATAACTATTAAAACATAATTAACACACTTTCATTAAAATTTAAGCAAAAAAAAACCCCTAATTAAAGGGATTTTATGGGTGTTTTAGCTTTGTTTTATCCTATTAATAGAATTAGAATTGTAATAATTATATAAAACAATGTGCTGAAGTCTGACATCGGGAGCTGGCTCTTACTCATTAGACTTAATTTTTAAGTAATTGTTTATTGTATCGTTTTGCATTTTAATAGTTTGTTTGTTTATTTTAATAGTATTCTGTAATACTTTTATACGTTCTTCTAACACTTTAATATTATTGGTTTGCATAGTGTTTAATTCTGTTAGTAGTTCTTCAGTTGTTTTATTCATTTTATTTTGTATTTAGTTTTATTAATTGATAAAGTAATAAGTGTATTTAAATTTAGACTTCTCCAGCCTTTGGACTTCATATCATAGATGGGGATTAAATTATAATCTTCTGCCTTATATGGTGCTGCTCTGCCTGTTTTAGATATGTACTTCTTAAGTCTTGCGTTCATTAGTCTATGACTGCCGTCTTTCTTTGTGAATGTAGCCGCAAAGATCAAACCCTTACTATCTTTTATTAATTCTTTTGCCTTGTGTTTGTTTATTGTTTTCATTGTTTATTGTTTTTATTAGTGAAAAATTAAACCTACTTTTTTGTTATCTGTTATTGCTTGCAAATCATTGCTTGAAGCGTCTATATATCCCGCCGCTATTAGTTCTTCTGAGGTCTTAAAAATGCGTGCGTGTCTATGCTTCTTTACATTTATTAAATTATCTATTTTTGAACCTTCTGAAAATATAATCTTTAAGTTTTCTGGTACTGTTAAACCTTCAGTAAAAAATTTAATGCTTTTTGTATATGCGTAAAAAATAACGTTTTTATTGTCTTTTGCTATTATTACCCATTTGTTAAGGTATTCAGGGCTATAAAAATCGCCTGAGTCGTGGATTCTAACGTGTGTTGGACGTTCTAAAATAATGGTTGCGTTCATCTTTGGAATAAATTCGTCCGTTCGGCTTAGTTCGTATCTGTTATTTAGTCCTTTTATGACTGAAGGATAGCGATAATTTCCTTTTTGAGCGTAGCAATATTTTATACAATCTTTTGCAAATGGACAGACTGTTTTACCCGTTATTGTTTTATAGGCTGGCAAGCTAAAATTTAAAACCCTCATTTTATTTTCTATGCTAGTCTTTTTTAATTTACTATTTTGTGTCAATAATTTCATTTTTTAAAATTGTTTTTAGTTAGTAGTTTTTAGTTGTGCTTCTTCTTCTATTTCTTCAGTACATGAAAAGCAATTTTTTAACTCTTCTTGTATCTCTTCAAATGTTAAATCCATTTGACAATTTAAACAGAGTGCCGCCTCTTCTATGTTCTCGGTTGGGTCGTTATAAATTGACCTGCTGGCTTTTATATAGTTTTCTAAGTTCATCTTATAGGGTTTTAAAGGGTTAAAAAGTCTATTAGTGTAATTATTGTACAAAGTGCGTAAATTAAGCCGTAAAGCGTCGCAAATGATAAGATATAAAATAGAATACGATCTTTTATACTTGTTTTTCTTTTACTTACTTTTTGTAATAGTTGTGTGTTTAGTTTTTGCATAGTTTATTTATTTTTTTGTTCTAATTCTATTAATTCATTGAAATCTTCAACTAGATTATTTTGTATTTTCATCCAATTTTGAATGGTTGTTCTGGTGTCTTTTTCTGTTTTTAGTTTATTTATCCTATTTTCAATTAAGATAATAATGTTTTGAATTTCTTTGTTTGTTAATTTCATAATTTTGATTTTTTAGTTAATTATTATTATTAGTATTCTAATTTAGCTCTATTAATGCTTTTTTTACAGTAAACTCTAATACTAAAAAAGGCAATACTAAGCAAAAGGATTTATTTTTTTTACTGTACCAAATAGCAAATCCGAATAATTTCTCTTTTAAAATTTTGATAGTAATCGTTTTGTTTTTTGTGTTTGTGTTAATAGTTGTCATAGTTTTATTATTTAGTTAATTATTATGATGCAAATATATAAAGGTTTTACACAATAGCAACCAAAATGTTAAAAAAGAAACATAAATATAATAATTTATAATCATTCTAAATAGTTGATTTTTAATCTGTTGCAGTATAAGAACGCACACGCATACGATCGCACGCACATACGCACATAAGAGATCTCTAGCAGTTTCATGGCAGTTTCATGGCAGTTTCATAGACGTTTTTTTTTGGGAGGAAAAATTTTAAAATAAATTTAAAAACAAAAAAGTTTTAAAAAATAAAAAAAAAGTTTAAAAAAAAAAGTTAAAAAAAATAAAAATAAATAAAAACTAAAAAAAACTTTTAAAAATTATTTTAATTTCATGTACCAGTCAAGAACATCCATGCACTCTTCTAGTCCTTTAACTACCTTAGCATAGTAGCCTGCCTCATTAAGGTCTTCTACCCATTGTTTTTGTTCTTTAGATGGATAGCAAGTCTTATCAGCTTTAATCTCTAAGAAGAGTCCTGCGTACTCGCTATTGACTTTCATTATCTGCATATCAGGAAAGCCTTTAACATATCCAGTTCTCTTAGCCATTATAGCCTGAGTCATTGTAGTTCTTATACCACCTAAAGATGCACAGTATTTAACTTTAGGATAAGTAAATTGTATGTATGTACAAAATGCTGATTGAACTCTTGCTTCTTTTTTCATTGCCATAACTACTTATGCCTATTATTGACCCCCCCCCTATGCCCCCCTCTACTCTTCTCAGTATAGGTTGTTCCTTTAATCAACTGATACATCAATGGCTGAGATACATTGTATTTCCTAGCGAGAGATGATATAGTTATCTTCTGTGTAGCTGTGCTGTACTCAAGTCTTATTGCATCAGCTTCAGCAACAGTAAACTTTCTTCTTGAGAATCCACCACCTCTTAAATCTTTTCTATCTTCTATTTTTATCTTTCTAATCTTTGGCATAATTTAATATTCTTCAAAGAATCTATCTGTAGTTTCTCCATACTGGTCTTCAATATTAACACTTACTATATTTATATCAACCTTGTTAGGATTCTTTTTGTTTAAATAACATATTCTATCTATTAACTCTTGGTCTTTTTTTATCTTTTCAATATTAGATGTGAGTGCAAAGGTATCTAATACACCAGTGGTTATCTTTCTTGTAACCGATTTCTTACTTTTTATTTCGTAAGAAACAAATACTCTAAATATCGGTTTCTTCATTTTTTATTTTATCTAACTCAAACTCAAGATGATTGATTGCTTTCTGTATGCACTCAACACTTGTAGTGTGCTTTCTTTTTGCTCGGAGCAAATATGTGGTGGCAGTACCGATATTATAAGATAAATCAAAGTCCTCTATTACTTTCCTTGCCTCATAACCATACACCTTACCTATGTAATAGTTAGGAATCTTATCCTTACTGTAATCTACATTTAAACCCAACTCTTCTTTAGTTAATAGCATTTTTTTATTAAAACAAGAATCACTTGTAGTGGTTGTATTTTTATTCCTGCCTTCTTCGTAATAATGTTTACTATGACTCTCTTTCATTAATTCTTTCATTTGATAATTCTTCAGTTAATGTTTCTACCTTATCCATATTCCATACAATCTTTTCATTTGTTCTGTTCCTTGCTCTACCTTCTACAATACTCATTAAAATAACTGAAAAAAAGAAAATAGATGTAAATACACCTAGAATTGTAAATATAATCATTTTGTTAAAATTTTTAAAAGCTGGTTACTAGTGTATATCCTGTCATCTCCAGAATAATTCTCATAGATGCAAGTGAAGTTATCATCCTTCCATGTCCATAAAGACTTAACACTCTTCTTGATGTGGTCTTTTAATATCCATTTAATTGTTTTGTATGTTCTTTTTTCTTCCATAGTTTAATATCCAAATTCTTTGCAGCGTTCATCTTGCTCTGTTAATTATAT
>Ga0209383_1000367_pt1 | contig 32607 bp, 30 predicted proteins | sample CoawatmetaG02DNA_FD_187510 | JGI IMG/M metagenome (GOLD analysis project Ga0209383, IMG submission 187510) | Marine microbial communities from the West Antarctic Peninsula - Coastal water metaG029-DNA (SPAdes) (version 2) | ecosystem: Environmental > Aquatic > Marine > Coastal ... | reverse complement strand
CCTGTAACTCATCGCGTTTTTCCCTCATAGCCGTTAAAAACATCAGTATTTTTAATTTATGGTGTTTCTCATAGGTACAAAGACCAAGGTCTTCTGCCATGAAGATATTGTCGGCACTTACGGCCTGAATGATATCTAAAGAGAACAGCTGATTACCGAGAATAAGAAGGGTACTTTTGGACATATTTCTTTAAACCTTTTAGGAAGCCACCAATTGATTTTTTATTTTACGCATACAATGCGGTAATTAGCCTTGGCTGCTAGTATTAAAATTTCTAAAGTGAAAGTAGTTAACGCCACTTCCCTTATTAGTATTATCTATCATCGTTGTAGCCAGTAAACTAGCCTGTATGCTTCGATACTGACTAAAGCTACCCATCAACAGTGGATCAATTAATGTGGCCAAAAACTGGCCGGCTCTTTCGGCAGGTCTTTTCTCTTGCCTCTGCCCAATCAGTAAGCCAGGACGGTAAATGTTGATGCGTGAAAAACCCAGCGATTTTATCGCCTCTTCTAACTCTCCTTTGGTGCGCAAGTAGAAGTTTTTTGAGTGCGCGTCTGCGCCCACAGAAGAAACCAGACTTAGTCCTGTTGCACCCGCTTCTCTGGCTTTTTTGGCCAGTGCAAAGGCATAGTCAAAATCTACCATTCTAAAGGCAATGCGGCTACCTGCGGTCTTAATGGTCGTTCCTAAACACAGATAAAAATGATTGCAGTGAGGCAACTCACCATTAATCAGGAATTGTTTAAAATCAATCTCTAGGATTTCAGCATTGGCGGGCAGATCTTCAACCTGTCGCCTAGCTAAAGCCACTGGTTTATCACCGCGATCGGCTAGTTGTTTGAGAATATTACTTCCTACCAGCCCTGTTGCTCCAGCAACAATCGAATTTTTCATCTAAGTCTCCGGTTTAGTGCCACCTCTAAAGGAACTCATAGTACCCTTAAACACAGTAATTTCCTGATAAAAACGAAGTGTACAACTAAATAGCATCATGGTTGTTTGTTCCTTACAATATACTCATACACTTATTCTTTATCGAGCGCGAGAGGCATACTATGGATGACTTGAATTGGGCAGAATTTGAGCGCGTTGACCTGAGGGTTGGAACAATTATTACTGCGGAGATATTTAAGGAAGCCCGCAAACCTGCCATTAAAATGAGCATAGATTTTGGTGAGGGGATAGGTATTCGAAAATCTTCTGCGCAAATTACTGACCACTACACCCCTGAAGATTTAGTGGGTAAACAAATTTCTGCGGTGGTTAATTTCCCAAAAAAACAAATTGGGCCAATGATGTCTGAATGTTTAGTCACCGGCTTCACTCAACCTGATGGCAGTATTATTTTGGCAGTACCGGACAAAGACGCGGCCAAGGGGTCACGTTTGGCATAACTCAGTACAGAATCAGAACTATTTCGTGAGCATTTACATCGGCTACCTGAAAAGGACAAAAATAGAGTAGTGGTAGCCCGCACCTTGGTTTGGCCAAACACCATAATAGTGATCGGTTTTCTGACTATGGCATTAATGATCAGCTTTTACGCCAAGTCTTATCACTATGCCCTTCGGAAAAATAGTTAATCCCAATCGGAGTTACGACCATGAGTGGAGAAATGTTACTTGCGGTTAGTTGTGGTTTCGTGATGATATTAGCCGGCGTCTTCATTTGGTAGTATATCAAAAATTATTATTATGATTAAAAAGTGAACATTACTTAATTTGATCGCCAATTTTATTCCTTTATGCGAAAGGGAGATGTAATACGTAATGAACAATATATCTGAAACTAATTTAATGATTGAACCGCAAGATTGGACCTTTCCAGTTCCCATAGCCTATGGGCCTGGCCGCTTGGCTGAGATTGGATATCATTGTCAGAAATTGGGTATCTCAAATCCACTTATCGTTACAGATAAGGGCAGTCATCACCTACCGTTCATTGGCGATTTACAAACATATTTATCAAAAGCCTCTATTAATTCAGTCCTTTTCAGTGGAATTTCCCCCAACCCAGTGGCCGAGGATATTAATCAAGGCTGCTCGGTGTTTATTAACGGCCAGCATGACAGTGTAATTGCTATTGGCGGTGGCAGTGCGATGGATGGAGGTAAGTGTATTTGTCTCACGGCAAATAATGATTTTAATATATGGGATTTTGAATTTGAACAACCCGTTCCTGTGATGGACGCCGATCAGCCCTTTCCCACCCTTATTACTATCCCAACAACGGCAGGTACAGGCGCTGAGACTGAGAGCACGGCGATGGTAACGCATGCAGAGAAGGGGATGAAATTTTGTGTTTGGCACCCAGATCTTAAGCCATCTCTTGCACTCTTAGATCCAGAACTCACTATTGGTCTACCGGCGACGCTAACCGCTTGGACTGGCACAGACGCTATGGTTCACGCTATCGAGGCGTTTCTGGTACCTGGATTTCATCCACTTTGCGATGGTGCTGCACTTGAGGGACTTACGCTAGTATCAAAATGGCTACCTATTGCGGTGCGTGAACCTAACAACATGGCTGCACGAGGTGGCATGCTCGTGGGTTCCTGCTTAGCGGGGATAGCCTTCATTAAAGGACTAGGTATGGTGCACGCGATTTCACACATGGTGGGCGCAGAATTTGACACACAACACGGTCTCACGAACGCCATCATCCTTCCTGTTGTACTGCGCTTTAATTTACCGGGAATGGAGCTACATGTGACTCGTATGGCAAAAGCGATGGGGCTAGAGGACCACTCTATTACCGGATTTATTACAGAAATTGAACGTATCTTGGATGAAATCAACATTCCTAGATCCCTTCGCGATATTGACGTCCCATTAGATTGTGCTCAAAGAATCGCGGAAAAAGCCATTCTAGATAGCGCAGCAAGTACCAATCCACGACAGGCAAGTGTGGAAGAAATCCGCGGTTTAGTCGAAACAGCCATACAACAAGCGCGCTGAATGGGAGATAGAAATTATATGGAAAATCTCAAGAAATTTTATATCGGGGGTGAATGGAATACGCCAATTTCCGACGTAACCATGCCCGTTTTGAATCCTGCAACCGAAAAACAAATAGCAACCGTTGCTATGGGTAACGCTAATGACGTAGATAATGCCGTAGCCGCCGCCAAAATAGCTTTCCAGCGGTTTTCAAAAACTAGTGCAGAGGAGCGTTTAGCCTTACTTTATAAACTCAAGGATGCCACAGAACGACGGTTAGAAGATTTGGCGCAAGCAATGCGATTGGAAATGGGAGCACCCATCACTATGGCACGCGAGGCCCAAGCTGATGCCGCCATCGGTCATCTTAATGGATTCATTGAGGCACTCGAAGGCTTTAATCATCATGCAGTACTGACCAATGGTGATCATCTTATACATGAACCTATTGGCGTATGTGGACTGATTACCCCCTGGAATTGGCCGATGAACCAAATTGCGCTGAAAGTTATTCCAGCGCTTGCGACTGGTTGCACCTGTGTACTGAAGCCCTCTGAACATACCCCTATCTCAGCCATGCTTTATGCAGAGATTATCCATGAAGCGGGATACCCTCCTGGCGTATTCAATCTCATTAACGGCGACGGTCCTACCGTTGGCTCTGCCCTATCAAGGCATCCCGATGTACAAATGATGTCTTTTACAGGATCAACCAGAGCAGGGAAATCAATTACTCGTGATGCCGCAGAAACAATTAAACGGGTAACATTAGAGCTTGGTGGAAAATCCCCTAACCTTGTATTTGCGGATTGTGATCTTGAAACTCAAGTAACAGATTCTATTAACGAGTGCATGTACAACACTGGGCAGTCCTGTGATGCACCAACTCGACTACTGGTCGAGAGAAGTTGCTATAACGAGGTTCTTGCAATTGCGAAACGCGCCGCATTAGCCATCGAAGTAGGCAATCCTGAACAAGAAGGAGATCATATTGGCCCACTATTCGACAAGATCCAATTTGATCGAGTACAAACTATGATAGGAGTAGGCATTGATGAGGGTGCCACCCTTTTAGCTGGCGGGTTAGGAAAACCGAAGGGTGCCAGTGTGGGATGGTTTGTTAAACCCACTATTTTTGCCGATGTATCAAATAGCATGCGTATTGCTCAAGAGGAAATTTTTGGACCTGTGCTGGTTATCATACCTTTCGACAGCGAAGAGAATGCTATTTCCATTGCCAATGACACCCCTTATGGGCTTGCAGCCTACTTACAAACCGGAAATCCAGATCGGGCAAGACGTGTCGCCGCCCAACTGCGCGCCGGTGCAGTGCACATCAATGGAGGCGGCTTCAATTATGGCTCCCCATTTGGTGGTTATAAACAATCAGGAAATGGTCGGGAAGGCGGTATGATGGGGCTAGAAGATTACCTTGAGACCAAAACTTTACACGGATTGTAAATCTCGAGCGCTAGCTAAAATAACCACCAGCGGACTCCCCCATGACCGCAAAGGGTCTCTGACTCAGCTCTTGATAAACTGACAGCCCATCATCGATAGCTCCAGGCCATGGATCTATTACTTTGGTCGTACCGGACAAAGTGGCGGCTAAGGGGTCACTTTTAGCATAACCATGCCCCAGCAGTCTTTGACACCGTAATTGCGCTCTGACGCTTTAGTTAGGTGTGTAAATGTATTCATCACCCTCAACAAAGTCTTCTGCTAACGTTTTATCAACCATCACGGGCATTTGTATTGAGGGTGAATAAAGTGGGCCGTCAGATTCTGCCCGATGCTCAGCCAGTAAATCCTTCAGCTGTTTAACAATATCAGGTCGACTGGTAGCTAAATTGTCTTGCTCAGTTGGGTCTACCGCGAGATCAAAGAGCCAATGTTGCAGTCCATCCGTGGGCCGATCATTGACCTGCAATTTCCAGTCACCATGACGTACCACTTGATAGTGCCCGTTTTGCCAAAATAAGGTTTCCCGAGTCCACTTAGTCGCATCTTGATTTATCATCAAAGGCAATGTATCAAGTCCATCGATAACGACACCTGCGGGTTGACTAGCGCCCGCAGCTGCGGCAATTGTGGGCATCACATCAATATGAGCTACAGGGGTTTCAACCACGGTACCTGCAGCAATTTTACTTGGCCACTTAATCATCATGGGAACGCGCAATCCACCCTCAAACATGGTGATCTTCCAACCTCTGAAAGGTTGGTTGACCTCAGGAATACCAATGTAGCCGGCACCTCCGTTATCACTGGTAAAGATGATCATCGTGTTGTCCGACAGGCCCTCCTCTTCCAGCGTATCCAAAATACGCCCCACACTTCGATCAATCGCTCTAACCATTCCGGCATATACGCGTTTTCGATGCGGCTTGATGTCACCCACAGCCTCATAATCTTCGCGGGTAGCTTGCAGCGGCGTATGCGGCCCCCAATGGGCAAGATAGAGGAAAAAAGGTCTATTTTTATTAGCTTTGATGACATTAACTGACTCATCGGTCCAATAGTCCGTTAAGTAACCCTTGGGTTTGAATCTATCGGTATCCACTGAATTGAAAGAATTAGCATAGGTCATTGCCGCCCAAAGAAACTGATCTATAGGATCAAAAGGTAATTTTGCATTAACAACGTTAGAGTCGTCTTCCGGAAGATACAAGCCACTGGACATTAATAGGCTGTCGTCAAAACCCTGTTGATGCGCAGCCATGCCATTATCTCGGCCCAAGTGCCACTTACCCACATGCGCCGTATAATAACCGCTAGCTTGGAGCGTTTCGGCAACCGTTACCTCCTCTGCTGGCAAGCCCTTAAGCTCATAGGCTGGCTGAGTAGCTTCCAAGGCTTGATCATAAAAACTAGGTGGAAGATTGTTATCCATTTGTTGAGATATGCTGCTCACTACGTTGCCCATGCCTGCCGGCGTGGGGGTAAATTCAAACCCAGTGCGGGTAGGATATCGGCCGGTCATCATCATTGCTCGGGAAGGCGCACAGGTACTAGCACCAGAATATGATTGGGTAAATAGAGCCCCCTCGGCAGCCAGCTGATCAATGTTTGGCGTTTCAATGAGGCCGCCGCCAAACGTTGATATGTCGTTGTATCCTAAGTCATCAGCTACGATAAGAATAATATTGGGGGGTTGCTCGCCGTCGTCACTGGGGGCCAGCGGGCCTTTTTGCCATGGGATTGAACGGTTTGGACCAATATCAGTTGCGGCAAACCTGTATTTGACAATGCCTAGCAAAATATCCGTGCGCTTGAACCAGGCTAATGAACCTAAGGCGATAATAACCACTAAAGCTGCAATCACAAATTTTTTCATCGATCACCTTTTATCTCTAAAATAGTTGGTAGCGAGGTCCGCGGGGTTGCGGAATTATTTTATTTGCTGGCAATGTGCAAATTCGATTCATATAGGTCGTGCTTCCATCGGCATATTCCCAAACTAACTGCTGACCCTTCTTGTAGCGTTTAACCACAATCGGACCAAAACCGAAGACATTAAACTCAAGGACCTTGTTATTCCATGTCATGCTCGCCGAGGTGCGGTTACAATATTCTTTATCGCCAATGACAAACAATACTGAACCCTCGGTGTCATTAGAGTTTTCGTCCGCGGTAAGATTAGGACCCCCATCATGAATAATCCCTGAAGAGGTAATGACTGTGCGCGCACCGCACTGTTCTACACGCTCTACATGCCCAACTTTACCCGTCACCCCTATCCAGAGGCCTCTAATATCATCAGCACCCTGCGGAAGAGACTCTGCGCACTGGGTTAATACTGGCATTGGAAAATGGTCATAGCCACACCCAGGTGTATTTCCTTTGGGTATGTCGGCCGCTTGCTTTCCAAGACCGCCTAATTGGGGAAGTTCACAATAGTTTAATGCACTGCCGTCTCCCGATAATGTCGCCGGATCTATGGTGAGGGGTGGCCTTTCTGAAAAGTACAATTGCCAAAAAGCAGCGACAAACAGAACCGTCACTACCACAAATAATCTAGTGATGTTTTTTTTCATTGAGCCTCCAAACTAGCCAACTATATCCCACATGAGTTGCGCTCTTGGGCGCGCAATTAATAACCACAACGTGTAGATGAATAGTTTGCTTAGCAACACTGTCATATTGGCAGTTTTAATGTCAATATATTTTTCAGAAAGCATTTCTCGCCGCCCGGCTAAAGTTAGGGCGATAAGAATATTGGGAGAGGATTTATAAAGGCTAAAAATAAGTACTTGTCAGTGAAGCATTTAGACGCTTATAAAAAAGGAGTTAATGCGGTAATCGCCATTAACTCCTTAGCAGCTCTGTGGTGTTGTTTACTGATCGCTTGAGTTCTTTAACCATCTTATCTGCCAGACTATTCCAACCAGATAGATGATTAAAAATGCCAAATGGAAATTAAGAATAAGAGGGTCTTCAAACGAATCCACAAAAGGGTCCCCTAGCGGTAGGCGTCGTAAAAAGTCGGTAATTGCGGGTATCATATGGAATAAAAGCGTACTGGTGTAACCCAAGGCCTGAAAGTACTTGGAGAAGCCACCAAACAGCTTGAATTTTTCCATGACAAGACCACCAAAAACTGCCACCAGCGTTAGCACACCCAACCAGTGCGCTATGCCAAAGCCGCCTTGGTTGTAAATCGCCAGAGACGACCCTGCGACAAAAATAGTAATGTACACATAAAGCCTTCCTGGCAGGTGCTGCATAGATATCACTTTGTAATGGCGCAAAGTGTAAAACGCAGTTACAAGTGCAAGTACACCAAATATGGTGTGAAACCATCCTAGTAATGTCATGTCTGGCATATTAAATCTCTCCGTTTTTATGTGTTTTTAACAAACATTTGTTTTTTATGGGTTCGAACTCAACGAAATCGAAGAACGCCACTAGCACCGCTAGTCAGTTTTATCTTAGTAACGGTGGATGGCGTTCTATTATTAAAAAAAAGCCTATTTATGTGGCGTTACTAAAAACTTGGTCCCGGTTGCCTGTTTTACATAGCTTTGTATTATTTCAGGCTGCAGCATTTCCTCAAAAGAAATCTCTTGAGTATAGTGGCTAGCAAAAGTTGTTTTAATTTCTTTAGCTACTCTCGCACGCATCTGGCCAAATTTCTCCATGCCGATTCGTCCTATCATTGGCGTTAACAACCAGCCGCCAAGTCCCCATTGCATTCCAAATGATCTGTTTAGAATCGTTGGCGATTGGTCTAAGCCACCATAGATATACACCTGCTTGTAAGTATCTGAACCATATCGACTGTATTCTTTAGCAGTTGCGTTTGCAGCAACTTCCATTGCAGCCAGTATCTGCCCCGGAAGCTTGCCTTCATTACCGCCGCCCGTCGCATCGAATGCTAAGGTAGCGCCTGTCGCAATTAATGCCGCCACCAAGTCTTTGGTAAAAGTCGCATCGCTGGTATTTACCACATACTCTGCACCCAAGCTTTTGAGTATCTCAACGTGCTCTGCTTTACGCACAATATTTACAAGACCAATACCGTCATCTTTACAAATCTTAACCAGCATTTGTCCTAAGTTTGATGCTGCAGCTGTGTTGACAATAGCCGTATGATTTTCCATTTTCATGGTTTCAATAAACGCCAATGCTGTTAATGGGTTAACAAATGAAGAGGCGGCTTCAGCAGAGGTTGTATTGTCATCCATCACCAAACAGCTGCTGGCAGGCACACATCGGTACTGGGAATACATGGCTCCGCCTGCAACACCCACTGTCTTACCAATAAGCTCTTTAGCATTAACACCGGCATCAACTACTACACCAGATCCCTCGTTACCTGCCTGCATAGGCTGGTCCAAACGAGGCGTCATTGCTTTCATTAGCGCTGGACGCACTTTCATTGAGGCGACAGTGTCGTCACCAGAACCTGACACTGTTAGGCTGCCTAGATCTGCAGCAAAGGTGGTAAGTAGTGCAAGGTCGGATGGGTTGATCGGGGCAGCCTCTACTTTAATCAGTACTTCATTATCTGACGGCTTGGGCATGGCTACATTAGCAATAGAAATTGTTATATCGCCTGCGCTGGTGACTGTAGAGATTATTTCTTTTGACATCTGTTCTGACATACTGATTTACCCTTTTGGTTTGTGTTCGTGACGGTTATGTTTTTATTTGACGGTATGATATATTGACTGGAGTGTTTATAACAAGTAGACAATATAATCATACTGGTATACAAATACAAACCATGACTAAATATGTAAGCCCAGTGAAAAACGCCTTAAAGAGCCCAGTGGTAAACGCCTTAAAGCTAATTGGTGGTAAGTGGAAAATTGCCATTATCTATACCTTGCGAGGTGACCCTGTCAGATTTGGGGAGTTAAAGCGAACGTTATCGCCAATCACTCAGCAAATGTTGACTAAACAGCTCCGAGAGCTGGAAAGGGATTTATTGATTGATCGCACAGTGTTTGAGGTGATTCCGCCAAAAGTTGAGTATTCACTGACAGAGTTTGGTCAATCTTTTATGCCTGTGATGGAATCACTGTGCAATTGGAGTACTGAAAACCAATATCTGATGGAAGGTATTTCAAAAAGAGAAGACTCCACCTCTGACATCGCTTTAGATCAGGCGGCCTTTTAAGCGATCGTTTTATTAAAACTACTTATTGAGTTGCAGTGATGCTCTTGATGAACGCAAGAACCTGTGCGACTGATTGAACATCAGCATATTTGGCATTCAAATCAAATAAATTTGCACGATGGGCCTCCCTATTTCGATCACCAACGGCTTCTTCAGCGACGACTACTTGGTAGTTATGCTGCAGTGCGTCGACCGCTGACGCACGTACACAGCCACTGGTGGTCAACCCGGCAATAACCAATGAATCTATAGACAGCGCTCCCATCTGCTGATGCAGGTCAGTTTGGTAAAAGGCACTAGCCCATTGTTTCTCTATTAGTGGCTCCGAGGCCAAACGACCTAAACTGCTATCTACTTCGACCCAGTGTGAACCGGCTTCCAAAAGATTGAGCGAAGGCACTTTAGCTCTGAACACAGTCGCCTGTTGGTCATTGTGATAGACCACTGTAGTAAAAAAAACAGGTAGCGCCTTTGCACGAAATGTCTCAAGCAGCTGACAGTTAGCGGTAATAACCTCTGGGCAATGAGTCCCCAGAGGACAGGCAGGATCAGTAAAACCATTGATCACATCCACCACTAAAAGGGCCGGCTTTGCCGCCAGACCAAGGGAAGTGTGCTCAAGGTTATTAGTGTTCATTTTCCGTACCCTTTGCCAGTCATAAAAAAACGGACTGCGCTTTCCATAAAAAGAAGCACAGCCCGCTATTGATACTACTCTATAGTTGATTAAAACCGATAGATGAAATCAACACCGTATGAATCCTTGGCACCCGGATGAATAAATGATCCACCAAACTCAGGTGCTGGAATGATTTCTTCCAAATAGTTTTCATCGGTTATATTTCGACCCCAGAATGTTAGACCCCAGTTTTCGCTATCAAAGGAAACTCGCGCATTCAACGTCGAATAATCATCTCGCGTCGCTTTACTAAAGTTCTGCGCGATGGGTACACCCGGGTAGAAGACCTGCCAAATAGTCGGTGTCTCTTCACCTTGTAAACTATGGAACGCCATCTCACCGACATGCTGCCAATCCAAACGCGCTGTCATCTCAACACCCTCGGTCACAGCCATGTCAAACTGAGCACCTAAGTTGTATGTGCGATCTGGAGCTTGGGGCGCGTCATTACCTTCGGTAGCTGGACGATGAGTGTTACGAACAATCTCACTATCCAAGAACCCTGCACCACCAAAGACGGAGAGGTTTTCAGTCAGTACCGCATTAAAGTCCATTTCAAAACCCTGAATATCCAATTCTTCAATGGTAGTTACTACCCGCATTAAACCGAAGGGGCCTGCGTAAAACTCGAAGAACTGATTGTCTTCAACCTCAGTTTTGAAAACCGCAACATTGACGCGCAAACGACTATCCATAAACTCCATTTTACTGCCTAGCTCAAAGCTGGTTGACACTTCTTTGTCATACTCATCCTTAACCGATAGCTTGGCATCGACTAGCGCGCCGGGATTGGTTCCATCGCCATTATTGTTGTACCACAGGTCAATAAGTGCCTCGCTGCCAATAGAGTTAAAACCACCACTCCGGAAACCAACACCCCAACTTGCATAGATATTGAGGTCCTCGGCCGCGCTCCAACTCCAAGTTACCTTGGGCTGAACCTGACTAAATGTTGCGCTTCGATCTGGCACACCATTTGGATTAGCGATAAAGGCCGGGTTAATAGGATTGGTCAACGCATTAACACTAAGTCCCGATGCATTAACATTCGGAACCTGATTGTGCACATCACGAGATTCACGATCGTAGCGAGCAGCAAATGCTAACTCCATATCATCATTCAGATCGAACTCAACCTGACCAAAGACTGCCATTACAGACGTGTCAAACATATCACTAAACATTAGATCTGTCGGATTGGGTCCAGTCGCAGGCACATAGGGCTGACGCAAGAAACCATTGCCGGTATCGGCACCGTAAGCAACCACGACTTCACGCTCGATATCGGCAACATAGGCACCGGCAATCCAGCTAATCTCAGCATCAGCTTCAGAGGTTAATCTAACTTCCAAGCTCGTATCTGACTGATTACGCTCCTGATACTGGTAACCATCGCACGATGTTGGCGTATAAGGGCCATAAATACCGGTAAAGTCAGGTGCAGCTCCGCCAGCACCAGGGAAGACACCAAACGGTCCAAAGAAACCGCCAAACAGATCATCACGCCCCGCTCCACCCATAGAGGCTGGCAGATTGTTTAAGGTAGCGCGATCGGCCTGACAGGCAGGGGTTACCTCGTAGCCATAAAAAGTGGCACTGGTACCATCTGAAAGCAAGTACTCCTCAAGATCGCTGTAACTAAAGATCGCACTGATATCAAAATCTTCGCGATCCCAATCTGCTTTGACAGAGAACTCGCTTGTTTCCTGCTTATTTTCACCGGGTACGTTGTTGGAGAAAATAAACTCATGCTCATTTACATCCTTAAAAAAGGTCGGCCCAAGACCAAATCCTTCGGCGAACATTGGAATAGCAAACACGGCGTTAAAGTTGATGGCACCGCCCTTTACTTCACTCGTTCCTGCTCGCATATCCAATGACAACTCTTCATTAACATCCCAAATGAGACGGCCACGAATAGTAGTATCTTCAAGAAAATCAACTGAGCTGGCACCAGTATAGGCATTACTATAATGCCCATCGGTTTCACGCCGATTCATGCTCAGACGACCTAAGACACCATCACCCAATCCACCGCTCAGCGTTAGACTAGTCGTGCTGGAACCATTGTTACCCGCACCAACTTTTACTTTACCTTCAAACTCTTCACTAGGGCGGTTAGTGGTTACCAAAATAGCACCCGCTACTGCATTACGGCCATACAGCGCACCCTGCGGACCTTTTAACACTTCAATTTGATTAACATCCATCAGTTCTTCGTTAAAGCCATTAGGATTGGTAACGAGAACCCCATCAACCACATAGGCAAAGGTAGATTCAGCATCTCGAGTTGACACAATTCCGCGAATACTGACCTGTGTGTCACCGACGTTAGCTGAGTCCACCATGGTCACGTTGGGCATTAGACCTATAAAGTCCGCTGGACGCTGAATACCCGCGCTCTCAATTTGAGCCTCAGTAAATACTGACACTGCAATGGGTACTTCTTGTAAATTTTCTGCTCGCTTTCGAGCAGAAACAACGATTTCTTCAATGACGATTTCCGCCACCGAGGTAGTTGTTATGCCGGCTAATATCGCCATCGCCATAACGTTTTTAACGCTTAATGATTTCATGATATTCCCCTTTTTTACATTTTTATGGTTTATTTTTATACTTTTTATTGATTTCGTAATGTACCTTGTGTTAGAGAAAATTGATAGCATTGCGCAGAACTCAGTTACAAAGTTCATCAATTGCCGCGTAAAACCATAATCTATCCAGGGATAATTATCGCTAGGCGGTAATGAGTCGCTCTTTTACTTAGTGTGCGTACGCGAACGTACAGAAGATTTTTTGGTTATTTTGATAGCTGGAGTGCCGGTGTTGAGATGCCTGATAGCCCTGATATTTTTATCAATCACGTCATCAATATTTTCGTGAAAGTGGTATGAAAGTCAGCCATATTAATCAAACGATTAGCGCCGTGCCTGCCAATGACACTATTGCCGCCCATCTAGAGCTGGAAGTGGGCTTTTCGCTACTCAGTCTCGTTCGTCGTTCTTATTTCTTGCAAAATGATAAAGAGATATTGGTCGATTATTTGTTAGCCCTTTACAACACTGAATTGTTTCAGTATCAAATGGATCTAAAGCTAGACTAGTTTCTTGGGTCAACCACCCTAATTTTCAGCTGGCACAGCAATTTTTTGCCGTTTTGAATAGGCGGGCAAGGGACATCCCCGAAAGAGCAAAACACACAGCAGTCTCCGACATTAGGTTTTAGGAGCGTTCTGCACTTTATGCAGTCATAGAAGAACTGACAGCTATTAGTTGGCATTATTTCAGTGCGTTTAAAAGAACACTTTGGACACGTTATGGTTGAGTTCAATTTCATGATCAACACTCTTAAGATCGATAGATTAGCTTATGCCTAGCCATGCAAGAACAGCCGTACCACCCATTAAGTAAGAGCCTGGCATTCTCAGTAAAACACCATGGTTAGTTATGCCCAGTACAACAAATAAAACTACACCCAATAGGTTTATAGCAATAATTGGATACGCCGCAGTGCTAAAAACTGGGTTGTAAGCGATATACCCTAACGTACACGAACACACCACAAGAAAAATGGTGAAAACATGCCAGCTCACAAGGCTAAGTGACTTTGTCAGTGGCTCCATAGCACTGCTATTAATATTTTCCATATATAGCTGTCCACCCAAGACACCATGTAACAAAGCGCTGACTAACGAAAGTCCCGCACCCATCATCAAAAACCAAAAATTCACTGTTGAACCTCACTCTTTAAATTAGTTATTCAATAGCGCCCTAACTACCGTCGCGGAAGCCCCGGAAAAAAACGATTCGTGATTTGCTGATAATCTTTATACCCAGGTCTTTTCTGCGCAGAAAAATACTCAGAAGGCACCGCGCCGGTGACATAAACCAAGGTACTGTACATAACTCTAGACGTAAACAGTAGACTGAAACCAAGCAGCCACCAAATAGCGGTATTTTCAGTGCCCTGCAATGCCAACCAAGAGGGTACCGCAGCAATTATTAAGCCGTTCCATACCATCCACTCAGCAAAATAATTGGGATGTCGACAATAGCGCCACAATCCTATGTTGCAAACTTGACGTTGCTTGCCCACTTTCTTCATTTGCTGTAAAAAAGTAATTTTTTGTAGGTCCGCCACGGTTTCCATGGCAAACGCCAACAACCAGATGACTAGTCCAATGATCTCTAACACTAAAAATTCTGGGCTGTTATTTGAGGCGATAATAAAAATGGGGATCGCCAAAAATGAGGCATTAGCCAAGCCTTGAGAAATAGCGTCTACCTGAAGAGCCAATGCTACGTTTGTTTTACCCTCTTTTTCCCAGCGTATCCGTTGATATTGATAACGCGGAAACTCCTTTTTTAGCAAACCCATTTGCCACATTTTCAAAGCACCTAAGCCCATGCGCAAACCAACAAGAATGAGGACAATACTGACCACCAGTGACCGGAGCCAATAACCGTCACTGAGGAAAAAACTGACTATGCCAAGTAATACTAGCCCCCAAGGCCAACCAATATCCACATAGCTCATTCGGCCTGTGCGCCAAATAGGTATACAGACCACCGCACTAAAAAGAATCAATTGGCCAAGACCATTAACTAAACTTAAGTTAGCAAACGACGTGGTATTTAAAATCAAAGCCCAACCCAATAGAAATGGATAAAGGGGACGGAAGTAATTCATCACAGGTTAAATGTCCTTTTTAAAGTGTTGGTGTGTAAAGCGCCTATTCTGACAGCGACAAAGAACTCAATGAATGTTTAGCAATATCACTGCGTTCAAAATAAATATCTCGCCATTCTTTATCTCGGTAGCGTGCGGTTTGATCGCTAAAATTTTCAGACTTTGGCGCGCCTGACTGGCTATATGACAAAATAGCCTGAGCTTGTGGGCCCTCATCAGTAAAATTAAGTGTCATTATAAAACTCGACCCATGAGCAATGTTGTAGCCACTGCTACTCAACGTTTTGCTGTCACCCAAACGGTCATTATTTCCAGAAAATATAGGCGACTCTATGTAAGGACGCGTCACTTGAAGGTTGGCAATGCCTTCATGGCTATTGCCACCATGCACGGCGAAAGCTGTACCTGCTCGATGTGCTTTTTGCACGTCACCTAACGGACTATCCAGCGCAATACCCTCGCTATTAAGTAGGACAACCGCTTCAGCCAATGCTTGCAAGGGCTGTTCACCTTTAACTAACCCTAAAGGTGTCAGCGCAGGTTTTTCTTTGTCAAACTGGCCAGCAAATAACGGGCCCGAGAATCGAGTCGCATTTATGTCATAGCGCGTTATCCATTCTCTAAACAATACTGCGCCTCGGCTATCAAGATCATAGCGGTTATCCCAGCTTTCCAAGATGATACACGCACTCGTTAAATCGACAATCTCACCGTCTATGATGACCTTTGGATTCTTATTACATCGCTCAAGTAATTCTGGCTTAAGTAAATGTGCGGCTAAACCTGAATTATCAAACAGTGCCGCTTGGATCTCTGTGGTTGAAAACAACCCATCCTCACCGCGAAAATCAAATCCGTCGAGGCCATCTAATAGATGGACGTTCATACGCGTGCGCACACTTCGTGGCGTTTCAGTGGCTCCGTACAAGGGCGAATATCCGGTGACGGGGTGTGCAGGGTCGCTCAGCCAATAACTGTCGTTTGAATTAAATACGTAGTAATCACTTTCAATAAGTGGTCGCTGTTCAAATGTTGTAGTACCGGGTATCGAGGCATCCGGGTGAGAGATCCATTCATCTCGAGGAGTACTTCCATCTAAAATAACCAGACCCTTAGTTAGATACAGTTGCTTCAATTGAGGAACCTGCTCAATCCGTTTATTCCAAGCCTCTATTGCCTCAGAGCTGAGCGCTCCAACATTACTGTTATCAAGATAGACGGCCCGTCCCTCTGCACTAGTGGATATGGTATTTACCCATGGCATTGAATTATATGTTTCATGTGCTTGGATAAACTCATCCATAGATTGTGCTTGCCCCATTGCCAGCCATTGAGACATCACTTGAGTATTCTCGCTGTTGGCATCACGAGTGGCATAGGCTTTTTGAGCGCTCCACTCTAGCCCTGGCATTTGGATGATCGGTCCATGGTGGCTAAACCACACAGGCGCAGTCTGTGTGTCGATCCCCTCACTGGTAAGTACGTTGACAGAGACGTCTCGTGCTTCCAGTGAACGCCACTCCCCTTGGTAACGATATTGCGTTGAATCCTCTGGGTTGAGGGTTAACTGATAAAGTACTACCCGCTTGGAATCTGATACCGTATGTGTCCAGCCAATGGCATTGTTAAAGCCAATAGCAACACCAGGATTTCCTACCAAATTAGTACCATAAACGTCTAACTCACCCGGGATCATCAAGTGTTTTTCCCAAAACCGACTAGAGCCATACCAGGGATAATGTGGATTGGCTAAAAGTGTACCTTTGCCATTTTCAGTGGCTTTACTACCAAATGCCCAGCCATTAGACCCCATGCCTTCAAGTTTTATGGCCTTGAGAGCCGCTAACTGCTGTGACTGAGAAACTTCGATTGAAGCGGTTGTTGCAGGCGGCTGAGCGGCGACAACCGCGCCCGCCATACGAGTGATAGTATGCACAGAGGCTACATATTGAGTCATAAAATCTTCAGCAGTCGCAGGCTTGACCCAGGATGCATGATTACACCAAGAATCATATTCACCGGCGGAATCACTCAAATAACGGTTATAGCCTGCAGTGTATCCTTCAATCCATTTTTTGATTTTTTCAGGCTGAACCGCCAGTGCTTTGCGACCCTTGAGTGGCATATTTAAAGCGCCTATCACCATGTCGCTGTATAGATAGGCGTTCTCATGGCCCACACCCAAATACTGCGCCGCTTCACCTTTAGCCGTAATCAGCGCAACAGCCATATTACATACCTGATCTTGTCCAGACGCGTAAGCCTCCCCGTAACCGAGACTACCGTAGTCCGCGGCTTTAATATGAGGTACGCCAAATTGTGTGCGGGTTATGTCTACTTGATACTGCGAGGAGTCTTTAAGCTCTGGCTGACATGCGGATAAAGCGAGTATTGTGATGCACAGCAAAAGATAAGTCTTTTTCATGTGTCGACCTTGATTTAGATTGGTAGGTTAATTTCAGGGTCAAATAGTATGGTTTTTTGTGATTCCATTCCACTCTAACCATTCATTATCTAGAGTACCGAGTATAACAGCGCTTTCTCCTAACATAATGTGGCCTAGATCACGCACCATTTTGTTGGTTGGCGTCAGATTGACAAATACTTAACAAGTACCTTCGACCAACTGTTTTACGGTTTCTCTGACAGTAATAAAATAGTGCTGTACTAAAGAGAGTTAGGTATAAGAGTTGTAATGAGCACAAACGATTATAAGGTAAGGGGGATTTCGGTACCTGACTTTCCCTTCTTAGTGTGGACTAAAGACAGTGACTAGCTAGGAATCAAAACAGGGATGCTTACAGTTAATATGGTGTCGATATGGACATACTGACAGAAGTTTCGATAAAGGCAGCGCATTTTCTGGGACTCAATAGAGCGCAAATTACTCAGACCTCGACAGAGACACAAATAGACCCAGAGCAAGTTGCAACACTATTGGTAAGAGCCCACCAGTCATTATATTCCATAATGGGCGGCCACGAAGCCGAGGTGAGACCATGAACGACCTCAGAGAACTCACTTCTTAAAGGCATACCTAGAGAGCTTATAATGAGTGCAGGTGCGTTGCACGAAGTCGCTAGTTACCTCGAACAGTTTCAGTAGCAGTGCATGCTGCGGCTGCACAATTTAGCTCTCAGAATAAACGCACTAGTTTGCGCACTGGCTATGATCTAGAAGAAAAAATTTTGCCAATTGAGTTGCATATCAAACGAGCTAATGGCTTGGGAATTACTTATTACCTCAAACCTCCGCTATCTTATTGGGCTTATCAAAGGTGTCATTGTCATCTGGCTGCGTAGCCTGTGAGCCACCGGCTGCATAGCGATGATTGACTTCGCTATGGTGTTGTTCATCGGCGCGTACATGCTTGATAAGATCGGCCAACTTAGCGTTAGCATTCATGCCGTAGTAATCTATTGCCAGTTGTGGCGCCGCCACGTTTTCCATAGCGCCACTTTCTACCAATTCTAGGTACTCTGTATAACTAACCACCGCTTCTTCTTCGAAATAGGCAACCATTTTGTGTGCGGTGCGGTTATCAACTAGATACAACACCAAATAAAAAATACTAAAAGTAAACTGCGCAATGAGCACCAACCATCGCTCAAGCCAATTTGGTTTAGCAATCTCAATAAAAAACATCAAGTGCATCCTTTCATTCTCTGCTTCAGCCAGCAACTCTCTGATATCAGCACCGTAGCCCGTCTTCATTTTCCGCAGACTTGTAAAGTGCAATAACACCCCGGCTACCATTCCTGGGACTCCGGCAACTGTTTCCAGTACTACTGCCCTATGCCCATACCTTTTTGCAAAAAATGTGTCAGCGATAAATCTGAAAAACTTGGTCATCGATTTGGCTATTTTATCTCTCATAATTCTTTCCCGTACATTCCGGTATGGTGATCTTACGGTTGTCGACCGCAGTTGCTCATTGTTACGCAATTAGCACTCTTTTGGATTATCCAAAGTAAGTAGGTAGAGAAGGGCAGATCACTGCCAATGGGTTCCGTTTGAACTTTCGTGACTATATCGCCAAAAAAACAGAGTAAGACGGAAACAATGATGTCGCCACTTATGTGGAACGACTTAAACAGAATTAGTCGGTTTTAGTGACTTTATATGACTCATAATTAAAGTAAGAAAGTTCACCTAAACAGCATCAAAAAATGCCCAAAAACATCAAAAAGTGTAACTTAGAAAACCCCTCTTTAAATCAACCTCTTAGGCTACGTTACATGAGCAAGTTAAAAGAAAGTAACACGAAGAATCCAAAGTCCCAGAATAAGAAAAAGCGAAAAGGTTTCATTGTTTCGCTGGCATTTCTAACCATGAGCTTAGTGCTCTCTAATTAGCGTTCCATAGTCTGCGTTACCTTTTGCAATACTTGCAAATGCTGAAGGATCGCGCGTATCAACTATCGCAACAGTGCCCACACCTGATGTGATTAATGACAGGGCTTCTTCCACTTTTGGGATCATACCCTCGACAATAATACCGTTATCAATATGCTGTCTAGCGGTAGTTTCATCTAACTCGGTAAAACGACTGGCAGGGTCCTTTATATCATGAAAAATACCGCCAATACCCGTCACAAAAACAAGTAACTCGGCTGACATTTGCCGCGCAATCTGCACAACGGTAGTGTCAGCATTAATGTTAAAAACATCGCCATTGGCATTTATGCCCAGAGACGCAATGACAGGTACTAGGTCGGCTGACAACAGGCTGCTTAATAGCTCAGTGTTAATCAATGTCACATCACCTACCTCACCAAAGTCTATAGGTTCAGCGCCACCGCCAGAAACCTTGATGGGTGGTCGTTTATTGGCCTGAATAAGCTTACCCGAGGCGCCATGGCAACCAAACGCATTGACGCCATGAGCGTGCATTAAAGATACAAGGTCTACATTGACCTGGCCGCATAATACTTGTTTGACTAGCACTAAATCTTCTTGGCTAGTAATACGCCGCCCTGCTACTTTACGCGGTTCGATACCACACCGAGATTGCATGGCAGACAACTGAGGGCCACCGCCATGCAACACTACCACTCGCCAGTTTTCGTTGAGTAGTCCTATAATATTTTTTGCCAAACCAGAGCGTTGTATCTCATCGAGTAATATATCACCGCCCACTTTAATGACCGCAAGACGTCGTGAATCTGACCCAGAATTTGCCTGATCATTCATGGCCACATACCCAATGCGCCCAGCTGATAGTTGTTCTCGTGACCTGTCATCAAATTAAAATTCTGCATGGCCTGACCTGCACCACCTTTAATGAGATTATCCAATACGCTGGTGACACATAATGTGCGCGACCCATCACGGTGACTCTCACTGACATCAATGCCAATTTCTATTCGCGCTGAGTTTTTAACCGCGACCACCTCAGGAGCAACACCCTTGGGTAGTACCGAGATGAGTGGAAAACCTTGATAGTAGGTTTCATACATTCCGCGCAGCTTATCTTCGCTGAGGTCTACTGGCATATCAAGTTGCGTGATTGACATCATTCCGCGTGAAAGTGGGGCCGACACAGGTACAAAATCAAGATTGACCTCGCCCGCTCCTGCCGACATTAAGGTCTGTAGTATCTCGGGTGTATGCTGATGATTAAAGACTTTATAGGCTTTCATATTATTAGTGCGAACAGCATGATGATTGCCCGCTTGCGGGTGCACCCCTGAGCCACTTGAGCCGGTTAACGCCACAATCCTAACTGCGGATTTGCGCATATGACCCGCACTTGCCAAAGGCAGTAAAGACGTAGCTACACAGGTGGCAAAACAACCCGGATTAGCTACGTGCTTAGCGGTTTTAATTTGCTGTGCATATAACTCTGGCATGCCATAAACAAAGGAGCCCAAGCGTTCAGGACAAGGATGTTGGTCAGCATAGTAGCGGGTGTAATCACTAAGCTCTTTTAGGCGAAAGTCCCCGGACAAGTCGATAATTCGAACATCTAACTCGAACAATTCCATAGCCACTCGTGCTGTTATTACATGTGGCATAGCAAGAAATACAATGTCCGCTCCAGCGGCACATTCACGGGGCGGTATATCCTCAAGAATAATGTCGCTAAGGCCCCAAAAGGCACGATTCACTTCGCCAATATTTTTGCCGATGTGGTCCTTGCTAGAGACGCGTAATATTTCTACGTCCTCGCGGCTTAATAAATTACGTAGTAGCTCGGCGGCAAGATAGCCAGAACCACCAATGATAGAGACTTTCGTTTTGTTCATAGAATACTCGCTTTTGCGTTGTCTTCAGGTCTTATAATAACCAAAGCTCGTTGCCCAATAGCAACATTTTCATTAGGAAATAAAATTCGCTCGCCGCTGTTGGCGACAATGTATTGATAGTCTTCATCGGTGGCTAATACTTGGTCTATTTTAAACTCAGTGAAATTGACGGTATCAATGGGAAAGCACAGACGGAAATGTTCAGTTTTTTTGACTACTTCAACCGCTACACTAAAACGTTTAACCGCCGTATTGGTCGGAGATGTGTCTTCATCGTCGCTTATTGCCGCTACTAGTCCATCAATCACTGAAGAAAATTCGTCCAAGTCATTTTCACCAAATGGTTTTACTTGTCCAAGCTCTACAGTGAAGCTCGTTGCGCCACAGGCATTGGCCGTAAAGGCCGAATAGGTTGGACTCTTTTGCTGGGTACTTAATATCGCTTGGATACCCCACTGCCCCAGTACGTTATATTGATACTCAGTTGCAGGTACTTCAACGGTATTTGGCGAAATGGCAAACTTCTTATAGAAAGAGCCTCTAATGGCTGTATGTAAATCATAGTGTATTTTTCGTGTGGCCTCTGCAGCGAAAAAAGTCTGGCTGTGTTCCATCAATCGGCGGCTTCTATGGCGTTCATTACTATCGCTACTTTTAGGCATCGAGTAATCGCTAAACAGCCGATTCATATTTTCATCTACTTCTCGACACTCAGCATTTATTGCCTCGGGATTGGCAATCACAATCAATAAGTTTTGCTTAACCATTATTTTGCCCGCCAAAATATCATTGACTAACTGATTGATAATTTCGATGGGGGCGGTTTCATTACCATGAACACCGACCGATAATAATAGTGAGTTTTGTAGCGTCTCATCCTGGGGATGAAAATACAGGACGCCATTGTCCCAAAGTTCAACGCGCACATTATTGCTGAGCACAGCACTAGGTTTGCCGACAATAGGTCTATGATCTAGGGTGAATGCCAGAAAACTTTGAGTGCCAAATAATTGTTGTTGGACGTTATTCATTGCATTAAACCTGCTGAAACTCATAAAAACTGCCCAGCTTCATGATCTGCGTTAACTCATCCAATGCCGCTCTACTTTCGCAGAGTAAAGTCGGGTCGGCTAGATCAGCGCTGCACAACTCATCTCGATAATGCTTGTCTACCCAGGTATTTAATGTCAAAAATAGCTCATCGGTAAATACAAAAGAGGGGTTAACTTGCGTCCGTTCTTGCTCATTTAACACGACTCTTAAGCGCAAACATGCAGGCCCGCCACCGTTGCGCATGCTTTGACGAACATCGACAAACTCTACATGTTTAATAGGAGTATCTTGCTCAATAAGATCCATTAAATAGCTATGGACGCTAGGGTTTTCTTGGCTCTCCATTGGCAATATTAAAGTCATGCCATCAGTCCCTGGAATATTAACCAGCTGTGAGTTAAACAAATAAGACTTAATGGCATTATCTAAAGACACCTTATGCTCTGGTACCTGGATAAAATGAATCTCCTGCTCACCGAAAGCGCTAGCCACGTCTTTAAACAAACTGGCTTTATCGGTAAACGCTAGTTCATGCATAAACAGCACATTTTTATTGCTCACGCTCACTACGTCATTATGGAAGCCACCGGCGTCGATCACCTGCGAACTCTGACTCGCCATCACTACTTTGTCGGCTGACAAACCATGCCTGCGAGCTATGGCTGTTGATGCCTCTAAAGACTGTCTCGCGGGGAAACGGCTACTTGTCCTAGACGGGCCAAAATCGTGTTTGCCGAAAATAAATAGTTCTACGCCTTGATCACCATAGTCATTGCACAACCGGTTATGATTGGCCGCACCTTCATCACCTAAATGAACACCACCAGATAGCGCGTCATGGTGTAAAAAGTAGCGATCATTATTGAAAATAGCTTTTAAGATATTACCCGTCATCTTGTGCTCTATTGAGCGGTGAAACATGCTTTTTAAGTTGGCAGGTGTAAAGTGAATACGCCCATCCGTAGTGTCGCTGCTAGGCGATACGGTAGCCGCATTAGCCGCCCACATTGACGATGCTGAGTAGCACATGGCTAACAAGCCAGGCGCAGATTTATGGGCCTTTTCTACAATCGCCTGGTCAGTGCCGCTAAAGCCTAGTTGTCGCAAGGTTGGAATATGCGGCCGCTCATGTGGAATTAGGATGCCTTGCCTTAAACCAAGTTGATGCAGACGCTGCATTTTTGCCAAGCCTTCTTTTGCCGCTCGGCGCGGGTGCGACACTAGTTTGGCATTATTAGTTGAGGCCAAATTACCTTGAGACAGACCCGCATAATTGTGGGTACTACCAATGAGTCCATCAAAATTCATCTCAACTGTCTGGGACACGTTTCACTTCCTATTTTTTATATAAAACAACCATGGACACAAAACCGATACTAAAACGCGCTTACAATTTTACATATCTAACTGAGTCGCCTTCTGTCAACGCTAGTGCATTTAAGGTTTCTGACGGTAGCTTTACACTGCCATCAACCCCTATTTCAATGCCGCTAATACATGCCGCGAACGAGGCAATATCGCCACCACAAACTAAGTATTGAGTGTCATCACACTGGGATGCTTGGCCTACAATATTTCCAACGGCGCTACATTGAATAGTCTCAAGATGATCGATAAAGGTATCAACACTGGGAGCCCCGTCAAAAATATCTATCTGGCCACGCCATAAAAAACCTTCTTTTTCCAACATCGCTAACGCGGCTTTACCCTGATCATTGGGGCGGCCAATAACGTCTCGCGCTTCTTTGGACAGCAAATTGACATAAATAGGCTGTTTGGGCATTAAATCGGCAATAAACTGATTGCCATTTACAGCACCAAACAAATCGGCTGCAGCAAAGTCCATATCAAAAAAGTGTTGGCCAATGGCATCCCAAAACGGAGAGCGCCCTTGGTCATCAAAATAACCACGTAAATCTGCCATTACCTGATTGGGAAAACGCTGTCTAAATTGGGCCATGAATAAGTAACGGCTGCGAGCCAGTAACTTACCATTCCCCTTCATACGATAAGGTACATCTAAAAACAAAGTCGCCACTTCGGCAAAACCCTCGAAATGGTTAGACAGATTAAGAGTTTCGACGCTAACCTTTTTTCCTAGCGCTTTACTGCTATGGGTAACCTTGTTAATTTTATAGGAGTAAAACTGATCATCTTCACCCAGCTGGGAAATAATTCCTGCAGTCCCTACCAGTAGATTAGTCGCTGTGTCTTCCATGACCAGTAGATAATTTTCACGCCCAGGCTCTGTTACTTGCTTTGCAATACTTGTCGTTGATTTTTCGATCTTTTTGAGCAGTGCATCTCGATCAGGAGGTAATGTTGTCATCCCCGGATACGCAGCCTTGGCCAAGCGCATTAAGTTATCTAAGTCCTCATCTCGAATTGGTCTAACGATAATCATACTGAACTACCTTTATATAACATTTAACATTAAGTTAATTTACAGAACATTAATTACAATACTTCAGCCATTACCGTGCGTACCGACTGATCAAATCGATCAACAATGTTATCAATATCTTTGTGCGTGCAGGTCAATGGCGGTGAAAATGCCATTGAATCTAATGAGGGCAGTGGTCGTGAAATTAAGCCATTTTCATAACACTGTTGAGCGACTTTGGCTGAAATCTTTGTGTCTTTATCGAAAAATGTTTTGTTACTTTTGTCTTTAACTAGCTGCACTGCGGCAATCATTCCTGTACCGCGTACCTCGGCTACAAAGCTGTCATTTTCAAAACGCTGCTTTAATTGTTCATGAAAGTACGCACCCACTGTAGCTGCGTTATCAACCAAATTTTCTTTTTCAATAATGTCTAAATTGGCCATGGCAACCGCCGCTCCTATAGGGTGCCCTGCATAGGTGTAACCATGGGCAAAATTGCCATACTTAACAGAGCCTTCTTTTAATAATTGCCAAATTTCATCGGAGACGAAAGACGCTGAAAAAGGAAAATAGCCACTGGTTAATGCCTTTGCCGTGGTCATCATGTCAGGCTTTAGATCATATAATTCACTACCAAACCATTTACCTAATCGGCCATAACCGCAGACGACTTCGTCGACAATAAATAAAATGTCATAACGCTTTAGAACCTTCTGAATGGCTTCAAAATACCCTTGAGGCGGCGGCACAACACCTCCGGCGCCCAATACTGGCTCGGCAATAAATGCTGCCACAGTGTCTTTACCTTCACTCAAAATCATCTCTTCTAACTGCTGTGCCCGTCGTGATGAAAATTCCAACTCCGTTTCTCCCTCTAAACCATGGCGAAAGAAGTCAGGTGATTCAGTGTGCAAAATATTATTCATTGGCAGATCAAATGCAGTATGAAATGATGGCAACCCAGTCAGGCTAGCGGTTGCTAATGAAGTGCCGTGGTAACCCTGCCACCGAGAAATAATTTTTTTCTTTTCCGGCTTATTGCGAATATTGTTGATATACCAGACAATTTTTATCAGGCTATCATTACCATCAGATCCACCGGTGCCAAAAAATACTTTGGATAAACCATTGGGGACTTTCTCTAATAGTCTCTCAGCTAACTCTATTTGCGGAGTGTTCGACATACCCGAAAACGTATGATAATAACTAAGCTGCAAAGCAGCCTTTTGCATGGCCTCCGCTAGCTCTTCGCGCCCATAGCCCACATTGACGCACCACAAACCTGCCACGGCATCAATCAACTGCTTACCCGAATGATCACGTAAATAAATCCCTTCACCGGATTCAATAATTTTTGACCCGGTACGGGCAAAATCATCAGCGTTCGTTGCGGGATGCAAAATACTGTTGGCATCAATAGCTGTTAGGTTTTTCATGAGATATCACCTGTCATTTTCTGTTAGAGCCACTTATATTTGGTTGCGTCATTAAATATAGAAGCCGTTACTCAATGAAAGAGATGATAGAGCTATAGAATGTCAAACGATATAGCATTATTTTATATAAAATGTACTAAAATTTGTCATATTGATAGACATAAATGTCATTTTTACAAATCTCCAGTCATAATATCGTTTTCGCCTCACAAACAGCGGTAAAACTATGAAAGATAACAATCGAACAGTCAGCTATGACTCATTGGACCGCAACCTCATATCCATGCTTCGCACCGACGCAAGAGCGTCAATATCAGCATTAGCGCACGCGTTAAAAGTATCGCGAGGAACTGTGCAAAATCGTCTCGATAGGTTAATTGCAACCGGAGCCATTATTGGTTTCACCATAAGAGCTAGTGCGAGCGTTGACGATGGCGCTATTCGCGCCATTATGTTGATTGAAGTAACAGGCAAGTCCACTTCTCAAATCATTTCCAAGTTGCGTGGCCTACCTGAGTTACAAAAGGTCCACACGACGAATGGAGCATGGGATTTAGTCGCAGAAATTCAAGCATCCAGTTTGGCGGACTTCGACCAGGTATTAAGAGAAGTTCGGTTAATTGATGGCATTGCTAACAGTGAAACCAGCATCTTACTAAGCACGGTATAGCTCACCGACAGCCCCATGGGGGCTTTAAAGCTCGCTCTTATTGCCAAAGAATCAACACTGATCTTTCACAAAGCATATTTTCAGAGCATATCTATCTTTTGATTCACTATATGCTGAAGTAGTGGACTTTGTTCAGCTCGTTGAAATGCTTTATCTATGACGGCCGCTTGACGTTGAACAACGGGCCGATAATTAGGATGAGTGAAGATATACAACTCACCGGCATTAAGCGCTTCGACAACGCGTTTACCGATAATAGAGACCTCAATGCCATTTTCCACCATATCCTTGGCCCTCTTTGAAAAGCTACTTTCAGACGTTACATCCCAGTCATCCGTCTGATACTGCTCTGGACGATTTCTCTCTGAGTCATAAATGCGAGTTTGAACGAAGGCAGGACACAATACAGAAACCTTGATACCTTTTCTCTCCAGTTCGCCCGCCCAACTTTCGGATAGTGCCACAACAGCCGCTTTTGTCGCTGTATAAGCGCCGCTATAAGGCACCCCAGTCATGCCTGCCATGGATGCGACATTGATGACCCATCCGCCTTCACCGTGTTGCTTAATCAGTGGAACAATCGCCTTAGCACCGTAAACTACCCCCATTAGATTTACGTCCAGCACCCATTGCCACCCTTTTTTATTTTGGCTCTCAATGGACCCTGAGTCTCCACCTACCCCTGCATTGTTAACTACCATATGAACTTTTCCGAAGCGCTCTAAAGCCTGCTGTCCGACTGCCTGCCACTGCGCCTCGTCCGCGACGTCCAGTACAACTGTTAATACGGAAACTCCAGCGGCTTGCAACTCTGAAGCGGCTTTTTGCAGATTTTCTTGGTCGATATCTGCGAGCACAATATTCATGTTTTGTGCACCTAACGCCTTGGCGATAGATAACCCAATACCTTGAGCTCCGCCGCTAATGACCGCAGTTTTTCCTGAGAATTGAGACATCGTAATTAGTCCTTTGTTTGATTATTAATTCTTTGCTAACACATTCATAGAATATGACTCGATGTCATAGTTCTTGTTTTCATAGTGACGTCTTTATGGAGAATTCCAGATAGTATTGCAAGACTTTTAACCTTTCTTGGCAAGCAAACTATGATAGAAACAGTCACCTTAATGTAAAACTCAGGCCACTCGAAATTTTTTATAATTAAAGTTTGAATATAGTTAAGTGTGGTAGTTAATTTCTATTCAACAGTAGCAGCTTCTGCAACTTTAAAAAAATTGAGCAGCGCTGAAAAAATAGTTTGTAACGATTAGTTTACGATTTTTACAATCATCCACCCCCGATTAATTCATGGTGTGATAAATATTGCCTCGCCTAGATACAGCAATTATTAGCTTAAAACGACCCAAGTAGATTTTGCGCATGTAACCTTTACTTCCCTCTAATGACGTGATAAGTTTACGTTACATATTGCAGATCGTTTATAAATTAACAAGGAGTAGTTATGGAAAATATATTAGGGATGGCAGCAATTTTGATGCCGGTAGGGATTTTATTTGTTATTTTCTTTTTTGCTAACAAAATGGAAAAACATAAATACAATGCCATTATTGAGGTTTCTAAAAATATTGATGATTCATCTAAAATTGAAGAAATTCTCGACGCTTTAAATGACAAAAAGAAACCCATTGATTACAGACGAAGTGGCGTAATCACGTTATTTGTTGGCGTTGGGTTGTTTCTTTTTGGTCTATTTTTTATCGATATCCTACAGGGTGTAGGTCTTCTCATTGCTGCAATTGGTGTTGGCTCAGTAATTGCCGGATACCTTTATCCTAATGATAGTGCTGAAATCAACAAAGCCGTTGAAAAATTTGAAGAATAAAGTAAGTGGGTAATCACCATAAAAAACTTTTGAATAATCTTGAACAACTGAGAAAAGCTGCAGGTTTAACTCAGCAGGAACTGTCAGAGAGTGCGGACGTTTCAAGGAAAAGCATCAACGCAATCGAAAATGGCATTTATGTTCCGTCTACAGTCCTTGGGTTGAAAATTGCTAAAACCTTGGACTGTACTGTTGAGGATCTATTCAAACTTCCGTGAACTTATGACGTTCAACAGCAGTAGCAGATTGAAGAAATAGCTACACTTACTCAAAAAGCTAGCTCAATTTTTTTCATATCTTATGTTGCCGAACTTCTCAATGAAAATCCTGAAGTTTGCTTTGGGAAAGGATATCCAAAAGCTGCAACACGCGTTAAATTAATAAAAAATTATCCGCGAAAGCCAGTGAGCCTTGGATATCATTTTCCAGTTCTGAGGAAATAGAAAGCCTACTTTCAAAAAATGGTTATTCAATAAAAGAGTGTGTAACTTTAAAGGATCTCAACTCTCAGTACTTTGCGCCTGTTGGAAGAACTCTTACTGAGAATCAATTATTTAACCTCGAACATTTTTTGATAGCGGAATCTCTGAGATGATTTTACTCGTACTCCATAAGTCGTCGGCGCCATTTGACCCTCCAATATTAAGCGGATATCAGAGGTAAATTAGTCTATTCTGATGTCGCTTTAATAAAAACCGACTAAGTACAAAAGGAATGCCGCATCATGGATCAGCTCAAAGCGCTTAAATATTTCAGTAAAGTGGTCGAAACTGGAAGTTTCACTCGAGCAGCTGAAGCGTTTTCTGTGCCACCCTCCTCCCTATCTAGGCGCATCGCCGACCTAGAAAAAAGCTTGGGGACAACCCTATTAAAGCGCAGCACCCGAGTGGTTAAGGTAACCGAAATTGGGCAGGTGTACTTCAAGCAGATCCAAGATATTTTGACTCAACTCGAGCTCAGTGACGAAACGGTACGTAGCCATCAGGCTACTCCCACAGGGTTCCTGCGCATTAGCAGTATGGTTAGTTTTGGCGAGCGCCTGTTACTACCTCTGCTAACCGAGTTTAAAGCTCTGTATCCAGAAATCATTTTGGACGTAAGCCTCAGTGATGAGTTATCGACGCTGTCCCGTGACGAAGTGGATATTGCTATACGCGGCGGCTATGCCCCCAATGAGCGGGTGCAAGCAGTGCGCCTAATGAACAATGAGTTTATTCCGGTAGCGGCATCAAGTTATTTGGCGGTAGCTGGGATACCTAAACACGCCACAGACCTTAAACAACATCAAGGTCTTTTCTTTCGCACGCCAACGGGCCCACACACGTGGTTATGTCAGTCAAACGGACAATGGTTAGATGTCTCCGCACTACCCCTAGCTATCTCTAATAATGGTAAATGGTTAGGCGAGCAGGCGATTGCAGGACAGGGGATTATGATGGCACCAAGATGGTTGGTGCAGGAGTATATCGATAACAACGAATTACAGGAATTGCATATTGAGCCAACACTGCACATTAGCCAAAATCCAGGACTGGCTATTTATCTTCTCTATCAAAAGCAGCAGTATCTGGTACCGAAAGTGAAGGTCGCGGTGGATTTTCTGATGGCACGGTTTTCTGCGGACTCAATCTGAACAGGGGAGATACCCAGCCAGGTTGCTGAATATCTCCGATGTAGCTCTTAGTTTTACTTTTCTTGATGAAAGCCCTTACTTGCCCGCACTTGGCACTATAAGTACTTTGCCATTTCTACCACGTTCCGCGGCACGAGTAACAGCTTGCTTGATTTCGTCAACCGAGTAGCGAGAGTCAACATTGGCTTTTAGAGTGCCATTTACAATCAGCGGAATAACCTCCCCAAAAGCAGCCTGCTTAGTTTTCATATCAGCTGATTGATACCACTTATAAAGCCAAAAACCACGCAGACGAGTGTCGTTAAAAATAACATTACCAGTGTTCAAGATTGCGGGCTGTCCCGACAGTACGCCATAAGTAACCAGAGTCCCGCTATAGCCAAGGCTCTCAGCTAATCGAGAATAAGTCTCACCACCAACAGGATCAAGCGCAAGTACAACGGGTGCATTGCCCGTTGCTTTGGCGATTTGAGCAGCAAGATCTGGTCCGTCGATCAAAACTACGTCTGCACCCTTTGACTTCAGTTCTTCTGCAAGACCTTCACGACGAACAATATTGACAGTCTTGATGCCACGCTGCTTTGCCAGCTGGATAACATAGCCGCCCACCGCCGAATTCGCAGCGCTTTGTGCAATCCACTGGCCTTTTTCAACATCCACAAAGGAGGTCAGCATAAGTAAAGCCGTTAAGGGGTTAACCGCGGACATAGCAAGCTGTTCAATCACCTCAGTACTAAGAGGGCCCATGTTAGGTAAAGGAAGAAACCCAGCTGCCGGAGCCACTATTTCGTCCCGCCAGGTTCCGCCGCTGGCAAGCAATACCAGCTGGCCAACCATTAAATTTTTTACTTCTGCAGATGTTTCCACCACTCGTCCAACGCCTTCGCTACCAGGGTTAGACGGCAATACTGGATCCACACCGTAGTTACCCGAAATCTGTAATAAGTCTGATGGGTTGATGGGCGCTGCCAAAACTTTCACTCTGACTTCGCCGCTCTTTAAAGCTTGAGGGCTATATTCTTTAACCTTGATCACCTCTGCAGGGTTGCCCATCTCACTAAACTCGAGATATTTCAGCTTTGCTTCCGTCTCTTGATGCTCACCACCAGAATGATGATCGGCGATAGCAAAAGATGAAGAGCCTAAAAAAAGCGCTAGAATGGTAATGATAGAAATATTTTTCATGGTGTTGCTCCCTTACTTATTTTGTTGTTGTTTGTGATTGTTATACGTTAGTACTGTTCTTCACGATATTGACTATAGCGTTTGGTGTTGCCTCGTCCGATGGCTCAGTGTCATCTTGCTCAAACCAGCGTCCGAGATAGATACCCACTATTGACCAAAGTGCAGCTATACCAGCCCCAACGATAGCAACAGCGGCCAAACCTAGGCCCAAGCCCTGTGTTAATCCGGTAAACAACCATGCCATCAACATGTCTCCGCCACGATAGGCAACAATGTCGATAACCGGCTTTGCTTTAAAGCGTGTTTCCCGGTCAACCCGAGTGAATAGCATTTCCCGAGCAGGCCTAGTGACGGCGTAGTTGCCTGCCCTACGTATAATCTGCAAGCCAATCACTGCGCCTAAAAAGGGTGAAATTGCTAGAACCAGTAAACCAACGCAGATCAAAATAGGAACCAGCGCAATAGTCACCGGCATACCAAATTTTCCCACAATACGACTAGTGGCAAATAGTCCTGTGGCAATAGATAAGGTATTGACGGCCAGATCCATCTGCGCCCAAATCGCTGTGCGCTCTACCCTGCTTAATTCGCTGAGTAGATTCTTTAGCTCGAAGTAAACAAACGAGCTAATGCCCGTATACAAGAATATAAATAGGCCTATGGCCAGTAAATAGGGATTCGAGAAAAACATCTTAAAACCCGCAAAGGGGTTACCGCCAATTGGCTCGCTGGGAGGAGTTAACTCCAAGTCTTGATTGTGTAGCTCTGTGGATTTTAGTGACTGCAAATAAAAGATGATTGGTATTGGAATCAGTAGCATCACACTGGCCAATAACATTAAATTATCTGTGCCCATGGACGCCGAGAAAAACGAGGGTATAGAAGGGCCAATCAGACCGCCGACACTAGCACCGGCCGCAATAATGCTAAATAGCCTACCCGCCTGTTCTTTATTGAACAGGTCAGACATGAAACTCCAAAAGACCGAAATATGGAACAGGCTAAATACACTCACCCAGACGTAAAACGACTTATCAATTAGTGTTCGATCAGCAGAGGTGTATGCCAGCACGTAAAAAATAACAAAGGTGAGGGCAAAGATACCATACATAGCCGGAACCAAATAACGAAAGCGGAACCTTGAGACTGCCATGCCATAAACCGCCACAACGGCAGTACTGATAAAAAAGTTGAGAGTCCATAACCAGCTGACTTCGG